>Ga0129307_1001955_pt1 | contig 18650 bp, 20 predicted proteins | sample P1105metagenome_FD_94437 | JGI IMG/M metagenome (GOLD analysis project Ga0129307, IMG submission 94437) | Capybara group fecal microbial communities from Wisconsin, USA - P1105 metagenome | ecosystem: Host-associated > Mammals > Digestive system > Large intestine > Fecal | place: USA: Wisconsin... | reverse complement strand
AGGGTGGTGAAATAATGAAGGAAGCTGCAGGAGAAGCAAATATGACAGTAATTACAATCGTATTAATCGGTGTAGTTGCAGCAGTAGGAGCAATCTTAATTCCAAGAATAATGAAAACAATGAGAGCAAAATCATGCTGTCTAGAACTAGGTGGATGGGTAAGTGGAACAATCTGCCAAGGTGTTGGTAACGGTGGAAACACAGGAAGAGTAACTGACGCTGGTGCAACAACTGATCGTTGGAGATTCTATAGTTTATCAACTTTAGTTGAAACTGATTTATGCCAAGACTAAAAATAAATTAATAAAAGTATTTACTTGAATAAAAAAAAATGATAAAATGAATATGATACTTGGAGGGTGGTGAAATAATGAAAGAAGCAGCAGGAGAAGCAAACATGACAGTAATTACAATCGTATTAATCGGTGTAGTTGCAGCAGTAGGAGCAATTTTAATTCCAAGAATATTGAACTCAATGAATGATAAATCATGTTGTCAAGAAACAGGTGGATACACTAGTGGAACAGAATGTATGCTAAATGGTGGAACAACATCAGCAGCAATAAAGAATTACAGAACTAGTTGTAACTAATAACACTGTTTTACAAAAAATAGTTAATAAAAAAGTAGAATTATTGTAAAACTACTTTTTTTTTAAAAAAAGTTTTTGAGGTGAGATATGAGACAATCTGTAGGTCAAGCAAACATAACAGTGATCATAATAGTGCTTATAGGCATAGTAGCAATGGTAGGCTCTGTTTTAATTCCGAGATTAGCGAATAGTTCTATATATACTTCATGCTGTAATGAAGCAGGAGGAATATGGGAAAACGGCTATTGTAGAGCTCAAACACCAACATCATGTGATAATAGAGAAGCATTATTTCATGCATATGATGAGTGTGTAATGGATAGTGGAAAGAATAATGCAAATGAAAAATATAGAGCGGTATCATGTGATTAAAATATCTTAAAAGATATTTTTTTCTTTATAAAAAATAAAAATCATGTTATAATCTATTATAGAATAGGAAGGGTAATATGATATTAAAAAAACCATATGCATTTTTTATTAAAAATTTTAAATTTTTTCATTTAATAATAACAGTTTTAGCTGGAATATTATTATATAGAACTTCATTAATATATAGTTTTCTTGCTGAATACAATAAAACAAATCCCAATTTGATTGGTAAAAATCTAACACAGACATTGTTTACTCCATGGGTATATGTGTTAATAGTAATTATAATTATCATTAATATTTTATTAATAGTAGTAATGAAGAAAAAAGACAAGCCATATGCGTATTACATAATGAATATAGGACTATATATAGCTGTACTAGTTACATATATTCTTTCACACGAAGTAGTTCATGATTTACAAGAAATGCTAGTGGCAGCTAGGACGACACTCGCAATAAGAGATATAACAAATTTAGCTCGTCTATTCCAAACAGTAAGTGTTATATTCTTTCTTATAAGAGCAACAGGATTTGATATTAAAAAATTTGATTTCGTAAGAGATCTACAACAATTAGATATTTCTGAAGAAGACAGTGAAGAAATAGAAGTATCACTAGAATTTGAAGGAAATGTATTTAAAAGAAATATTAAAAGACACTTAAGAGATGCTAAATATTATTATAAAGAAAATAAATTTATAATAAATATAATAATATTATTATGTATTGCAGTAACTTCATTATTTATATATGGAAGAACAAACAAATACAATAGAACTTACAAAGAAAATAGTTTTTTTAATGTAAGTGGAATGAATGTAGGAATTAAAGAATCATTTATAGTAGCAAAAAACTATAAAAATGAAACAATAACAAATGATAACATATTAGTAGCGTTAAAAGTATCAGCAAATTCATCAAATTTAAGTGAACTTCCAACAGCTCGAACAGTATTAGTAGTAAATGGAATACAATATTATCCAACAACACAATATAAAAAAGAATTATTAGACTTAGGAAAAACATATCAAAATGAAGAACTAGAGAATGAATTTAATGATTATCTACTAGTATATGAAATACCAAAAGAAGTAAAAAACTCAAACATGATATTTAGATATATAGATAATATAAAATATGAAAGAGGAAAAACAAAGATAAACGCAGTAGATGTAAAACTAAGTCCTATAAGTATAGATGAACAAAAAGAAGTATCAACAACATATAACTTAACTGAACAAATAGATACAACAAAAACAGGATTCAGTGATTATAAAATTCAAATTAATAGTTTTGATATTGCAGATATGTATATTGAAACATATAATTCGTGTGTAAATCAAGAATGTTTTGACTTTAAAGATATAATAAAACCAACAGTAGAAACAAATAAAGAAAAAGCATTAATGAAGTTAGAGGGTACACTAGAATACACAACATTAATTAATAAAATAAATAATATTCCAAGATTAATTAGTCAATTTGGAACAATTGAATATACAATTAATGGAAAAACATATAAAGAAACAAATGACTTTAATGAACAAGTGTTTAAAAAAATAAGTAAAGATAATACATACTATATAGAAATTAATAAAGAAATAAAAGAAGCAACAAATATAAAATTGATATTCACAATGAGAAATCAAAAATATATTTATATACTAAGGGGTGATCAAAATGCGTAAATTACTATTATTATTACTAATACCACTTAGCGTAAAAGCAGCATGTACATCAACTGAACTTTCAACTTATAAATCACTTTCAAGTCATGTAAATGCATACTATGACTATAATGAACAAACAAATAAATTTAGAGTAACTGTATATAATATATCAGATAAAATAAAAATAAAAAGAGATAATAATGAATACTTTGGTAATGGTGTTATAGGAGAAACAATTATAGATAACCTAGAACCAGGCCAGAACATAACACTAGGTATATATCCTAGAAATGGAGAATGCGAAACATTAAGAGTACAAACATTATATGTTAACCTACCATATTACAATTCATATTATAAAGATGAAGTATGTAAAAATAATACAAACACCTTATGTTCTAAATGGGCAAATACCAAAAACTACACATATGAACAATTTAAAAATGAAGTATCTAAATCAGTAAAACAACAAGAAGAAATAAAAGAACCAGAACCAGAAATAAAGAAAAACACATTTTTAGAATTTCTAGGAGACTTCTATATTCCAATATTATTACTAATAATAGTATCAGGATCAATCGCAATATACTATCTTGATAAGAAATCAAAATTTGACTTCTAAAACTTTACAAAACTTGATAAAAAAAATCATATTTTTACCATATTAGTGAAAAACTGGAAAAAAAATAATTGACAAACAGTAAATTAAGTGCTAATATATGGGCAAATAAGCAACATAGTGCGCTTATTTAAAGGGGAGAAAGAATATGAAAAATTTTAAACTTTACACAAGTGAATTCAAAAAGAAAGTATTATCAAGAGCAGCACTTTTAATGGGACTTACAGTTTCATTAACTGGTTGTGGGCAAGATGTAAAAGAACAAACAAAAGAACCAAAACCAGGAACAGAAATAATAATGGAAACAGAAACAGAACCAAAAACAGAAATAGAAACAACAGTAGAAGAAATGATTGAAACAGAAACAAAAGCAAAAACAACAAAACAAAATAAAACAACAAACTATAAAACAGGTGAAACAACAAAAGAAGAAAAAGAAGAACCAACAGAAAATAAAGAAGAAAACAAACAAACAACAAAAGAAAATAAAGTAGAAGAAACAACAAAAGAAAAAGAAGAAGAACCAACAAAAGAAAATAAAGAAACAAAATCAAGCACAATTAATAGTATGCCTGGAACACCTGGATTAAAAAAATCTTCACAACCAACAAGTCAATCATCACAAACACCATCATCTACAAAGAAAACAACAACTAAAGTAACAACTACAACAAAGAAAACAACAACTACTACAACTACAACACAAGCCCCAACTACTGAACCAGTTACAGAAGCTCCAACAGAAGCTCCAACAGAGGCTCCAACAGAAGCACCTGTAACATATGACTACACACTTGAAAATATAACACAAAGTGCAGATGTATTTAATTTTATATCAGAACAAATGTCAAATGAAATAATGAACTTTCGTTTAGAAACAATAGGATATGATGGAAACAGTTATGCAATGACAGGAATTGAAGAATCAAAAGTCACATTACTTTTGATAAATGAAGAATATAATTTTGATTCAAATGTTTTAACAACTGTTTTTGATGGATATACAGAAAGCGATTTAAGAAATGGTGCTTTACTATTACTTCAAATGGGTGTAATAAGTGAAAATGGCGGAGCAAACATTGATTTTAACAATTATTCATTAAACCCTGCTGTAGGATATTATTTAAACGAAATATTAAATAGTGGAAAACAAGCAATTGAAACAGGAGATGCAACTTATTTCGACAATGTTGTAAATGAACTTAGCAATTCAGATGATCAAAACATACAAAACAATTTTGCAATTGGTCTAATGATGACAGGAATGGGTAGAGAAATACCACAAAGTGAATACTATGATTACTTTAGTGGAGATATTACAACAAAAAAAACACTATGTTCAAGTATAACAACAGAAAGAGTATTAAAAAGATAAAGCGTAAAGAAGGAAAAAAATAAAAAAACCTTCTTTTTTTTTTTTAATTAATGTGATAAAATTAAATGAGAAGGTAAGTGATTAAATGAAAACAATAAAAAAAATTATTTTATCAATAGTAATAATAAATGTTATGTTTTTAGAAAATATATATGCTGAAACAAAAGGAGATTATAATTCAGGTGCTGTTGGAGTTGTTACCGCAGGATATGATACACTTTGGAGAGGAAATTATACTCTTCTAGAAGTAAGAGCAACACTTGTAGATAAAAATGGAAACAAGGTAAATGAAACAAGAAGTATTGATTATGGTTATTCAAATGTTACAAAAAATGGGAAACCAGTAACGCAAAAAAACAATCCCAATTCAGCATTCTATACAATGCCAAGCGGAGATTTTTATTATGATTACAAATATGGAACAAACTACGGAAACTATACTTATTATTCAATAAAATTAGTAGATAAAAACTATGAAAATTTGAATTATTATGATAACGTAGTAAACTATTATCAGGATTTAAAAAAAGTAGTAGTTGATCCAGTTGGAAAATTTGGCATTGGAGATGGAGAAACAGGCGATTTTGATTTTACAACAATGTTTATGTATCATTGCGGTTTTCTAAAAAAAGAATCAGACAACGAATATAAGTCAATAAATGATTCATATTGGACTGAAAAAAGAAAAGAAGTTAGAGAAAATGGATATTACATACTTCTAGAACCTATATTCACGACCTCAGGTGGATTTACAATACACGGGACTGCATATGAAATTGCAAAATCATTAAAAACAAATTACGTTGATAAATCGATAGCAGTACCATATGCACTAACAGGTGATTTTTTAAATTTCTTAGGAACGGGAATTTATCAAGATGAAGTACAATTAAGTGAAACAGGTTTTAAAAACGGAACATTAAAAGGAGGCGAAACAAATTTTGGAAATCTAACTATAAATGAAAAAATAAACAAAGTTGCAAACACTGAATACGCATATGGAATGGGAAGTTTTAATATTATATTTACAGGCGGTGGAACAAGCTTTGAAGCAAAAATAAATAAAGAATATTGTGAAGGAAATAATGGGAATGAATATATAAGTGTTGATTTAGAAATATCAAAGGAAAATTTTAAAAAAGCAAGCCAAAGTGGACTTAAAGTAAAAGATTTATCAACGACAAATTCAAATGCTACATGCTACGATGAAGTAACATATGATTTTAAAGATTTAATGGATACCTTAGATAATGAAAATGGTGAACCATTTAAAGTAGAAAAATATATTCAACTTCCTGAAGGAAAAATAAATATAATTAGAAAATGCATGATTGATGCTAATGAACAAGATTACAGTGTGATAAAAACTTCATCCCTAGATTTTAATGAATATAATGATTATTCATTTGAAGTTAATATACTAGGGACAACTATATCATTAACAAAAAAAGATGAGTCAACCCCAAATATTACAGAACCTAAAAAATTATTTGGTTCATTAAATAGAACTGGAATGCTAACAATAGTAAAAACAATAACATATGGATATGCGGAAGATGAATCTGGATTTTATATAGATAGTAATAAAAAAAGTGGAGAATCATATATCAAATTTAACAATTCTAATAAATTTGGATTTAGTAATTCATTAATTAATCAAGTGGAAAGTGAAAACATTAATGTAAATTCAAGTAAATCTTTATATATGAAATGTAAAGTAAATACAAAAATAAAAGAACCAGAAAAAACAAAACAAAAATATGAAACACCTGATATACAATTTAGAACAATAGATCTTGATAATCCATTTCCAGCACGTGATGGTTCATCTAGACTTCCTGGAACAAATTGGTTAGGAAAGGATAATTATGTAAGAACTTATATAACTTATAACAGAGGTGTAAGAGGAAACGAAGTATATGAAAAAGAACCACTATACAAAATAACTTTAACACCATCTAATATGGTGAAAATAAGAGAATATAATAAAGAAAATGATTATAGTAATATTAACAATGAGTTAGTATGTACAGATGAGAACAATACAGCATGTCTAAGCACATTCTTAGTAAGTAATAGATATATAGAATACGATAATAAAGATGGATTATGCTCAAGAAAAAAATTAGAGACAGAAGGAACAGGATTAAAAATAGATCCAAATGGAATAAAAGATACTGATTCGAATGCATTAGCAAATAATATAACAACAATATATGATGTTATAAGTAATAATAATGACAATGGGGTTAATGTATTTAATTATAACTATAGTAATGATCAACTTAAACTCGATTTTAACGATGATAAAATATTAACATTAAGAGATGCATACATATATGATTTTGCAGATAAAACAACAAGTTTTTATACTTGTGCAGACAAAACATATGAAAACAGTGGATATATGAGAAAGGAGCAATAAAAAATGAGCGAATCATTTTGGGGAACATTTGTATTTTCAGTCGGAGTAATTATTATTGCTCTTATCTTCTTTATGCAAAGAGTAACAACTTCACAAGAACAATTATCAGTATTAATTAAAGAAACAACAGAAGCAGCAATGTGGGATGCTTTTGATGAAGAAGCATATCAAAAGACAGCAAATGATACAGACGGTAGACCAGTAGTAAGAATAAATAGAGAGGCATTTGTAGAAAGTTTTGTAAGAAGATTTGCACAAAATGCTTCTCTAGCAAATACATATGTAATAGAAATATATGATGTAAGTGAATATCCACCAAAAGTAAGTTTAAAGGTAAAAACAAAAGAAGGTGGAGTTGTATTAAATGAAAACTATGATTTTAATATAACAAATCAAATTGACGCGATTTTAGAAACAACATATTAGAAAGGCGGTACAGATATGAAAGAAAGTATAAGCTACTCATTCTTATTAAATATAGTAATAGTATTCATATTTGTCTGCTTTGCTATTATTATGGGAGTGTTAAGCTATTATAGAGCATTTAGAGCTAATGAAGCAATCATTGAATCAATAGAAAAATATGAAGGATTTAATTGTGCGTCACAAGCAGAAATAGATAGAAAATTAGGCACAATTGGATATGTGACACCATTTAGTGTAACATGTGATGATAAAGATCAACCATGTAAAACAGATACAAACGAAAATTATAAAATACTATCCTATAACTTAGATGGACCTTCAATTGAAGAAGAAGAAGCAGTATATGCTGCCGGGGATAACATGAGTAGTATTTCAATAACAAATGAAGGAACAAAACATTACCAATACGGAGTATATACATATATGTATGTTGATCTTCCAGTTGTATCAAATATGATAAGAATACCATTTTATTCAAAAACTAATGTAATGTACGAGTTTAGAGATTTAGATATATATGTAGGTACAAAAGTATATGACACGAGACTAATACCAAAAGATGATAATGGAAATAATATGAATTTTTTAAAAATAAGTATTCAAATTCTTTCTGATTATGTAGAGTCTTCAGTTGGAAAAGCATCATATTTTCAAAATATTAATTCAGAAGGGTATGATGCTAGAAAACGTGCTCAATATGACGTAAATGGTGATGGAGTAATCGATACAAGAGATAGTGGTATAATATCTGGCGGATATGATAATTTGTATGGAATTTATGGAAATTGTGAAAGTGTAAAAACATTTGAAAACTATTAGGAGGTAAAAGATGAAAGGTGCATTAGGAAATGCTTTGATAATGAATATGGTAATAACATTCATGGTTATATTCTTTTCACTTCTAATAGGTGGAATGGCATATAGTAAAGCACATAAAGTAAAAAACTTTATCGTAAATGAAATAGAATTATTTGAAAGACAAGGTAAACATGAATTTAATAAACCATTATTCTATAAAGGTGAATGGGATGAAAAAGTAAATGAATATCTTGGAAAAGTAGGATATCCAATAGCGACTAATAGATCAAGTTGTCCTGATAGAAGTGATGAAGGATATACAAAATGGATTTGGACTGAACCAGGTCGATATGATTATTGCATATATTATAAGGCAATAGTAACAGATAGCGATAGTAATCCAGTAATACGACAAAAATATTACTATGAAGTAAAAGCATTTATGAAAATGGATTTGCCAGTAGTTGGTGATATGATAAAAATACCAATCACTAGTCAAACAAAAGCATACACAATATATAGATAAAAATTTATTCTTGCAATAATAAAATATATAATGTATAATATAATTGATACAGTAGATTATATCAAAATAATTTAACAAGAGAATAGGAAGGGAGAAATTATGAATTCAATAGTTAGATTTTTAAAAAACAAAAACACTGTAACAGTAATTGGAGTAATAGCCGGTATAGCAATACTATATATAGGATATACAATTACACTTAACAAAACAGTAAAACCAACAAGCGTACCAGTAGCTGCTCGAACAATACAACCTAGAACAAAAATTACAGCAGACATGATTAAATATGTAGACGTACCAGAATCATACATCTCTGAAAATGCATTAACAGATGAAAATCAAATACTAAATTATTTTTCAAATTACAACACAATGATTCCAGAAGGAAGTATGTTCTACAATGAGTCAGTTACAACAGAACAAGCAATGCCAAACTATATACAAACACTTCTTAAAGAAGGAGAATATGGTGTAGCATATACAATTAATCCTGCAGAAAATACAATTAGTTGGGGTATAATGCCAGGAGATAAAATTGACTTATATATGAGAGTAACTTCAGATGAAGGATCAGTAATGCTTGGAAAATTCCTAGAAAATGTTGAAATCCTTGCAGTAACTGATGATGAAGGAAATAATGTATATGAAACAAGTGATGGATCAAGAACACCATCTAAACTAGTATTTGGAGTACAAGAAGACATCTTCTTACTATTACTTAGATCAAATTCATTAGATATAGAAATATTCCCAATACAACATGGTGCATGGGTAGATGATTCAGAAGCAACAACAAAATTAACAACTCAAGAATTAATCGACTATATCAAAGCTAGAACTGTTCAATTATCAACAGATCCAACAAATAGTACAATAGAACAAGTAAGATAGGTGATAACATGCATGAAAACATGTTCTCCCAAATAGACTTTGGGCCATTATTAAAATATTTACAAGAAGACGATATAACAGATATCTCATATAGTAATGGTGGACAAGTTTGGCTTAAAACATTATCACGAGGAATATTTAGAATAGAAGATCCAGAAATAAATAATGAATTTATGGAAAAATTAGCATTCCAATGTTCCAACGTTATGGGAAAAGCATTCAACTCTGCCCATCCACTACTAGATGCTGAAAGCGCCGAACTACGTTTTAACTTCGTACATGATTCAGTAGCTAAAAATGGAATAGCTGCTGTTTTGCGTAAAACTCCAGCAAAAATAAGACTAGAAAAAGAAAAACTTCTAGAACAAAAATACGTAACACTAGAAGTACATGATTTTCTATTAAAATGTGTAGAAGGACATTGTAACATAATAGTATGTGGAGAGACAGGTTCAGGTAAAACAGAATTTGTTAAATATCTTGGAGCACATATAAAAGAAAACGAAAAAATAATAACAATAGAAGATACACTAGAACTACACTTGGATAGAATATTCCCACATAGAGATATAGTAGCAATGAAAACAAATAATGTTGCTTCATACTCGGATGTGCTCGTAGCCTGCATGAGACAAAACCCAAAATGGATATTACTATCCGAAGTTCGTAGTGCTGAAGCAGTAATGGCAGTAAGAAACTCAATATCATCTGGACACTATATACTGTCAACAATACATGCGGATAAAGCAGAATCTATTCCAAACCGTATGTACAGTTTGCTAGAAACAAATCAAGAAATAGATCAATTCTTAAAATCAATATATAGATATGTACAAATAGGAGTATATATTAGAGGATATCAAAGTAAAGAAACAAAAAAATTTGTAAGAGAAATTGCTGGTGTTACAGAATTCTATGTAGATGAAAACAATAATGCAATTTTTAGCAATATCTATAAAAAAGGAATAGATGGAAAAGTAGCAAAAAAGAATCCATCAAAATATTTATTAGATTACCTATCGGCACAAGGTGTAATACTTCCAGAAGACTGTATAATACCTGCAAGTGCTGAAATAAAAGAACAAAAAGATGAATTTATATTTGAAGAATAAGGAGGTTTTATGACTGCAGTAATGTTTATAGCAATAGCCTTTATAACTATATATGTAATACTATATAGAAGAAATAAAGGAGAAAAATTTTCAAAATATGTAACAGAACAAATAGGAGTTCTATATGAAAAATATGCACCTTATTCTTTTAAAGAAGTTAGAGGAAAAGTAAAAGAATTAGGACAGGAATATACAACAAAACAATATGCATTACAAGTTGCAATATTTGGTATAGGATTTGCAGTATTAGGATATCTATATTTCTATAACATAATAGTTGCATTAGTGTATGGACTAATCGCAATATGTTTTGTACCATACTTTGCATACCTAAGATGTAAAAGACTATATAGTGAATTTATATTTGAACAAATTCAAGTATACACAACAAACGTTATAATGGAATTTGCAACTACACAAGCATTTGTAAAATCACTTGAAGGAGTTTATGCATCAGGAGTACTAGAAGACCCAGTAAAATCAGATGTAAAAGTAATGATAGATATGTCATATGCAAACGGAACAATAGATGCATCACTTGAATACATGAATAGTAAATATGACTACTTTATAGTAAGAAATATGCATCAAATATTCTTACAAATAACAAATGAAGGTTCAAAAGATGCAGGTGAATCACTAGAAAACATGAGTCAAGATATAGATATGCTTGTTGAGTCAGTATATCGAGATAGAATAGATAGAGCATCATTCTATAAAAAATTCTTACAATTTGGTATAGTTTTATACTTAATGGTTATGTTAATTCAATTTATACTTGGTGTACCAACATATATAGAGAATCTTAAGAAAATATACATGGTAATTTTATTACACGGAATAGTAGTAATAAACACAGCATTCATAGTAAGTGGAACAAAATTTTATAATGAGAATGTAGGTGCTGAATAATGAATATAACAATTTGGATGTTTGCGGCTATTACAGTAATAATTTTTGCTGTATTAATAGTTAATAAAAAATTAGATCATAAAAAATTTATTCAAGAAATAACTCCATATTTTGGCTTTCTAAAGGAAAAAGATTATGAATTTCTTTTAAAACTAAAATATGGCGATGATGTTGACACAACAAAATTATATAATAAAAGAATTAAAAATGCAGGATTAGTATTCATAATTGCATTCGTAGTTATTTTCTTAGCTCAATTTGGCTATATATACTTATTAATATCATTTATAGTAGCATTTATAGCATTTAAAATGGATTATATAAGTCTATCGAACTTTAGAAAAGCACATATGCATAAAATAGACTTATTACTTCCATATTATCTAAAAAGTTTGGAAATATTAGCTCAACACTATACAATTCCAGTAGCACTTAGAAAATCTATAGATGCAGCACCAGATGTATTCAAAAAAGGACTAGAACACTTATGTGATAGAATAGAAGAAGGAGATTCAAGTGTAGATCCATATATGGAATTTGCAAGAGAATATCCAGTTAGAGACTCTATGAGAATGATGCGTTTATTATATCGTTTAGGAATAGGTTCACAAGAAAATAAACAAGAACAACTATTAATGTTCTCAAGAACAATTTCATCATTACAAAATAAAGCACGTGAACAAAAATATAAAGAACGTCTTGAAGCAATGGAAAAAAGAACACTTATAATGCTTGTATGTACAGGTGGAGGAGTTATGGGTGTTATGATGATTGCAATGATGGGTATGATGACATCTTATTAAGCACATAAAGTGCTTTTTTTTATTATATATTATATAAATACATATTCTATTATTGCTATTTTAAAGAAAAAAAGTGTAAAACAGAAAAATCTTTTGAACATAATTATTTACTAAAAAAGAGTTATGTGTTAAAATTAAAATAGTAGAAAGGATGAAAAGTATGAATGTTATAATAGCAAATAAAAATAAACAAATAATAGATAGTCTAAATGTTGAGGTAATAAAAAGATTAGATGGTGAATACTCTGTAGATGAAATAAAAGAAATATTTCAAAACTTCTTCTTTAATAAAATGATAATAGATATAACAGCTATAAAAGGTTATGAAGAATATAGAGTAATGCAACAGTTTTCAATGACATTTGATATGAATAAAGTAATACTTCTACTTGATACAAATTCAAGAACTACAACACCAGAATATTTGTCAAGAATAATATCTATGGGAATATATAACTTTACAACAAATATCGAAGGATTAACATATTTATATAATAATCCAAACAGTTATAAAGATGTAGCACAATACCATAGTATTGATAGTATGATAGTAGAAGAACAACCAGAACCTGTAAAACCAGTACTAGTACCAGAGACTGAAAATGCAAATACAGCAAATACTAATGAACAAGTAAATACATTTGTAGAAACAAATACACAAGAACAAGTTGAGTATAAACCAACAGGAAAGAAAAGAATAATAGGTATAAAAAGTATAACACCAGGAGCAGGAGCAACAACACTTACATATCTAATGAAAAAACAACTAGAAAGAAAATATAATGTATTAGCTGTAGAAGTAGAAAAAAGAGATTTCATATACTATAATGATAAAACACTTTTATCACTATCAAATGGAATAATTGGTGAAACATTAAATACAAATAATGATAAAGATGTAATATTAGTAGACTTAAATGCAAGTCCAACAGCAGAAAACTTCTGTACAGAAGTACTTAATTTAATAGAACCATCAATAATAAAAATAAATAGACTATTATCTATTAAACCAAAAATACTTGCGGAATTAAAAAATAAAACAGTAATACTATGTCCTAGTTCAATATCAGATAAAGATGTTAAAAACTTTGAATATGAAGCAAACTTAAAGGTTTTCTATAACTTAAAACCAGTAGATGATCATTCAAAAAGTGAAGAAATAACAAAATTATTAATTAAATTAGGATTCAATAAATTAAAATAATTGACAAAAAGTGAATTTTATTGTATTATATAGTCAAATGAGGAGGAATTATATATGAATTTAATACAAATATTAGACGCATACAGAGATGTAACATCATGTGGTAATTTCACAATACCTGGTAAATTAGCTTATGTTATAAGCATGATTATAACACTTATCCAATATGGTGTACCACTATTATTAATAATCTTTGGTATGTTAGATTTAGGAAAAGCAGTAGTAGCAAGCAAGGAAGACGAAATCAAAAAAGGTCAACAAATGTTTATAAAGAGATTAATCGCAGCTGTAATAGTATTCTTCGTAGTTGCTGTAGTTAAATTAGTAGTAGGATTAGCTGCTGATGACAAAGAAGGAATTACAACTTGTATAGATGCAATTGTACATTATCAAAAATAGTTAGATTTAATCTAACTTTTTCTTTACATTAATAAACAAAAAACCAATTGAAAAATTGGCTTTTTTATGATATCATAATATTAGAAAAAGGACGTGTTTATATGATACTAGATACAAGTAGTGTATGTGGAGCAATAGATAACAATCTAGCAGAATTAATACATACAGTAATAACACTATTAAAATTTGGAATACCTATACTATTAATAATCTTTGGAATGCTTGACTTTGCTAAAGGAGTTATAGCTTCAAAAGAAGATGAAATAAAATCAGGACAACACATTTTTATAAAAAGAATTATATCAGCTGTATTAGTATTTTTTGTAGTAACCATAGTACAATTAGTAATAGGACTAGTAGATGATAAAAATTCAGCAAATGAAAGTGATGTATGGAATTGTGCGAATATGATATTAAATGGAAAAACACAAAATAGTTCAGGTTCAACAAATAATAATGCGATTAATAGAAATAATAAAATAGAAGCATGCTGTAACCAAGCAGGTGGAACATTAAACTCAAATGGAAATAATAAAAGTTGTATGCTTGAACAAAATAAACAAGCAGAATATGATAAATGCATGAATAATTAGGAGGAATATATGATATTAGATGTTTCAGAAATATGTTCAAGAATAGATCCGGATTTGGCGACATTTGTACATAACATAATAACACTTATAAAAATAGCAGTACCAGTAGTATTAGTAATCTTTGGAATGCTAGATCTAGCAAAAGGTGTAATGGCATCAAAAGAAGATGAAATAAAAAAAGGACAACAAACATTTATTAAAAGATTATTAGCAGGAGTAATAGTATTCTTTATGTTTTCAATAACACAATTAGTAATATCTCTAATTGATAAAGAATCAAATGGACAGTTTTGGGAATGCGCTAATAAAATAATGAATGGAGAAACTACACAAACAGTAAAAAAAGTAAAAACACAAGATGAAAAAATGAAGGATGTAGAAAAATGTTGTAACCAAGTTGGTGGAACATTAAACTCAAATGGAAATAATAAAAGCTGTATGCTTGAACAAAATCAACAAGCAGAATATGATAAATGTATCAATAATTAGGAGGAATTGAATATGAATTATACAATAGAAGAATTAAGTAATAAATATAATGAATTAAAGAATACAGTAGAAGAAAATACTAAAAAAATAGAAGGAATAAACATAGATATAGAAGAATTTGAAAATGTAATAGAACTAATAAATATACATGGTGACATAAACAATCAAATAAGACAATGCGATGAACAAATAAATGAATTGAAATCATTTGGAAACTTAAAAGAAAAAGAAATATTAGAATTACAAGAAAAAAGAGAATTTATGTCATCAATTAGAGAATATCTAAATAGTTTTAATGCACTAGAATCAAAAGAACAACAACTAGAAACATTAAATAAAGAATTAGATAAACTAAAAAATCAAGTAAAAGAATTAGAACAAATAAATGCAAAAAAAGAAAAAATAATGTCTAACTTAAAAGAAGTTTGCAAAGAAAAACAAGAAGAAATTGAAAAAGAAAATAACGAATATAATATTGAAGCAGAAAATACTAGACAAAATAATATATCAGTTATAAAAAACTGCAGACCATTAACAATCGAAATGAGAAAAGTAGAAGAAAGATTAAAAGAATTAGAGGAATTAGAAATTTTAACAAAATCACAAAATGAAGAAAAAGAAAGCTTAAAACAAAAACAAATAGAAATAACAAAAGAATTCAAAAAAATAATTCCAAATCCAAAAGATGTATTAACAAGCGAAGAAATGTTTAATAGCTACGTAGTAAATAAAAAACAATATAAAGAAAATACATCAAAGAAAGACTTAGAAAAAATTAATAATTTAATAAATGAAATTGAAAACTTTACTAAAAAAGAAGAAATAATAAAAGAACAACCTATTGTTAAAACAGAAGAACCAATAAAAAATGAAGAACCAAAAGAAGAAAGAACACTAGCACGTATAATAAGTGAATATCAAGATGTAAAAAAACAATTAGAAGATTTAGCAAAAAATAATTCAACAGATTTAACTAAAATGATTGATTTATTACAAAAACAAAATCAATTAGAATTAGAAATAAAAGCAAAAACAACTGAATTTAATGAAAAAGTTGAACAAAAACAAGAAGAAACACAAAAAAGAACTGAAGAAATAATAAAAGAACAAGCACCAATAGAACTAACAGAAAAAGAAAAAATAGAACAAAATAATAGAAAAGTATTTGACGATATCATTAGTAGAAGAAATTTAAATAATGATGACAAATATGATTTAAATTCATCAAACAAAGAAAACACAAATAGTTTTATAAATGATGTTCAAAAACTATATGAACAAAAACAAGAAGAAGATTATCAAAATGCTAAAAAAATGCTTGGAAATGATTCATCAATGACATTAGAAGATTTAAGAAAGAAACTAAGCCTTGAAATAGATCCAGCTACAGTAAATAAAATCATTGATAGATTCGAACAAGACCAAAAGATTGATAATCCATTAACAGAAGAAGAAATTAAACAATTCGATGATATAGTTAATAGTAAAGAAAGCAATAATAAAAAAATAGAAGAGTCTAAATCAGTATTAACAGAAGAAGAAATTAAACAATTCGACGAAATAGTTAATGGAGAAAATAATAATGAAATAGATGATAAATTCAATGACGAAGAAATGGAATATATTAATAAAACTTTGGGGGATAACACTGTAGTAGATATTAAACCAGAAAAAAGAGTTTACCAAAAAAGAGTACAAGAACATGAAGAAGAATTAAATAAAATATTTGGAAATACTTCAGAACAAGAACAAATTTTATATGTTCCTAAAGAAGAAAAAATAGTATTACCAGAAAATCAACAAAAAACAGTAATGTCAAAATATGAAAGACAAATGGCAAAAGAAATGGGAAAATATTTTAAACAATTAGAAAAACAAGAAATTGAAAAGAAAGTAAAAAGAAAAACTACAAAAGAAAAATATTTGGGATTAAGAACTAAGATAGGAACAAAAATAACAAATTTAATGAATAGTGTAGATCAATTCTTATCAAGAGGACCAGAAAATGTCGATGAATTAGAAGAAAGAATAGGAAGGTCAAGATAGTATGGAAGAAAAAATATATGTATTAAAAAATGGTGAAGAAAAAATACTACTTGCACGTGCTACATATAACGACACAAGATACTTATTACTAACAGATAGTGAAGGTAATGATTTTCAAATTGCTTATGAAGAAGATAATAGTTTAAACTTCATAAATAAAGATGATAAAGATTTTGTAACAATACTAGGCCTTCTTTATCAAAAAATGAATTAATAATAATTTGACATTATAAGTTAAATATAGTACAATAGCACTCAATTAAAGGAGGAGTAATTATGGCAGAAATTGGAAATGAAAATAGAGATGTCATAAGTTTAAATGACTTAAACTTAATTAAAAAAACAAAAGCACAATATATTAAACTAATACAAAATGTGCCAGCACATGGGAAATTAATTGTAAAAAAAACACTTTTTAACCCAGAAGCAAAGATTAAATTTTATGGTCACGGACCAAGAATAGTATTTCCTATTTTTAGAGAAACATATTTTGTTGATACAACAAAAACAACTGTAACAATAAATGATACGGAAAACTCAGATGGAAAGTACAGAATAGGAATTGGACAAGGTGATGACGCAATATTTAGTTTTAGATTGAAATGTGTTGTACCTGAAAAAAATTCAGATTTAAGAAAATTAATGATAAATAAAGAAAAATATAAATCCGAATTAAGAGATACAGCGGAAATAATAATGAAACTATTAATCAGCGATGTTTATGCAAAAAGTTCTCACGATACAGATTTAGGAAAATTAGTCGAAATAAAAAATGAAGATTTTGATTTTAGAGGTATGAAAGAAGATTTAGAACATGAATTCAATGAAGCACATTATAAAGTTCTGAAAAAAGCAACTGAGTTTTATAAAGAATATGGAATTGCCATTCTAAGTGCACATTTTACAGATGCTGACGAATCGCAAAGAACAAAAGACATAAAACAAAGAGATGCCGATGAAGCAGCCCAAAGAGAATTAGCGATTAAAGCTGCTGAGAATAAAAAAGAAGTTAGAAAATTAGAAGCCGAAGCGGAGAATATTTGGATTGAGGAAACAATAAAAAAATTAAGAGCAATGAATGTATCAGAAGAAAAGATTATTCAATATATCACACTAAAAACAATCCAGAATAATCAAAATGCAATCATATCAATTGGAGGAAATAACAATAATATGGCAGACTATATGTCAGCCAGTGCAGCAATAAATAATAGAAATCAAAATAATAATCAAAATACAGATGGAAGATCAAAATAATGGAACTAAAATAAGTGGTTCTTTGTCAAATAGTGGGTGGAACCCCAAAAACTGATAAAGAATTTAACTAGAGTTAACGTGATTAAGCGTTAGCTCTTTTTGGTGTAATAAGACCTTTACAAATCATAATTCTAGCCT
>Ga0129307_1001953_pt1 | contig 18663 bp, 16 predicted proteins | sample P1105metagenome_FD_94437 | JGI IMG/M metagenome (GOLD analysis project Ga0129307, IMG submission 94437) | Capybara group fecal microbial communities from Wisconsin, USA - P1105 metagenome | ecosystem: Host-associated > Mammals > Digestive system > Large intestine > Fecal | place: USA: Wisconsin... | reverse complement strand
GATGGTTTACTGTTTAATTATCAATGTTCATTATCTAAAGCCTTTCGGCTTTTTCTTAGCTGCCTCAGCGCGACAGCTTGTTTAGTATAACACTTATTAAAACCCTTGTCAACAACTTTTTTATGATTTTTTTAAAAAAGTTTTTTAGGTTTTTGTGCTTATTAATTGTCTCATATATATTATGCTTATATAAGACAACTAACGGAGAAGGAGGGATTTGAACCCTCGCGCCGCGCAAACGACCTACACCCTTAGCAGGGGCGCCTCTTCAGCCACTTGAGTACTTCTCCAAGGCTTCCTTTAACTTATAAATATAAGTCTTAACCAAGTATGTTGGAATTACTTCCTATTATCATGTCAGTTGCGCCCTATCTCAAACGCGCAAAGTGAATTATACTAAATTAGAAATTATTTGTCAATTGATTTTACAAGGTTTTTTTGCTTTTTTTTAAATAATAATAATAACCACTATATATAGAAATTTCTCTTCTATATATAGTGGTTATTTTACTATAACCTATTCGCCTGCATACTTATTATTGTATGACGAATATATTCTAATTAATTATTTTGCAAAAACTTCTTCATATAGATTTCTTCCATCCTTATCAATTACAACAATTACTGGAAAGTCTTCTACTTTAAGTTTTCTAATAGCTTCTGTTCCCAAATCATCATATGCAATTACTTCGCTATCCTTAATACATTTGGACAGAAGTGCTCCAGCACCACCAATCGCAGCAAAATAAACTGCTCCGTTTCTTACTATGGCATCAGTCACTTCTTTAGATCTTTTTCCCTTACCTATCATTGCAGTCTGCCCCATATCTAAGAATGTTGGTGCATATTTGTCCATACGACTTGCAGTTGTAGGACCTGCGGAACCAATTACTCTTCCCTCTCTTGCTGGTGAAGGTCCCATGTAATAAATGGTTTTATCCTTTAAATCCAATGGCAATTTTTCTCCATTACCAACTGCTTCAAACATACGCTTATGTGCTGCATCCCTGGCAGTATAAATAGTTCCTGTTATATACACAAAATCACCAGCGTGTAGTTTTTCGATTTTATCTTTTGTTATTGGTGTATTTATTTTTATCTCCATATTTCTACCTTTCACTAATATATTTGCCGAGACGGTAAATAGTTAATTCATCATAATGCAAACCATCTGAAACAAAACCAGCCTTTCCTCCTACGATATCCATAACCGTTGTATAATTTGAAAATCCGGCTTCTCTTAATTGTTCCTGCAACTTATTACTAAAATCTTCTATATACATATTAAATGTTTCTGATGGTGTTCCATATAATTCACCATTATCCACACATCCATCAAATCCTATTATCTTAATATTAGGAAGATATGTCTTTCCATCTTTTTCGTATCTGAATTCACTTAAGGTCAAAGCTGCAGAAACTACTGCCTCAATATTACCTTCGTTATTATTTTCAGAGTAGTTATAATCGTTAACGGAAGAAAACAAAAATATGGTGCATTCACCCTTGCTCTCAATTTGGCTTTCAAAACATTGCCTTACATCTTCAAGGTTACTTTCGGAAAGAATGTTAAATCCTCTACCTAATACATAATGACCGCCCCATACGGCAAATACTGCATAATCATCTATATTATTCTCCTGCTCAAAGATACCCATTTGAAAACACCGGCTGTCACCTATAACAATCTTACCAGAGTTATACTCTTCCATTTCAGGCAATGTGTGATAATAATCTTCATTAATGCCACTAACTCCCTGAGAGTAAACTGCTCCACTATCATAGATATCGTAAGACCATCTGCCATAGTCATCAAATAAATCTATTTCGCCAACAACATATTCTGTGGTTTTCTCTGTTGTTTCTTCTACAATATCCGTTGTAGTTTCTTCTATATTATTTGTAGTACTTTCAATATTATGCGTGGTTTCCTCATAAGTACCACAGGAATCTAATACCATACATAAAGACACAATAAATAGAAGAAAAAAACTAATCTTTTTTCTCACACTAGTTTTCCTTTTCTATAGAGTAAAACTACTTGCCCACATCTTAAGGAAAGTAGCTTCAACATCCTTTTTAAATACTTTTCCTTCTTTAACAATTGCTGTAGGTGCCAACTCCTGCAAATTCTTGGTTGTTTCACCCATGTCACTACTTCCCGATGTGGCAAATGGAACTATTACTTTACCGGTAAAATCATATGCTTCCATAAAAGAATCAATAATGCTTGGTTCTCTGTACCACCAAATTGGGAAACCAATAAATATTACTTCATACTCAGAGATATCCTCTATCTTACTCATCATTTCAGGTCGTGAGTTTCTATCCTTCATTTCCAAGGAACTACGGCTGTTTTCATTTTTCCAATCAAGATCAGCTTCTGTATATAACTCTGCTGGCTTAATTTCAAATAAATCCGCATTAAGTTCTCTTGCAAATCTGTCTGCCAAATCCTGAGTTACCCCTGTTGCACTAAAAAATGTAACTAATACTTTACTCATATAATACTCCTTTATTTCATTACTTATACGTTTCTTTTATATTACTCTGCTAATATGTCTGTTTACATGACAACACATGTTTACTGCCACCGGCAACCCTGCAATATGTGTTGGATATGTTTCTATATTAACTGCAAGTGCAGTATTGCTTCCACCAAGTCCGGCAGGTCCAATACCCAGACTGTTTATCTTTTCAAGCAATTCATCCTCAAGTTCTTTTATGTGTGGTAAATTGCTGCTACTATCTGCTGCCCTTGTTAAGGCTTTCTTTGCTAATATAGCACTCTTTTCAAATGTGCCTCCTATACCTACTCCTACAACAAATGGTGGACATGCATTCGGGCCTGCATTTTTAACTGCATCCATTACCACATCCTTAACACCTTCTATTCCATCGGCAGGTTTTAACATTACCTGTTTACTCATGTTCTCGCTTCCAAATCCCTTTGGTGCAATGGTAATTTTAATATTTTCCCCAGGAACTATTTCCGTATGTATTACAGCAGGTGTATTGTCCTTTGTATTCTCCCTGATTAATGGATCCGATACCACAGATTTTCTAAGATATCCTTCCACATATCCTCTTCTTACACCTTCATTAACAGCATCTACTAAATAATCTCCTTCAATATGGACATCCTGTCCTATTTCAAGAAATACAACAGCCATACCGGTGTCCTGACATATAGGAATCATATCAGCAGCTGCAATATCAAGATTTTCGCTTAGCTGATTTAATATTCCCTTTCCTATATCAGATTCTTCTGTTTTAACAGCATCATAAAATACTCTTTTCATGTCTTCTGATAAAAAGTGATTGGCCTCTATACACATCTCCTTAATATTATTAATAATATCATCCGTATGTACTGTTTTCATAAATCTTTTCTATACCTTTCTAATAAATATTTATTATTTTATTTTGGCTTTACACTTAGCGTTCTTAAAGATTTTTCTATATGCTTTCTTTTTATTAACCGGTACTTTTATAATACAACTCTTCTTAACACCTTTAAAAGCATTTTTAGCAACATTCTTTAATTTCTTTGACTTTATAATTATCTTTTTAAGCTTCTTATCTTTAGCAAATGCTTTTTTCTTAATGTTTTTTAATTTAGTACTATTGATACTTACCTGCTTTAGCTTTTTACATCCACTAAATGCTTCGTTTTCAATAGATGTAACATTTAATCCTATAATTGCTTTCTTTATCTTTTTATTATTCTTAAAAGCATTTTTTCCTATAGTTGTTACCTTATAATTAACTCCTCCGATTTTTACGGATTTGGCAATCTTTATAGTTGTTAAAGATTTTTTCTTTAGTCCTGTTACTGAAAGTTTACCTACAATTTTACCATCTGTACTTCCTGCTTTAAGCACTTTATAAATATACTTTTTATCTTTGATTGTTTTGCCTTTTTTTGGTCCATCAACAACAGATTTCTTCCCCACTATATCAAAACTTTTTTCTATAGAACCATAAAAATTACCGGCTCCTTTTATTACTATTGTTCCTTTTCCAACAGAATTATTATTTTTATATTCTAATGTATAATCTTTACCTTCCTTTAGTAATTCTCCCTTATAAGAAAGTACAATCTCCGGATTTACTGATTTACCCTCATAAATAACATCTTTAACTTCTGATACATCTGCTTTATTTATGTCTGCTCTGAAAATATATTTTATACCTTCATATACACTATAATTATCTTTTAACTTACAAATATACTCATTTTTATCAATACTAGAATCATCAGATTTTGATATTGTTGCACCTTTTTCAGAAATATTGCCATTTTTATTATTCATATAATATGTACAAAGTATATCATACTTCTCACTGTCAACATATCCAATTTTATCGATATAACAATTTATATCATTATCTGTCGAACCGATATATTCATATTTATGATATTTAATCTCATCACTATTAAGAATAAAAGAATATAATGCCTGTGCTGTATGTTGATCTATGTTATTATCAACAACAAGGTCTACTTCTATATATTTATCCTCCTCTTTTGGAAAAACAAAATTCATCTCACTATAACCATAATAATCGTCATTATTACTCATATCAAGTGATATTTTATATGACTTTCCTAATAAATTAGACTCTTTTAGTGGTATATACACACCTTCATATCTTGATATTACCATTGCAATATCAAATGTTCCATCTTTATCTATGTCATATTTATGAGCTCCAAATGTAGAACTATCATCTATACCAATATTTATATATTCTCTTGTAATCACATTCTGACGTTCCGCTTCATATAAAAAGCTGTTTACAAAGTTTTTAGAATGATCCGTGTAATTATACAAGTATATATCAGAAAAATCTATATTATTGACTCCTAAATCTCTTTTATATATTTCCTTAGGAAATGTAAAAGAAATCTTTTTAAAACCTTTGACATCCTCCGGAAAATCTATACTTATGGTAGTATTAATAATAGTCTCCGAAACATCTTTACAGTTCCAATAACCACCTTTTCCAAATTTTATTTCTATATCCTTTTTTTTATCTTTATCCAGATCTAACTCAATATAACAATCTTCCTTATAAATAACCATATCACTATAATTTTCTTCTATATATGATATATTTTTAAATATAGCTTCAGCATCTTTATAAAGATAAGATATATCTACCATACTTTGTTCATTTATTGGCCAATCTTCTGAAAAATCAATATTAATAACAGATTTATCATAATTTAACTTTTTATTACCAAATACAAAAATAACTGATGAATAACCTTCTTTACCGGTTGGTTTTACATTAAACACAAATTCCTTATCAATTATTTCAGAAGATATATATTCTGCTCTTACATCATAATATAATTTTCCATCATACTCTTTAGGTATATCGACTTCTACATCACCCCATCCATCATCAGTAAAATCGAGATTATAGACTGTTGCTTGTGTTCCATCATACTTATATACAATATAATCATCTTTAAGAACTGATTTTTTTAAAGCATCTACTATTATATTTTCTTCTTCCTGGTTTTCTGCATTTAATTTAAAACTGCTACTTGTATTTAAATCTATCTCTAATGCTCCTAAGTCCTTTGTAACAACAATTTCTATGCCCGAATAGTAATCAGTCTCCTCTCCTATTTCTTCCTTTAAACTATTAATCTCACTTTCTTTAAACGTATGTATTACGGTATTTTCTGTTAAACTAAGATTATTTGTTTTCTTAAATACTATAATTCCATCCGATTCATATTTTGTATAGTCAATATAAAAATCTGTCTTTCCATCTAAATTATAGTCTACAATTACTTCATTATCGTTAGTAGTTATACTTTTATCAGAATTATGAGCTGCAACATATGAAAATAAAAGACTTTCTATATTATATTTAAGTTCATTAGACATAGATAAGGTATTAATTTCAAAATCACCTTGTGAAATATCTATTACATAATTACCTAAATCTCTTCCAACTTCTGCAGCGCTTATTTCTTTTTCCTGTGTATTTGCAAATAAAGATATAATCATAATTATGCTTAATACTATTGATGTTAATTTTTTTAAATCCATTTATATACTCCTGATTAAATTATTCTTAAACTTATAATTTTATAATACTTTTACTTCATAAAATAAGTATAATACCAGTCTTAATTGTGACTGGTATTATATTTATTAGTCTTTAATTTATATTACTCCGTATCCTCATTAACTGATTCTTCTTCTAATTCTTCATTTACTTCTTCCGAAGCAAATTTTTCTTTAACTTTTGCGATAGCAGCAACCTTTATATCTCCATCCTTATCTATACGGATCATCTTAACACCGGATGTTACTCTTCCAAGAAGAGATACCTCTGCCACTCTTATTCTAATCATGGTACCTGCAGAATTAATCATAAGAAGTTCATCCTCTTCTGATGACGAAATTACACCTGCAATATTACCAGTCTTTTCAGTAATATTGTATGCCTTTATACCTTTACCTGCTCTACTCTGAAGTCTGAAATCGGAAACTAGCGTTCTCTTTCCGTATCCATTCTCACTAACAATCAATACCTGATCAGATTCGCTTGTTTTAACCATGGCAATAACTCTATCACTGTCTGCTAATTTCATACCCCTTACACCCATTGAGGATCTTCCGGTAATTCTAATATCTGTTTCATTAAACATAATAGCCTTACCTTCATATGTAAAGAGCATAATTGTATCTTTATCATCAGTAATTTTAACATCAATAAGTTTATCTTCTTCCCTTAAATCAATTGCAATAATACCACTCTTTCTAATATTGGCAAATGCACTTAAAGGAGTTTTTTTAATGGTTCCATTGGCTGTTGCCATTACAAAATACTTATCCTCATTTTCATCACTTATCTTTATACCATCAAGTGGAATAACGGCAGATATTTTTTCTTCAGGAAGCAATTGTAATATATTTACTATTGCTGTTCCTCTACTCGTTCTGCTACTTTCTGGTATTTCATACCCCTTGACTTTATATGCTCTTCCAAAGCTTGTAAAGAACATGATTTCACTATGGGTTGTGGTCATAAATAATTCTGTAATATAGTCATCATTTATGGTTGCCATACCCTTGATTCCCTTACCACCACGATTCTGGCTCTGGAAATTATCAGGAGTCATACGCTTAATATATCCAAGTTTTGTCATGGATATAACTGTATCTTCATTAGGAATTAAATCTTCATTTGTAAGATCAGAATAATCAATACCTATCTGAGTTCTTCTTTCATCACCATATTTATCTCTTATGATAATAATTTCTTCTTTTATAACCTCAAGAAGTTTTTTCTCATCCGCAAGTATAGCCTTATAATAATTGATTTTTTCCATAAGCTCATTATATTCAGCTTCAAGCTCTTCTCTTGATAAACCTGTAAGCTGTCTAAGTCTCATCTCACATATAGCTTTTGCCTGAGCTTCTGATAAACCAAATCTTTCAATAAGTGCATTAACTGCATCTGCAGTAGAATATGAACCCCTTATTATCTTTATAACTTCATCAATATTATCAAGTGCTATAAGAAGTCCTTTTATAATATGTGCTCTTTCTTCTGCTTTATTAAGTTCATATTTTGTTCTTCTGGTAACAACATCTTTTTGATGTTCAAGATATTCTGTAAGCATTTGTAAAAGGTTAAGAACCTTTGGTTCACCATTTACAAGTGCAAGCATAATAACACCAAATGTATCCTGAAGTTGTGTATGCTTAAATAATTGATTTAAGACAACATTTGCATTAACATCTCTTCTAAGTTCAACAACTACTCTTGTACCTTCCTGATCTGATTCATCACGAAGGTCTGTTATGCCATCAACTCTTCTTTCCTTATGAAGAAAAGCAATTTTTTCCACAAGTTTTGCCTTATTAACCATATATGGAAGTTCTGTAATTATAATCCTGTTTTTTCCATTATCAAGAGTTTCTATTTCCGTTACTGCTCTTGTTACTATCTTTCCACGTCCGGTTCTATAAGCTTCTTCTATGCCCGCTCTTCCAAGTATAATTCCACCGGTAGGATAGTCAGGTCCTTTTATAATTTCCATTACTTCTTCAATAGAAGTATCTCTATCTTCTAAAATCTTATTATCTATAATTTTAACAATAGCATTTATAGACTCTGTTAGATTATGAGGTGGAATATTAGTTGCCATACCAACGGCAATTCCACTGGTTCCATTAACTAAAAGATTAGGAAATCTTGAAGGAAGTACTGTAGGTTCTGTTTCAGTCTCATCAAAGTTAGGTACAAAATCAACAGTATCCTTTTTTATATCAGCAATCATCTCCATGGAAATCTTACTAAGTCTGGCCTCAGTATAACGCATAGCTGCAGCACCATCACCATCTTCTGATCCAAAATTTCCATGACCATCAACTAATACAGCTCTCATATTCCACTCCTGAGCCATATTAACTAATGCACCATATATTGAACTATCTCCATGTGGATGGAATTTACCCATAGTATCACCTACGATACGGGCACATTTTCTATGTGGCTTATCCGGTCCATTATTAAGTTCTACCATTGAATATAGTATTCTTCTTTGTACCGGTTTTAAACCATCTCTTACATCCGGCAAAGCACGTGATGCTATTACACTCATGGCATAATCTATATATGATGTTTCCATTGTTTGTTTTAGATCAACATCAGTTATTCTGTCGAAAATATTGTCTTCCATAAACTCTCCTAATATTCGGACTTTCGTCCTTCTTCCTCATGCTTGTTCGTTTTATATATCTAGGTTTTGTACAAATTTAGCGTTGGCTTCGATGAATTCTCTTCGTGGTTCAACTTCATCACCCATTAATACTGAGAATGTTTGATCCACATCCGAGTAAGAATCTTCATCTATTACAACCTTTTTTAATATTCTTGTATTTGGATCCATGGTTGTTTCCCAAAGCTGGCTTGCATCCATCTCTCCAAGACCTTTGTATCTTTGAATCTTATTCTGATTATCTCTTCCTACTTCCGTAATAATCTTATTAAGTTCTTCATCACTATATGCATAGTATACTTTTTTATTTCTTGTTAACTGATATAGTGGTGGCATTGCAAGGTAAACGTGTCCTTGCTTAATAAGTTCCGGCATATATCTATAGAAGAAAGTAAGCATTAATGTATCAATATGTGCTCCATCAACATCTGCATCAGTCATGATAATAATCTTATCATAACGAAGTTTTTCAATGTTAAAGTCTTCTGATATACCTGTACCAAATGCAGTAATCATAGTTTGTATTTCTGCATTATCAAATATCTTATCCGGTCTTGCCTTTTCTACATTAAGAATTTTACCTCTTAATGGAAGAATAGCCTGAGTAGCTCTTACTCTTGCTTTCTTTGCTGAACCACCGGCAGAATCACCCTCTACTATAAATATCTCACATTTCTTTGGATCCTTGTCAGAACAATCTGCAAGTTTTCCAGGGAGAGCAGATATTGAAAGTGCGTTCTTTCTTGTGGTTTCTCTTGCCTTTCTTGCAGCATCTCTTGCTCTTCTCGCAAGAACTGCCTTTTGACAAATGGCTTTGCCCACATTTGGATTTTGTTCAAGGAAATATGTAAGTTGCTCACTTACAACACTATCAACAGCACTTCTTGCTTCACTATTTCCAAGTTTCTGTTTTGTCTGTCCTTCAAATTGTGGTTCAGAAATCTTAACACTTATAATAACCGTTATTCCTTCTCTAAAATCCTCACCTGAAAGATTTTCTTCTTTGTCTTTTAATATCTTATTATCTCTTGCATATTTATTAAGAGTTTTAGTAATAGCTCTTCTAAAACCTTCTTCGTGGGTACCACCTTCCGGAGTATTTATATTGTTAACGAAACTTAAAATGTTTTCATTATATCCATCATTATGCTGAAGAGATACTTCCACATAAACATCATTAACGGTACCCTCGCAATATACCACTTCATCATATAAAGGTCTTTTACCCTTGTTTTGATAAACAACAAATTCCTTAATACCACCTTCATAATGGAATTTTTTCTTAACTATCTCCTCACCTCTTTTATCGATTAAAACAATTTTTAATCCTTTGGTAAGGAAAGCAGTTTCACGAAGTCTTCTTCTTAATACATCAAAATCATATACTGTTTCTTCAAAGATACTATCATCTGGAACAAATGTTACCTCTGTTCCTGTATCTTCAACTTCACATGTGTCTATGATTTCCAAATCCTTAACTTTATTACCATATGCATATGTCTGTTCATATACATTACCATTTCTTCTTACTCTAACTGTTAATTCCTTTGAAAGAGCATTAACAACAGAAGCACCTACACCATGAAGACCACCTGAAACCTTATAACCTCCACCACCAAATTTTCCACCTGCATGAAGAATTGTAAATACTACTTCAACAGCAGGAATTCCAGCTTTTTCATTTATATCTACTGGTATTCCTCTACCGTCATCTCTTACTGTTATAGAATTATCTTCATTGATTGTAACAACAATCTTATTACAAAAACCTGCAAGAGCCTCATCAACTGAATTATCAACAATCTCATATACAAGATGATGAAGACCTCTTGAAGAGGTGGATCCTATATACATACCAGGTCTTCTTCTTACAGCTTCAAGACCTTCCAATATCTGTATTTGATCAGCACCATAATTACTTCCACTGTCTACTTTGCTGACACTATCCTTTTCTTCTATTAATTCCTCTTGTTTTTTTAACTCGTTACTCATTAATAATCCTCTCAATTACAGTTCCATTTTCTACATAGAAAATTTTATCCTTACTGCTTCTTTTATTTATAAAACTTTCGACACCTGTACAGGTAACTAAAGTTTGCACATCTTTTAAATAATCCATAAGATGATTTTGTCTTTTTTCATCAAGTTCTGATAATACATCATCAAGTAAAAGAATTGGATTATCATTTATCCTTTTTTTTACCAATTCTATTTCTGCCAGTTTTAATGAAAGAGCTGCTGTTCTTTGTTGTCCTTGACTTCCAAAACTTCTTATATCTTCATTACCATTAAGAAAAATAATATCATCTCTATGAGGTCCTATTGTTGTTGTCTTATATCTGATATCGTTATACCTATTATTCTTAAAAGAATTATTTATATCCTTTATACTAGGATTATAGCAAATATTAATTTCTTCTTTTCCTTCTGTTATATTTTCATGAATTCTTTTTACATACTTATTTATTTCTTTTATAAAATCTTCTCTTCTTTTAATTATTTCAAAGGCTTTTATTTCAAGTTGTTCATCAAGTACATCCATCATGGTATTTGCATCTTTTATAAAATCATAATCCTTTAAAACTTTATTTCTTTGGTTCAGAATTTTATTATAACTAATTAAATTATCCAAATATATTTTATCTATCTGGCATAATTCAATATCCATAAATCTTCTTCTTTTTGAAGGTCCATCCTTTATTATGGATAAATCTTCAGGAGAAAACATAATAACATTTATAATTCCAAAGATTTCGCTTATTTTTTTTACAGGTAATCCATTAATAGCAATACCTTTTGATTTATTTTTTCTAAGATGCATATCATATCTATATGATAAACTTCCTTTTTTTATCATAGCTTTTACATGTGACTCTTCCTCATTAAACTTAATTATTTCCTTATCTTTATTTCCACGATGGGAAGAGGCAGTAGCACACATATAAATGGATTCTAATATATTAGTTTTTCCCTGAGCGTTATTACCATAGAAAATATTTATTCCCTTTTCCAAGCATATATCAAGACTTTTATAATTTCTGAAATTTTTTAATTCTAATCTTTCTATAATCATTTGTCTTTAATATTAATAATCTCTCCGTTGAATTCTACAACATCCCCTCCAACAAGCTTTTTTCCTCTTCTGGTATCTACCTCACCATTTACTTTTACTTCGCCATTTTGAATAACAATTTTAGCTTCAATTCCTGATGAAACCAAACCACATGCTTTAAGGGCCTGTCCTAACTTAATATATTCATCTCTTAAAATTATTTCTTCCATAATTTTCCTTTTTTATAAAATAACAATTATTTATTTATTTTAAATTACTATTTAATTACTAGAAATATTTACTGGTACTATTAAATAAATATAACTTAATTTTTCATCCTTTATGTAACATGGAGATTTTGAATTAACAAAATATAATTCAATTTCTTCATCATCAATAGCACGAAGAGCTTCAATGACAAATTTAGGATTAAATCCAATCTTAAGATTTCCACCTTCCATATTTACATTAACATCTTCTTCCATTGATCCTACATAAGAATTCATTTTAATATTAATAATACTATTTTCTATAGTAACTATTATTGGTTTACTATTACCTTCTTTTGCAAGAATAGTTGATCTATCAATTGCACCAATAAGTTCATTCCTATTTACTTTAATCTTTGTTTCATAATCACTGGAAATCATTTTGTCAATCTTAAAAAATTCACCTTCAATAAGACGAGAAACAACGACCGTATTATCAAATTCAAAAAGAATATGATTATCTGTACAATAAATATCTACTAAATCATCTGTATCGCCATTTAAAATTTTACTTATTTCATTTAATGTTTTACCTGGAACAATTACTTTAATATCACTGAATTCTTCTTTAAGTTCTACATTTCTAATAGAAATTCTAAATCCATCAAGAGATGCAACTCTTAAATTATTACCATGTACTTCAAAAAGTTCACCAGTTAAAATCTTAGTTTTATCATTATCAGCAATTGAGAATATAGTTTTATTAATAACTTCTCTTAATGTAAATTGAGAAATCTGTACACTATTATCCTTACTTACATCTGGAAGATATGAGAATTCCTCACTAGATAAACCGACTAAATTAAAATTTACTTTTAAACACTTAATATTTACTTTATTAAATTCATCAGCATTAACATAAATAATATCATTAGGAAGTTTTCTTACAGTATCAGCAAATGTCTTAGCATCAATAGCAACACTTCCAGCTTCCTCTATAACACCATCAATTTTAGTTTCAATACCTAAATCCATATCATTACAGGTAAGTTTTATTTCACCATCTTCTGCTTTAATTAATATGCAGTTTAAAATAGGCATTGATGTTTTAGATGGAACAGCTTTTAAAACAATATTTACACCTGCAAGTAAGTCATTTTTTGAACAATTAATTTTCATGATAATCTCCTTTCATGAGATATATAAATATATATTTATTATTAATATTAGTAGTATATTGTGTGTTAATGTGGATAAGTATAAATAATCCTTATTTTACAATAAAACTATAAGTGTATACTTATGTGTATAATTAATTATTAATCCACAAACATGTTTATATTAATTAGGATTTATTTTTTTCTTTATAATTTCAACAGTCTCTTTTATATATGGATCTGTTTCTATTAACTGAGCAATTTTCTTTTCACCATTCATAACAGTTGTATGATCTTTTCTTCCAAGAATCTTGGCAATGGATTCAAGAGTATCTTGAGTAAGATTTCTACTTAAATACATTATTATTTGTCTAGGAAGGGAAATATCCTGTTTCTTTGTTCTGGAACAAATGTCTTTTTTTGAAATATCAAAATGTTCAGCAACAGTTTCTATTATTAATTCAGTTGTAATTTCCTTTTTAACAGGATTAAATACATCAGAAAGAATGTTTTTACTAAATTCTAATGTAATAGGCTGTTTAGATAATTTGGAAAATGCAACTATTTTGTTAAGAGCTCCTTCTAAGTCTCTAACATTAGAAGTAATATTTTCAACAATGTAGCTAAATACATCATCTGGAATATTAAGATGTGCAATATTTGCTTTTTTGGTTATAATGGCAAGACGTGTTTCATAGTCAGGTTTTTGAATATCTACAGTAAGTCCTGTGGAAAACCTTGTACGAAGTCTATCATCAAGTGTATCCATGTCCTTTGGTGGTTTATCTGAAGAAATAACAATTTGTTTTTTAGCCAGATAAAGTGTATTAAAGGTATGGAAAAATTCTTCCTGAGTACGTTCCTTACCACTAATGAACTGAATATCATCTATTAATAAGATATCCACATTTCTATATTTTTCACGGAAATCATTAATAGAAGATTGACTATGATTATCATTTCTAATAATTGAAACTAACTCGTTAGTAAATTCTTCACTTGATGCATATAAAACTTTTGAATTAGGATTATTGGATAAAACATAATTACCTATGGCATGCATAAGATGAGTTTTACCTAGTCCTGCTCCACCATAAATAAATAATGGATTATATAAATCACCAGGTGATTCAGAAACAGCTAAAGAAGCTGCTTGAGCAATATTATTATTAGATCCGACAACAAATGTATCAAATGTATAATTTTTATTGATATTTGAAGAAATCAGTTTTTGTTCTAATGCAATAGATGATTGTTCTGTTGGAATTGATGATGTACTTGTATTATCAATATTATCCAATGATGATAAAGAATCAATTGTAAGATTAAGAGTTTCCAATTCCAAAACATCAGCAATGGCAGATTTAAGAAAATCAGAATATTTATTTCTTACAAAGTTTAATTTCATACTATCATCATCATATGTAAGAACTAAGTTATGTCCATCAAAGCTATATATTCTGATTGGAGAAATCCAGGTAGAAATAGAAATGTCTGTAAGGTTATATTCTTCCTTTAAGGTTTCTAGAACTTTATCCCAGTTTTCAGTTAATTTATCTATCATATTATTAGGCATAATCCTATCTCCTATTAAGAGTTCTTATTAACAAAAATATAAGCCTTTTTTGAAGGCTAAAATATTAAAAAATATACATAGTAATTTTATAACATTTTAATAGTTTTTTCAATAGAAAATAAACATTATTTATAATAGGAAGAAAAATTTTCAAAATGTATAAAAAATACCCAATTTGCCGGCAAATGTGGAATAAAAAAAATCAATTAATAATAGTTTTACATAATACATAAATTTATGTTAATTTAAAATAAAAAATGTTTATTTGTTTAAAAATATTAACCACATAATTTTTCTTATAAATAAAGGATAAAAATATATTTATCAACAATTATAAACAATGTTATCCACAAAAAGTGGAAAAATTATGTAAATTAAAATTGAAATATTATGTTAAGTGGATAATTATGTGGATAACTTTGAGTAAAATGTGCTTGACTTTAATAATTGCATTAAGTTATAATGAAAAACGATGTTTTACTATAAATAGTAAGGAGGTGCGGAAAATGAAGATGACATTTCAGCCTAAAAAAAGACAGAGATCAAAAGTTCATGGTTTTAGAGCAAGAATGAGTACAGCAAACGGAAGAAAAGTTTTAGCTGCAAGAAGATTAAAGGGTAGAAAAAAATTATCAGCATAGGCCGCAGCAATGTGGCCTTTTATTTTTGAAAAAAAAGAAAGTATGATTGATTATGAAAACATATACTTCTCTTAAAAACTCCAAGGAGTTTAAATATGTATATGATAATGGAAAGTCATATGCAAATAAATATTTGGTGATGTATATTTGCCCAGATGAGAAAAAAAAAGACAGACTTGGAATACAAGTAAGTAAAAAAGTAGGAAATAGTGTAGTAAGACATCATTTAACAAGACTCATCAGGGAAAGTTACAGACTGAATAAAAACATGTTTAATAGTGGTTTAGACATGGTTGTTATTGTAAGAATAACAGCGAAAAATATTTCATATAAGGAAATGGAAAGTGCAATATTGCATTTGGCCAGAAAACACAAAATAATTACCGAAAATTCGAGGATAAACAAGAAAACAAAAGAATCTGCTACATAGAGTTTTTTATAAATTAGTTTTTTAAGTATCATAGAGGTTATTATGAAAGCTTTAATAAAAGTTAAGGATATAGTATTAGAAACTATAAAAAGAATATCAGATATATTGGTATTTATTATGGTTCTTTTAATAAGAATATATCAGAAATTTATATCTCCTCTAAAGAGAACACACTGTATTTATACACCAACCTGTTCTCAATATGCAGTAGAAGCTTTAAAAAAATATGGTCCTATAAAAGGATTGTGGTTATCTGTTAAAAGAATTTTAAGATGTAATCCTCTTTCCAAAGGAGGATATGATCCGGTTCCGTAAGGAGGAAAAATTGAATTTTACAGTAATGACACAAGCTTCTGGATGGCTTAAACCATTTGCAAAAATACTTGGATGGATATTTGAATTAATCTATAGATTTTTTGCGCATTTTGGTATTGCCAATGTCGGAGTAGTAATTATAGTATTTGTATTATTTGTAAAAATACTTATGCTTCCGCTTACATTTAAACAGCAGAAGTTTTCAAAAATGAATACTATAATGCAACCTGAACTTGAAAAGATTCGTAAAAAATACGATGGTAAAAAAGATCAGGAAACAATGGAAGCAATGAATAGGGAAACTCAGGAAGTATATCAAAAGTATGGAGTCTCTCCAACAGGAGGATGCTTAAATATGCTTATTCAGATTCCTATTATGTTTGCTCTCTATAGAGTTGTTATGAATGTTCCTGCATATGTGCCACAGATAAAAACTTATTATACTAATATTATAGATAAGATTGGCGTGGATACATTAAAGGCTGATTCAACTCTTTTAGAAGTAGGTAAAAAAAGTGCTCTTAATTTTGACAAGGTTTCAGGAAAAACAGAAATTACAAACAGAGTAATTGATATTCTTTATAAGTTTAATACTGATAACTGGGATGCACTTAAAAAGTCCTACAGTGCTGCTGAAAATGTTATTAATAAAAATGTAGCATCAATAGATAAAGTTAACAGCTTTTTAGGAATGAATCTTACTCAGTCTCCAAAGGCTATGTTCCATGATAAGCCATATGTAATAATTATTCCTTTACTTGCAGGTTTATCACAGTTTATCAGTTCAAAGGTTACAATGGCAGATACTAATACAGGTAGTGATAGCGAAAATCCTATGGCAGCATCTATGAAATCAATGACATATACTATGCCACTTATTTCAATTTGGATGTGTTATAGTTTCGCAACATGTATCGGTTTATACTGGATATTAAGTTCAATATTCTCTATGTTTGCCATGATTATTGTTAATAAGTATTTTGAAAAAATACCAATGGATCAGATGATTGAGGAAAGCAGAAAGAAAGCTCAGGCAAGAAGAGAAAAACTTGGTATTGATGATGAAACAATAAAAAAAGCAGCTAGCATTAATTCTAAGAAAATGAATAGTATAGAGAATAAATCTAATCAGACTAAAAAGAATAATAATGCTAATCAGGCACAAAAGAATGTAAATGATAATGTTCAAAAGATTACCAATGCTAAAAAAGGAAGCATAGCAGAAAAAAATAACATAGTTGATAAGTATAAATAAAATACTGATTGTTATTTTAGATATGCATAATTTTAAGAAACATAAATATTTTTGTAAGTACAAATATAAAAGACATAAAATATAATTTAAGAAGGTAGAAAAATGGAAACAAAGCAGTTTACTGGTAAAACAGTTGAAGAAGCTATAACAAATGCTTCTGTAGAACTTGGTACAACCAGCGATAAAATTGAATATGAAGTAATTGAAAAAGAAAGTTCAGGTATTTTAGGAATCGGAAAAAAACCTGCAATTATCGAAGTTAAAATTAACAGAAGTGTTGAAGGAATTGCAGAAGGATTCTTAAAGGATATGTTTGCCGCAATGGATATGGTAGTAAAGGCAGACATTAAAGTAGATGAGGAAGAAAAGAATTTAGACATTAATCTTGTAGGTGAGGATATGGGTGTTCTTATTGGCAAGAGAGGTCAGACTCTTGATTCAATTCAGTATCTTTTAAGTCTTGTAATTAACAAAGAAACAGAAGAGTATTACAGAGTAAAACTTGATACTGAAAATTACAGAGAAAGAAGAAAGGAAACTCTTGAAAACCTTGCCAAGAATGTTGCAAAGAAAGCAAAGAGAATCCATAAGGAAGTTTCTTTTGAACCAATGAATCCATATGAAAGAAGAATTATTCATTCAATTCTTCAGGAAGACAAGGGCGTTACTACAAAGAGTGAAGGTGAAGAACCATACAGACATGTAGTAGTTGTTCCAAAACAGAACCGCAGAAGATATTAATTTTGTAAGTATTAAAAGCAGATATTCTTGTATTGAGAATATCTGCTTTTTGTTTTTATGAATAGGAAAATGTAGGAAGTTTGTTTTCTTGTATTAGATAATTGTGATATTAGATAATTGTGATATTAGATAATTGTGATATTAGATAATTGTGATACAATTCTGAAATAAATGTTGATTTTTTTTGATTATGTGGTGAGTGGTCTGGATATTTTGTTTTGTGAAAAGCAGACCACAGTAGAAAAGCAAGTTGTGGTCCGGAATTTTTATTTTGTGAAAACCAGACCATTGTAGAAAAGCAAGCTGTGGTCCGGATTTTGGGAATCAAGAAAAGCGGACCATTTATTATTGGTGAGAAGTGGTCTGGAATTTTTATTTTGTGAAAACCAGACCACAGTGAGAAAGTAAGTTGTGGTCCGGATTTTAGAAATCTGAAAAACCAGACCACAGTAGAAAAGTAAGTTGTGGTCCGAATTATAAGAATCAAGAAAAGCAGACCACAGTGAGAAAGCAAGTTGTGGTCCGGATT
>Ga0129307_1001951_pt1 | contig 18720 bp, 16 predicted proteins | sample P1105metagenome_FD_94437 | JGI IMG/M metagenome (GOLD analysis project Ga0129307, IMG submission 94437) | Capybara group fecal microbial communities from Wisconsin, USA - P1105 metagenome | ecosystem: Host-associated > Mammals > Digestive system > Large intestine > Fecal | place: USA: Wisconsin... | reverse complement strand
GAGAACAAAGGTTGGGCTAAGGAGGATGCGAAGGCCTACTACACCGACCTCACCGATGCCCTGCGTGTCTATATTCAGAACCGTTTTGGCATCAATGCCACCGAGATGACCTCAGCCGAGGTGCTGGAAAAGATGAAAGACTTTGTCACCCCTGAGCAGTATGACGAGATGCAGAACTTGCTCTCCACTTCCGACTTCGTCAAGTTTGCCAAGTTCCAGCCTTTCGAGAATGAGAAGATGCACCACTATGGTGTTGTCACCGACTTTGTTGACCAGACAAAGCCCGAGGAGGTTGAAGGCCAGGAGCAGGTGATAGAGTACGTCGAGGTTGTAAAGGGCATGTCGCTAACGCAGAAGCGTTGGCTGCTGGTGGGCATCATTGTCATCGGCCTTGCCGCCCTGTTCATTGCCGCTTGGGTGCTGGCCAACTTTATCTATCTGTTTATATAAAGGAGGAAAAAGAAATGACATTTGCAAATCCAGGATACTTCCTTCTGATTCTCCCCGTTGTCGGCTACATCGTCTGGTACCTGCTTCGCAACGACCGCAGTGAGCCTGACATGCAGGTTTCCACAACATCCATGTACGCCTCGTTACCCCAGAGTCCCCTTATGTGGCTCAGGCATTTGCCCTTTGTGTTACGTGTCGCGGGGCTTGTCCTGCTCATTGTCGTCCTAGCCCGTCCGCAGTCCACACACAGCTGGCAGCGAAGCGAAGTCGAAGGCATCGACATCATGATGGCTGTCGATATCTCCACCAGTATGCTTGCCGAAGACCTCAAGCCCAACCGTCTGGAAGCTGCTAAGCAGGTGGCTTCAGACTTCATCAACGGACGTCCCAATGACAATATCGGCCTTACGATCTTTGCCGGGCAGAGCTTCACACAGTCGCCATTGACGACGGACCATGCCGTGCTGCTGAACATCTTCAACAACGTGTCGTGCGACATGGTGCAGAAGGGCACCATCATGGACGGCACTGCCATCGGCGACGGCATCGCCAATGCTGTCACCCGTCTGAAGGACAGTAAGGCTAAGTCGAAGGTCATTATCCTCCTGACGGACGGTTCGAACAACCGAGGCGTCATCTCGCCGCTGACGGCAGCTGAGATTGCCAAGACCTTCGGCATCCGCGTCTATACCATCGGCGTGGGCACTAACGGCACAGCTCCGTATCCCTTCCAGACCTATGCCGGCACCACCATCTATCAGAACGTGCCCGTTGAAATCGACGAAAACACGCTGCAGCAGATTGCCCAGACAGCCGACGGGCAATACTACCGTGCCACCAGCAACAGCAAACTGAAAGAGGTCTATGAGGAAATTGATAAGCTCGAGAAGACCAAGCTCAACGTAAAGGACTTCAGCCGTAAAAACGAAGAGTTCGTGCCCTTTGCCCTGGCCGCCGCGCTCTGCATCTTGCTTGAGTTGCTACTTCGTCTGACCATCCTGCGACGTATTCCCTAACCCCATGAATTGTTCATCTGTGCAATGATATCCCACCATGTTTAGATTCGAAAATCCTACATACCTCTTTCTACTGATAGTGCTGCCCGTGCTGATAGCTCTTTTCATTGGCTCGAATCTGCGTCGGAAGCGCAATCTGAAAACGTATGGCGACCCCGATTTGCTGAAGAATATGATGCCCGAGGTGTCGTCGTTGCGCTACAAGCTGAAGTTCTGGCTTACGTTTGCCGCGTTGTTCTTCCTGATACTTGTCGCAGCACGTCCCCAGTTTGGCACAAAGATGGAGACCATCAAGCGTCAGGGCATCGAGACGGTGATAGCGCTCGACATCTCAAACTCCATGCTTGCACAAGACGTTGCTCCCAGCCGGCTCGAGAAGTCGAAGAAGATTATTGCCAAGCTTGTCGATGAAATGCAGGACGACAAAATCGGCCTTATCGTCTTTGCAGGCGAGGCATTCATTCAACTGCCCATCACCAGCGACTTCATCTCTGCAAAAATGTTCCTTGAGACCATCGAACCTAACCTCATCACGACACAGGGTACCGACATCCGCGCAGCCATCAACATGGCAACGCGCAGTTTCACCCCCCGTGAGGATGTGGGGCGAGCCATTATCATCATCACCGATGGTGAGAACCACGAGGGTGGGGCAGAAGAGGCAGCAAAAGCCGCTGCCGAGAAGGGTATGATGGTGTATGTGTTGGGCGTCGGCTCGCCCGAGGGCGCACCCATTCCCGGCGACAAAGCCAACGAGTACCGCAAGGACAAGGAGGGCAACGTCATCGTCACCCGCCTGAACGAACAGATGTGCCAGGAGATAGCCAAGGCCGGCGGAGGGGCATACATCCGTGTTGATAATACTAATGCCGCCCAGAAGCTGCTGCAGAAGGAGATAGACAAGCTGGCGAAAGCCGACTTGGAGACAACTGTCTATTCCGACTTCGACGAACAGTTTCAGGTGCTGGCTTGGATAGCTCTTGTGCTGCTAGCGCTGGAAATGCTGATTCTGCTGAAGAAGAACCCCTTGTTCAAAAATATTAAACTGTTTCGAGATGAGAAAGCATAACAACTTGCCATATATTCTTGCAGGCTTGCTTCTTTGCATGCTTGCCGAGCCTGCCCAGGCGCAACGTCGCACGGACCGTAGCTATGTCCGCAGCGGCAATCGATCGTATGCCCACAGCCACTGGAACGGTGCTGAAATAAAATTCCGCAAGGCTGCCGACATGAGCCCTGCTTACGCCGATGCCAAATACAACCTAGCTAACACGCTCTACAGCCATCTGATTACCGACAGCGTTCCCAACGCCCAGTTCAGCGAGGTCTGCCAAGAAATCATCGACCTCTACAACGCCTCGGCTGCCAACGAGAACGACCCGATGGCCAAGGCTGCTATCAGCCACAACATCGGAAATACACTTTATCTGCGGGGACTCTTTGAAATGAACGCCCATAGCGAGGGCGTCAAACAGACGTATGCCGACTGCATCGCCGCCTACAAGGAGGCATTGAAGGCAAATCCTGCCGACCATGAAACCCGTTTCAACCTCGCCAAGGCCAAGGCCATTTACAACGCTGTACCGCCAGGCAACAACGAGAACCAGCAGGATCAGCAGCAACAGCAGCAAAACAGTCAAGACGACCAACAGCAGCCGCAGCAGGATCAACAACAGCAACAACAGCAGCAAAACGAGGACGAGCGCGACATCTCCAAAGAAAATGCCGAGCAGATTCTGCAAGCGCTGATGCAAGACGAGAAAGACCTTCAGGAAAAGGCACAGAAGATTGAGAATCAGAAGAACCGAAAGCTGGAAAAAGACTGGTAATCCGTCTTTATATTCCATCCCCACCAAAACTAAAAAAACCAATTGTGAATCGTATATAGAATAAGGATAGAATGAAAAGAAGAACGACATGTAACAACATAGTGCTCTTGGCCCTCATCCTGCTTACGTCTGGCCGGGTCTATGCCGACGATTTGAGTTTCACCGTTCAGGCCCCGAGTACCGTGGTTCAGGGCAATCAGTTTCAGTTAGCCTATTCCATTAACACACAAACCGTCAAGGACTTTCGCATAGGCAATATCAGCGACTTCGACGTCCTGATGGGTCCGAGCCGCTCATCGCAGATCTCCATCATCAACGGCAAGAAAAGCTCGTCCATTACGTACACATACGTATTGCGCGGACGCAAAGAGGGAACCTACACCATACCTCCTGCCACCATCACTGCCGGAGGCAAGACGCTCGAATCGAAGAGTGTAAGAATTAAGGTCCTTCCACCAGATGAGCCTTCTGCAGGGCAGGGCAGAGGAACTTCTTCCGGCAGTTCGTCGGGTTTGGGCAGCGCGTCGGGCAGCAGCGCTCAGTCATCGGGCAGCGGACAGATCAGCGAGAGCGACCTTTTCCTGGTGACATCCGCCAACAAGACCAAGGTCTTTGAACAAGAGGCCATCCTGCTGACATACAAGGTTTATACGACCCTTAACCTCGTACAGCTGAACGGCAATATGCCCGATTTGAAAGGATTCCACATGCAGGAGGTTGATTTGCCGACAAATAAGGAGTTCACACTCGAACACTATCGTGGGCGCAACTACAAAACCCTTGTGTGGCGTCAGTTCGTGCTCTTCCCCCAGCAGACGGGCACGCTCGAAATTCCCTCTGTCACTTACGAGGCCACTATCCGCCAGCAGGTGCGCACGGCCGACCCCTTCGATATTTTCTTCAACGGCGGCAGCACATTTACCAATGTCGAGAAAACGCTTCGTACCCCCAAGCTCAACATCGAGGTCAGTCCGTTGCCTGCCGGACGCCTGGCATCTTATTATGGCGGGGTGGGGGACTTCAGCATCTCCTCCGACATCAGCACACAGGAGCTGAAAGAGAACGAGGCCGTTACTGTTCGCCTCGTCATCTCCGGTACGGGAAACATGAAGCTGCTGAAGACGCCCGAACTGGCCTTCCCGACTGATTTTGAGGTCTATGACCCTAAAGTAGAAAACAACTTCAAACTGAAGACAGGCGGTCTGTCGGGCAATAAGGTCATTGAGTATCTTGCCATTCCACGCCATTCTGGCGACTACCAGATTCCAGGCTTCCAGTTCTCGTATTTCGACACCAAGTCCAAAGAGTATAAGACTCTCACCACCGCGCCCTACACTCTGAAAGTGAACCGCGGAAACGGCTCCACGACAGCCGTCACGTCGACTTATGTGAACAAGGAAGACCTACGCCTGCTGGGTGAGGACATCCGTTACATCCATCTGAAGGACGCTCGTCTCCAGCAGCGGGGCGTCAGCTTCTTCGGTTCAACGTCCTATTGGCTGTTCTACGTCATCCCCGTTCTGATTCTGCTTACCGCCATCCTCATATGGCGGAAGAAGGCCATCGAAAACGCCAACGTAGCCAAGGTTAAGACGAAGAAGGCTAACAAGGTGGCCTCCAAACGTATGAAGGCTGCCAAGGCCCTCATGGCCGGCGGTAATGAGGCTGCCTTTTACGACGAGACGCTTAAAGCACTATGGGGCTATACCAGCGACAAACTCGGCATCCCCGTCGCCAGCCTCTCCAAGGACAACATCGCCACCGAGCTGGCAGCCAAGGGCGCACCCGAAACCACAGTAGGGGAGTTCACAGATCTTCTGGGTGACTGCGAGTTTGCCCGATACGCACCTGCCATCTCGGGCGTCAAAATGCAAGACATCTACGAACGTACTGTCAGCCTCATGGATAAGCTGGAAGGCTGTCTCAAAAGTTAAAACTCATAAAGCATCCGTAACATGAAAAGAATAGCATCCCTTACATCACTAGCCGTCCTGCTTGTCGCGTTGTTTGTCAGCATCTCTTTGTCAGCACAAACAAGTGTTGACACAATAATGGCTGATGCCCAGTCGTTCAGTTTTGCTTCCGACAGCACCCATGCCGAAGTATCAAAAGCCTTGGCTGACAGCGCCTACTCGGCTGGTGAATATGCAACGGCCATTGACCTCTACGAGAGTCTGCTCATCGACGGCGAGTCGGCTGTACTCTACTACAACCTCGGCAATGCCTACTACAAAGTTGACGACATGTCGCGCGCCATTCTTAACTACGAGCGTGCCTTGCGTCTCAACCCATCGGACAAGGACGTCCGCTTCAACCTCGACCTTGCCCGCAGCAAGACTATAGACCGTGTGAATGATAGGGTAGAGATTTTCTTTGTTCGCTGGTTTCGCTCCCTCACCAGCCTTCTTTCGCTTGACGGCTGGGCACGCGTTGCCATTGTCACGTTCCTGCTCTTCCTGTTTGCCGTGGCGCTCTTTGTGTTCGGCCGGAAGCGCAGTCTCCGTAAGACGTCCCTCATCCTTGCCCTCATCTTGCTGTTTCTTACGGTCTGCTCCAACGGCATCGGCTACGGGCAGAAGCGCCGCCTCAATAATCGCACCGAGGCCATCGTCATGGATCCGAGTGTCGTAGTCCGAAGCACCCCCAGCCCCAGCGGTACCGAGCTCTTCGTGCTCCATGAGGGGCGGAAAGTCACCATCACTGATGATGCCATGCAAGCATGGAAACAAATAGCCCTTGAGGATGGCAACGTGGGCTGGATTGAAACAAAGTCACTTACGGTCATCTGATTCCCCTGAACCTATTGAACAACTGAAATTCAGTACAATGAACGAACTCATCGCCTTCGACCAACGCCTAATGCTCTTCTTAAACGGAAGTGACTCCCTCTACATGGACGGCGTCATGAAACTCTTCACTGGCACGTGGATCTGGATGCCCTTGGCCGTTACGATTCTGTTCATATTGTTCAAGAACAACAGCTTCCGCAATTTCCTGTTGCTGGTACTGATGATAGCTGCGACTGTCTATGTCTGCGACCGCGTCTCGTCGGGCATCATTAAGCCTTGGGTGAGCCGCCTGCGCCCTTGTCAGGATCCAGCCATCCTTGGCCAGATTGACATCGTAAACGCAGGGCGATCAGGCAAGTTCGGGTTCGTCTCTTCGCATGCTGCCAACAGTTTTGGGCTGTTCATATTCTTCGCGCTGTTGTTCCGACATAAAGGATTGACTTTCACTATGCTTGTTTGGGCAATCATCACATCTTTCTCGCGCATCTACCTTGGTGTGCACTATCCGGGCGATGTCCTTTGCGGGGCGTTGTTCGGCATAACTGTCGGAGGCCTCGTCTATTTGGTTTATCATCTGTTCAGCAGACGTTTCAACCATGAACCTAAGAAAATTACAAATTTCTACACGTCTTCCGGATACCTCATGCAAGATATCACTTTCATTCGTCTCGTCATGTACCTGACGTATGTTTTCATCGCCATTTACGCATTCATTTACATTCAAAATAATTTCTTATGAGCAAGTTAATGACATTCAATGAACTTCGGGCCATTAAGGATTCGCTGCCCGAGGGAAGTATGCACCGCATAGCCGACGAGCTGAACATGACCGTCGAAACCGTTCGCAATTTCTTTGGTGGCCAGAATTTCAGCCTTGGCGAGAGTGTCGGCATCCATCTTGAGCCCGGTCCCGATGGAGGCCTTGTCTGCATCGACGACACCACGGTGCTCGACAAGGCCTTAGCCATCCTTCAAGAAGAGAAGTCCTAACGACCCCGTTGGTCGAAACTCTTTTGATTATTACGCTGTTCCAATAGTATTATCTATTCGGAATGGCGTATGTCGTAGGTGTTAAACAGATTTTTTCTAAAGTTTTAAACAGTATGGAGTAGTGACATATTAATAGTCAGCAAAAAACTCAAATTGTAAATTAAACATAATGCCGATTAAAACAATTTCCGTCAAATTCCATTTGGATAGTTTTCTAGGGCATTAATTCATTAGGTCGTTAAGGGAACGTAAGTTCGTTCCGAAGTGAAAAAGCGTTTGAAAATGAAAATGCGTTTGAATTAGTTTTTTCTTTAAACGAATTTCTAATGCGTTAAAAAAAAATATCCCTTTGGGTTGCTGAAATATCCAAAAAACAATTACTTTTGCAGTCGATTGAAACCGACAACGTAACACCCATGCATAGAAAAAGACTCTTCCTCTACCTTTTTATATTATGCAGTTGTTTGGCTCATGCCTTGGCTGTTCCCTCCAATCGCATTTTCACGCCATTGGTACATACACTACAGACCATCTGTAACGGCGATTGGATGCAACAGCCTGTAGTGGTGCTCGATAGCGACGACTATGTAACCGTTTCATTCGACTATTTCTCACATGAATACCATCGCCTTTGCTTCCATCTTGTACACTGCAATTCAGACGGTTCGCCCTCTGACCTCATGCAGTCGGAATATATGGAGGGATTCAACGACCAGCCTATAGAATACTATCTCAACTCGTTGAACACTACGTTCTTATACACACACTATGCTATTGACTTTCCAAACGACAACGTTAGTCTGAAAGTTTCCGGCAACTACCGTGTGCTGATATACGATGAGGAGTCAAGCGCCGTTTCCTCGGACGAACAGCCTGACTATAAAGGACACCCCGTTCTTGCCGAAGCCTGTTTCCAAGTACTTGAGCCACTAGTAACAGTCTCTGCCAGTGTTACTTCAAATACTGATGTGGACACCTATGCCTCGCACCAGCAGGTGTCGTTTCGCATCGCTCATCCCGACTATGCCATCGAACGTCCTGGACAGGAGCTTAAAGTGATTGTCAGCCAGAACAATCGGCCCGACATGACAGTGACAGATATTCAGCCCACCTACATCCGTCCTGGCATGCTGGAGTATGAGCATAACAAGAACCTCATCTTTCACGGAAACAACGAGTTCCGCCGTTTCGAAGTTATCAACATGCACTACGGTTCGCAGAATGTGGACAAAATTGACTTCTACGAGCCATATTATCACGCCGTTCTGATGCCCGATGCTCAGCGCCGTGCCTATAGCTTCGATGCCGATCACAACGGGCGCTTCCTCGTCCGCTATAACCTTGCCGAAGACGTTGATACTGAGGCTGACTACTTCTTCGCCCACTTCACGCTCGGCCTCCCCTACCCGCTCGAAGACGGCACACTTTATGTAGCAGGATGTTTCTCAAACTACAGTTACTCTGACAATTACAGGATGTTGTACAACCCCGCCACCCACACCTACGAATGTGTCGTGCTGCTTAAGATGGGCGCTTACGACTACCAATACGTCTTTGTGCCTGACCAACCCGCCAAAAAGCCTGAGGCTGTTTTTGACGGCAGCTTCTACGAAACCGAAAACGAATACGTCATCAGTGTCTATCACCGTCCTTTCGGATCTCGTTACGACAAACTGATAGCCGTTGAAACCGTCCACTACTCGCAGGAATGAACCTGCCATACACCCCCTTTCCTTCCCTTTGGCACGCGGTTTGCAGTTGTAGCCGGTAAAAGACTATTCGAAAAATAAGACAATCGTAAATGAACAATTCATTCACTACCAAGATAGCAGAAGTTCTCGCATACAGTGCCGAGGAAGCTCGGCGTATGTGCAGTCCCGTCATCGCCCCTGAACACCTGTTGCTGGGCCTTTTACGTGACGGCGACAACGCTGCCACTACCCTGCTGCAAGCCATTCAGGTTGACTTGCGCCGGCTGCGTGAACGGGTGTTGAAAGATGCGACACAGATGAAGAGCCCTACCCTGCCCGACGTTTCGCCGTCTGACAGCCCCGCTGACGAAATGTCACTTGACTTTGCTGCCAGCCAAATCATGAAAATTGCCCAGCTCGAGGCCCGTCTGAGCCACGAGGACATCGCTGACACTCAACATCTGCTGCTGGCCCTGCTGAAGCAACAGGGCACTCAAGCCAATCAGGCTCTGACAGCTATGGGCATCACTTACAATCGCGTTCGAAATGAGATAGACCTACACACCGGCTTGAACAACCGACGCACAAATGACAGCAACGACAACGACGAGGACGACGAGGAAGACCTCCTCTTCTCACCCCGCACGGACAACAGCCCGCGAAAGGCCCCGTCCGCCCCGCACGTCACCGAGGTGGAAGGCGACAACGACACCCCCGTACTGGATAACTTCAGCGTTGACATGACGGCAGCCGCAGCCCAGGGAAAGCTCGACCCCGTCGTCGGACGCGAAAAGGAAATTGAGCGTCTGGCCCAGATCCTCAGCCGTCGCAAGAAGAACAACCCCATGCTCATCGGCGAGCCTGGCGTAGGCAAGTCGGCCATTGTCGAGGGGCTGGCCATGCGCATCGTGTCACACGACATCTCGCGCATGCTTTACAACAAACGTGTTGTCTCGCTCGACATGGGCGCTGTGGTGGCCGGCACGAAGTACCGAGGACAGTTTGAGGAGCGCATCCGTTCCATCATCAACGAACTGAAGAGCAATCCCAATATCATCCTTTTCATCGATGAAATCCATAACATCGTCGGTGCTGGAAACGCTGCCGGTTCGATGGATGCTGCCAACCTGCTGAAACCCGCACTTGCCCGTGGCGAGATAAAGTGCATCGGTGCCACCACGCTGAACGAATACCGCAACAGCATCGAGAAGGACGGGGCGCTGGAACGCCGTTTCCAGAAGGTTCTGGTGGAGCAGACTACGCTCGACGAGACGGTGCAGATCCTCCGTAACATACGCGACCGTTACGAGGAGCACCACAACGTACGCTACACCGATGATGCGCTGGAAGCCTGCGCTAAACTGGCCGAGCGCTACATCACCGACCGCTCGTTCCCCGACAAGGCCATCGATGTACTGGACGAGACAGGCTCGCGAGCCCACTTGAGCCACATCACCGCCTCGCCGGAGATGGAAGAAAAGGAGCGCGAGCTTTCTGACACCACCGCCCAGAAGAACGCGGCTGTCAAGGCGCAGCACTTTGAAGAGGCAGCCGAGCTGCGCGACAAGGAGAAGCACCTGCAGGAAGAGCTGAAACAGCTGAAAGAACAATGGGACGAGCAGCATAAGGAAGAGTGCATCACCATCGATGCCGAACGGGTTGCCGAGGTGGTCTCCATGATGTCGGGCATCCCCGTGCAGCGCATCGCCCAGGCTGAAGGCATCCGTCTGAAAGGCATGAAGGCCGAGCTGAACAAATGCGTCATCGCTCAGGAGACCGCCATTGAGAAGCTTGTACGTGCCATCCAGCGCAACCGTGTGGGGTTGAAAGACCCCAACCACCCCATCGGCACCTTTATGTTCCTCGGCCCCACGGGCGTCGGCAAGACGTTATTGGCCAAGGAATTGGCTGCCTATATGTTCGGAACTGCCGATGCCCTCATCCGCATCGACATGAGTGAGTACATGGAGAAGTTCACCGTCAGCCGTCTCATCGGCGCCCCTCCGGGCTACGTGGGCTACGAAGAGGGCGGACAGCTCACCGAGCGCGTACGCCGTCGCCCCTACTCCATCGTGTTGCTCGACGAAATTGAGAAAGCTCATCCCGACGTCTTCAACATCCTGCTGCAGGTCACCGACGAGGGACGTCTCACCGACAGCTACGGGCGTCTTGTCGATTTCCGCAACACCGTCATCATCATGACCAGCAATGTCGGTTCGCGTCAGCTAAAGGACTTCGGACGCGGCATTGGATTCAGCACACAGGCACAGGTCAGCGACAAAGAACTGTCGCGCAGCGTCATACAGAAGGCTCTCAACAAGACCTTCTCGCCCGAGTTCATCAACCGCATCGACGAAATCATCACCTTCGACCCGCTCGACAAACCTGCCATCGCCAGGATTGTTGACATCGAGGTGGACAAGCTCATCAAGCGCATGGAAGCCCTGGGCACCCATGTGGATGTTGAGCCGTCGGCGCGCGAGTTCCTGGCCACGAAGGGCTACGACCCGCAGTTCGGTGCCCGTCCCCTGAAGCGTGCCGTGCAGAACTACCTCGAGGACGAGCTGTCAGAGCTGCTTGTCGAGCAGATGCCTGCCCCCGAAGCCACCATCGTTGTCACGGCTGCCCCCGAAGCCACCAAGCTTCAGCTGGAAGTAAAAGCCGCCGTCCCCCTATAGATTCTATAGTGCCTATAGTTCCTATAGTATCTATAGTAGCTATAGCACCAAAAGCTCCCATAATCTCCCAAATATCCTCGCTATGAAAGAAATCAAGACAATCGGTATCCTCACTTCCGGAGGCGATGCTCCGGGTATGAACGCCGCCATACGTGCGGTGACGCGTGCAGCCATCTCCAACGGCTGGAAGGTAAAGGCCATCTACCGCGGCTACGAAGGCCTTATCAACAATGAAATCAAGGACTTCACCACCGAGAGCGTCAGCAACACCATCCAGCGCGGCGGCACCATCCTGAAAACAGCCCGCAGCAAAGAGTTCATGACGCCCGAAGGACGAAAGAAAGCCCATGCCAACATGCGTTCGCACGGCATCGACGCCCTCATCGTCATTGGCGGCAACGGCTCGCTGGCTGGCGCACAGGCTTTTGCCCGCGAATATGACATGCCCTGCATAGGCCTGCCCGGGACCATCGACAACGACCTCTACGGCACCGACAGCACCATCGGCTACGACACCGCCCTCAACACCATCATGGACTGCGTCGATAAAATCCGCGATACTGCCACGTCGCACGACCGCATCTTCTTCGTCGAGGTGATGGGGCGCGATGCCGGTTTCCTTGCCCAGAACAGCGCCATCGCCGCGGGCGCCGAGGCAGCCATCATCCCCGAGGACGACACCGACATCGACCAGCTGGCGCAGTTCATCGGGCGGGGCATCCGCAAGAGCAAGAACAGCAGCATTGTCATCGTCTCCGAAAAAGACGGCGGCGCCATGCACTATGCCGAGCGTGTACGCAAGGAGTACCCCCAGTATGACGTCCGCGTCACCATCCTCGGCCACCTGCAGCGCGGCGGCACACCCACGGCACACGACCGCATCCTGGCCTCGCGCCTCGGCGTGGCAGCCATCGAAGCCCTCAAGGAGGGACAGCGCAACGTGATGATCGGCGTCAAGAACGACCAGATTGTCTATGTACCCATCGAGCGGGCTATCAAGATCAACAAGCCCATCGACCGCGAACTCATCAACGTCCTCACCGTGCTCTCCATCTGACGTCATGATAGGCCAGCCACAAGTCTATGAGCGTCTCGAGCGGCTCGGCATCCCCTTCACCTACACCGAGCACCCTGCCACTCCCACCATCGAGGACGGACGTCCCTACTGGGGCAACCTGCCTGGGACCCACTGCAAGAACCTCTTTTTCCGCAACCACAAGGGCAACCGTCACTACCTCGTCGTCTTCCAGTGCGACCACACCATGGGCATCCACGACCTCGAGCACTTGCTCCATCAGGGCAAGCTCAGCCTGGCCTCCGAGTGGCGCATGGAGAAATACCTTGGCCTGAAGCCCGGCTCCGTCAGCCCCTTCGGACTTGTCAACGATGCCGAGCACCACGTCTATGTATTCCTTGACGAGAACCTGAAGAACTACACCCACCTATCCTTCCATCCCAACGACAACCGCGCCTCGCTCAACATCCGTCTGGAGGACTTCATCCGCTATATGGACGACACGGGCAACGGCTACGAATGGATTAAGCTCTATGATTAGCTAAGGAAAAGAGAGCTAAAGCCAAGTGAGCTAAAGCAAAGTGGGATAATGTAAAGTGGGATAAAGCAAAGCATTTCTCTATTCAGCCCCAGCGTCTGTTTTCCGGGCGCGGATGGTATCGACAATCAGCGCTATGGCTCCGTCGCCCGTGACGTTGCCCGCCGTTCCGAAGCTGTCGATGGCCATGTAGATGGCAATGACGATGCCCTGCATGCTGGCATCGAAGCCCAGCATGGAGCCGATGAGCCCCAGTGCGGCCATCACCGCCCCGCCGGGCACTCCGGGGGCAGCCACCATCGTGATGCCGCACATCAGCACAAAGCCCGCATACGTCCGGAAGTCCACCGGCATGCCCAGGCTGAGCGAGATGGCCATGCAGCATGCCACTATCTTCAGGATGCTGCACGGCATGTGGATGGTGGCGCAGAGGGGCACCGTGAAGTCCGCCACGTCCACCGTCACCCCGTTGTTCTTCGTCTGCGCCAGCGTCACGGGGATGGTGGCAGCGCTCGACGACGTGCCCAGCGCCGTCACGTAGGCCGGCATCATCGTCCACAGCGCCTTCAGGGGGTTGCGATGCGCAACGATGCCCGCCAGACCGAACTGCAGCAGCAGCACCGTCACGTGCATGGCTATGATGACAAGGATAATCTTGATGAACATGCCCATCACCATGGCCACATTCCCCTCGGCGCCCATCTTCAGGAAGATGCCGTAGATGTAAAGAGGCAGCAGGGGGATGATGACGCGCGTGATGACCATCGTCACCACGCCGCGGAAGTCCTCCATGCCCCGCTTCAGGGCCGTGCCGCCCGTGGCCACGATGCCCAGGCCGATGATGAAGGCGAGCACCAGCGCCGTGGTGACGTTGATGAACGGCGGCATCTCGACCGTGAAGAAGGGCGTCAGCCCCCCGCTCATGTCCACGCCCGCCAGCGCCGGGGCCGCACGGCCTATCAGCGAGGGATAGACCAGCGAGCAGGTCGCCCACGAAAACAGCCCCGACAGCACCGTCGAGACATACGCCAGCACGGCCGTAATCAGCAGCAGCCGTCCCGCGCCGCGCCCCAGGTCGGCTATGCCCGGGGCGATAAGGCCGACGATGAGCAGCGGGATGAACATCCCGAGGAAGTTCCCGAAGATGCCGTTCACCGTCACAAACACACGCACCGCCCAGGCCGGGAAAAACAGCGAGCACACCACGCCCAGCCCGATGGCCACGAGGATGCGGGGCAGCAACGCCAGTTTGATTCTCTTTTTCATTGTTTTTTCTATGATTATTCGATTTTTTTGTCGCCAACTCGACAAAGATACGCCAAATTCTTTATAAATTTGTCGCCAGAATCAAAAAATCGACCGACGACAATGAAAAAAATCCTCTCCTGCCTCCTTGCCCTGCTGGGCATGAATGCATTTTCCTCGTGTAACGGAACCTCTTACAAGGAAGCCAGTGTCCCGCAGTTTGCCGACCTTGCCGGTCAGCCCGGCGTGCAGCTCGTTGACGTCCGGACCACGGAAGAGTTTGCCGAAGGGCATCTCGAAGGAGCCTCGAACATCGACGTCCGCGACAGCGCGTTTATCCAGCAGGCCACGCTTCAGCTCGACACGGCACGTCCCGTGCTGGTCTATTGCCGCAGCGGTCGCCGCTCAGCCGACGCCGCCAAGCTCCTCACCGCCAAGGGGTTCGACGTCACCAACCTGTCGGGCGGCATCCTCGCCTGGCAGCAGGCCCAGATGCCCCTCACGACGCTGGCAGCCGAGAGGGACGTCTTCAAGACCAAGAGCGGCAAGCTCATCCGCTTCCACGCCCTCATGCACGGCAGCATCCGCATCGAATACGACGGCAAGGAAATCGAGGTTGACCCCGTGCGCAAGCTGGGCGAGCGCACCGTCGACTTTGCCGCCCTGCCCAAGGCCGACTACATCTTCGTCACCCACGAGCACGGCGACCACCTCGACGCCGAGGCCATCCGGCTGCTCACGGGTGAGACGACGCGTCTCATCACCAACCAGCGCTGTGCCGACAAGCTCGGCAAGGGCGAGGTGATGGCCAACGGCGACCGCCTGAAGCTGTCCGACGACCTCTACGTCAAGGCCGTGCCCGCCTACAACTACACCGAGGGCCGCACCCAGTTCCACCCCCAGGGGCGCGACAACGGCTTCGTCCTCACCATCGACGGCCTCCGCATCTACGTCGCCGGCGACACCGAGGACGTCCCCGAGATGAAGGACATCCGCGACATCGACATCGCCTTCATGCCCTGCAACCAGCCCTACACCATGACGCCCGAGCAGCTCGTCCGCGCCGCGCGCATCGTCCGCCCCCGCGTCCTCTTCCCCTATCATTACGGCCAGACCGACGTCACCGTCATCCCCACCCTGCTGAAGAACGACGACATTGACGTCCGCATCCGTCACTACGAATGAGGTAGTTTGTTATAACAAAGTGCCCTTTCCTGCGCAGTTTTCTTTTCAACCCGTCACGCATTAGGCAGCTTCTCGCAGAAAAGAGCTTCGGTTACTCCCTCCGCGTAGAGCGTTAATCTGTCAACACACTACGTTATTCCACCAACGCACTACGTTAATTCGCCAGCGTAGTGCGTTAAATTCACAGCGCACTACGCTGGCGAAATAGAATCAAACGTCGCTGCCGTAGAATCAAACTTCGCTACCGTAGAATCGTTGTCGTTATAGATTTAGACGTTTTTGCGAAATGAAACGATAGTCGCTGAAGGCTGATGTTAGTTGTGACGGGTTAAAAACCAAACCGCTCAGCAAACGCCACTTCTAACGTTGAAATGCCCCTTCGCAACCCGTCACTTTCTATATAGGTGTAAATAATAGAAAAGATTTTAAGAAGCCCAAGAGATGCTGAATGTTTCGGCAAGTGACGTCGGGGCGTAGGGCTTCTTTGAGGGGGATGCCTACGGGGTGGATGCACTCTACCTGGGCGAAGCCGGCTGCGAGCAGCTGTTCGCGGTCTTCCACCTGTCCGGCAATGAGGACGACGGGGAGATGGTGCCCGCGGGCTCGGCGAAGGATGCCCGCAGGGACTTTGCCTCGCAGCGTCTGGGCGTCGGCTTTCCCTTCGCCGGTGATGACAAGGGAGGCATGCGCAAACAGGGTGTCGGCATCGATGGCGTCGAGCAGCAGCTCTATGCCGGAACGGCGCTGGGCATGAAGGTGTTGCATGAAAGCGTAGCCCAAGCCTCCTGCGGCTCCGGCTCCTGGCTCACGGGAACAGTCGTAGCCCATGCGCTGTGCGGATTCGAAGGCAAAGGCTTGGGCCCGCCGGTCCAGTTCGTCTATCATAGCGGGCGTGGCACCCTTTTGCGGGCCAAAGACCTCCGCTGCCCCCTCAGGACCATATAGCGGGTTGTCCACATCGGTGGCAATCGTGAAACGGACAGCCCGAAGGAGCTCCAGCGCCTCGCCAAAGGCATCACGCAGCGCGCGGAGCATGCCGCAGCCTGCATCGCTGGTGGCGCTCCCTCCCAAGCCGACAAGAATGTCGCGACAGCCCCGTCGGACAGCATCGGCAACGAGCTGCCCCGTGCCATAGCTGGTAGCCAGCAAGGGGTTGCGCTCCTCGGGACGGAGCAACGTCAATCCGCTGGCACGGGCCATCTCGACAACAGCCCGCTCGCCCTGCATCAGATAGGAGGCACGAACGGGGCGCATCAGGGGGTCGAGGACCGTTGCCTCTACGTATGCCCCACCCTTTGCCGCATGGAAAGCCTCCAGCCACCCTTCGCCGCCATCGCTGACGGGCACAGCCGTCACCTCGGCCTGGGGCAGGGCCCGCAGCACGCCCTCGCGGGCAGCGGCATTTGCCTCTGCCGACGTGAGACACCCCTTGAAGGAGTCGATGGCCAGAACAAGGTGCATAACGCGTTGGCGATTAGGGATTCAGCCGTATGGCATTGATGATGCGCGGGCAGCTGACGCCCTCGCGACGCGCCGAATAGAAAAGGTCGTTACGGAGATAGGTGCAGATGCCCGCTGTGTGGATCTGTCCGCCAGGCACGCCCGACGACGCGAGCAGCCAACGGTTGGCCGCCCAGAGGTCGATGTGGTGGCCGCCCTGCATCGGCACGTCGCTGCGCGGTCCACGGTAGGAGTGAACCAGGTCCATCGGGAAGCCAGCGTGACGGAACCGCTCGACGACCTCCTCCCCCACCTGAAAGCTGTCGGGGCCGATGCTGGGGCCGATGGCAGCCCTGACGTCGGCGGGGTTCGTCCCGAAGCGCTCGCTCATGGCCCGCACGGCCTTTGAGGTGATAGCCAGCACCGTCCCCTTCCATCCGGCATGCACCGCTGCAACGGCATGATGCACAGCGTCAAAGAGCAGAACAGGCACGCAGTCGGCAGTCCGTGCTCCGACGGCACAGCCGGGTACATCGGTCATGAGGGCGTCGATGCCCTCCAGGTCCTCGCGGGTGAGCGACGGGCTATCGACATATGCTATCCTGTCGCCATGCACCTGATGGGCCTGCACGACGGGGAACGGCAGCACGGCGTCGCGCCCTGCCGAAAAGGCCGTAACACCCTCACCGAGGATATAATATAATAAGGAGTCCGTCAAGACAGGTGCCATCCCCGATGCGGTTAAACAATCTTCTTCCCGAAGGGCATCAGCGAAAGCCAGGCAAGCTTGAAGTGCTGGATGCCGAAGGGGATGCCGACGATGGTGATGCAACACAGGATGCCAAACGCCAGATGCGTGGCGGCTATCTCCCACCATCCCAGAATGATCCACAGGACATTGAACAGCAGGTTGAAGAAGCCCGTCAGGCTTTTGCCGTCTTCCACCTTCCGGCCGAATGGCCATAGGGAAAACGTGCCGAACTTCATCAGCTGGGCACCGAAGGGGATGCCGACGATGGTGATGCAGAAAAGGAAACCGGCGAGCCAATACATCAGGGCCGTAAGAAAGCCGCCCAAAACAAACCAGAGGATATTGCCGATGAACTTCATTGTCTTTCAGAATTACGTTGTTGTTTTGTCTTGCAAAAGTACTCCTTTTTAAATAAACATGCAACTCGATGCGCATAAATTTGCAGAAAAGAAAGAAAAGCCTTATCTTCGCCGTCAAAAAATAATAAATTACTAATTCCTAATTTCTAATTCCTAATTTTATAATTTTTAAAATGAACCGAAAGATTTTCATCGTTGCCCACCCGTATGAGATTGGCCTTGAGAGGCTTGAAAAAGAAGGCTTCAACCGCATCCAGGCCTCAGAAAGCCCCCTGCCCATCATGTACGTGCGTGAGGACAGCGTCGTTGCCATCATCGGCATCGGGGCGGGCGAGGCTCGTCCCTCGCTGCTGTGGATGAAGGAAAAGGGCTGTTTTTCCGGAGCCGATGTGCTGCTGGCCGGTTCAGCGGGCTCATACGCTCTGCCGGTTCTCCACACCGTGCAATGCCGCTCGGGATATCCCGCGTGGGATTCGGGGTATGAACAAGGCGAAATCGTCTGCGTCCACGAATTTGTCTCGCCCGAAAACCCTCATCCCGAACTTCACGTCCCCGGGACATGCTTCGACATGGAGAGCGAAACGCTCCTTGACATCTGCCAGGATGCCGACGTGAAAACGCTTAGTATCGTTAAAGTTATCTCCGACGATGGCAGCGGTTCGCTTGGCGACTGGGCCACCGTCTGCCAGCAGGAGGTGCAGCCCAAAGTGTGGCAGGTGCTGACAGACTTTTTCAAAAACATGT
>Ga0129307_1001950_pt1 | contig 18729 bp, 12 predicted proteins | sample P1105metagenome_FD_94437 | JGI IMG/M metagenome (GOLD analysis project Ga0129307, IMG submission 94437) | Capybara group fecal microbial communities from Wisconsin, USA - P1105 metagenome | ecosystem: Host-associated > Mammals > Digestive system > Large intestine > Fecal | place: USA: Wisconsin... | reverse complement strand
TCTGAATCCGTCAATGAATCAGATGTACTTTTGATCAGCAATTCTTTATCGGCTTTCGTCAGATTATGTTTGATATGCCACTCTCGACTCAGTGCATCGGTCTTATTATCAAATACCTCATAGTAAACAAGTTTGACAGGGATACGAGTCTTTGTATACTTTGCTCCCTTACCAGAATTATGATCACGAATACGCTTATCGAGATCATTCGTATACCCGGTATATAACGTCCCGTCACTGCATCTTAAGATATATGTATAATGCTTACCTGTTTTCATTTGCAACATGCACTCGTCTTATCAATTCCTCACTGAAGCCTTCAAGATCAGAGTCATTGATCGCACCTTCTGCATAGAGCACAATCATATTTCCAATCAATGAAGAACGTTTTCGCTCGCACGAAACACCATACGCTTTATTATCTTCTTTAATGCGATCTGATATCTCCCAGAAACGTTCTGACGGATTCTTTGTGCCGTCTTGAAGTATGATTGCATACTCTGCAATAAGACCGGCCATGTAGTTTTCCTGCCACTCGGCGATTTTGCTTCTGAATAATTTCCAGTCACTCTCATTTATATCCGGTACCATTAACTCCATCTCCTTTTATCATTCATCTTCCGAAGTTCGGTCTCTGCTTCCTCCCTCGAAGCATATAGTCTATGAGCAGCAAGTCTTGTACTGCCACCGGTTTGCGTATAACGAAGCGTATAGAAATTACCACTCACATTGATAACAGTGAGTTCATCGATACGCACACCGTTCGATATGATATAGACACGATCACCGACACAGTTTTTCTATCACTCATTTCTTCCAATAATTCTCCAGTTCGCGCATACCGTTCTTAATTTTGTTTGCAATTTTCTTTTTTTCCTTGAACGGAATAGGTCCCGTATACTTACCAGTATTATGTGTAATGGAATGAGAAAGGAAAGATGAAAGCCTTAATTTGTGTATTGTGTTAATCATATCGAGATAGCAAGGCAGGGCATTCTTTAGTTTTTTACTATTTTCAATACCACCTATCTGTCCCAAGGTATATCCTCCTAACTCGATATGAGTAGAAGTTAGAATATAAAGAATCTGATCATCAATGGAATCCCACAGATTAACAAACGCGGTTATGTCCGTCTTCCAATAACAGCATGCTGCAAACGCAAATCGTTCTATAACATCATGTTTATCGCCAAGGAGTTTTTTCCACGGAAACGACCATTTCTCTTCGGTTATTATTTCTAAATACCTGTTAATCTGGCTTGATGAGTATTTACTTCTGTTAATTATTCCGGCAGATTTTAATGCTTCCTGTGCAATGCCTGAAATCTTTGCACGAGGAGGAAGTCTGAAAATGTTCTGCTTAAGAACAACACTCATCGAAGCAACCAACGACTCATCCGGATTGGGATTTGTAATTGACTGATTAATAAGAGCACTAACTATTTCATTCGGAGCACCATACATAGTAAGATCAGATATTAATTGTTGTCTTATCCACCAATTTGATTCATTTCCGATGCGTTTTACATAAGTCTTTACAGTGTATTTTCCTCCAAGAATAAGCAGTATATATAGCTGTTCCTTATATAAAGGATCATAAATAAACCTCTCCTTGTTGTTCCGTTTAAGAAGATTATTCGCCATCTTCCCAAATTCAGCCATTACGCTTTTTGATAAGTTAAAGACAGATACTCGCAACAACATACCTGCATAGTACTGTTTCGTTTTATCAACACACAAGTCCCTGATAAGCGACACTATTGAAGCAGGCAGTTTTCTAGGATATCGCTGGATATAATAAACAAACGATGCTAACGTTTCAGGATACTTTTGCAGAAACCGTATTGCCAGCTTATTGTTTTTAGCACATGGCTCTAAATACTGAAGATAACGTTTTATACTCGTAGTATCTTTTGAACTTGACCTAATTAATTCAGATAACCTGCAAGCTGCCTCAGCGGATTTCATTGACTCTTCAATATCATCATCAAATAGCGGCTTACTAATTTGTTTTACTTCATCGAGAATGTTCACCACCTTGTGAACCGAAACCTTTGATGCCTGCGGGAATAATCCAAGTTCTTTACTCTTCTGATCAAGCAAGCAAAGAATCCAAAGAACCGTTTCTTTATCTTTCGCCAGTATTTTGATATCGTCTACATATCTAAAGTAACTAAAATTATACAACTTTTGTTTTTCTTCTATAAACTTATCATATTCGCTTAAAACAGCTTCCGCAATAATACCAGATGCTTGCGGTCCTTGTGGAATTCCAACTCCCAAAACATATTTCGAAGATGGCGAGCACCACGCCTCCAACAGTCTAATGAGATCTGTAGCGCACGCACTCGAAAAACGGAAACGCGTCAAGATGTCTTTAAGTAAATTGTGATTAATGCTGTCATAACAAGCTGTAAGATCAAAAGATGCAATATATTCATTGCCTGCTTGATAGGATTTAATTATGGCTCCTGTATATGCTTTATAGGCACTCTCCCAGTTTTGATAAAAGAACTCCTTGCCTTTCCCATTATAAAGATTACCAAAAACTGTTTTCTTATATCTTGCTCTTATGCTATCCAACTGCATTTGATCAGCAAGTTTATTGGCAAATGCCTGATACACAATCTGGTCATCTATTGACATTAATGTATACATTCTACTTAATCCATTTGTTTTAGGAGCATATACTTTATATGCTTGTTCTGGAATATATCCCGATTTCAGTTTCGCAGATAGATTCTTTAGATTTTTTGCATTGGCCATCCCATATGTAGCATAAACACTCCGAAAATAATTCTTATATGTCGACTCAGTATTGGTAAGCAATCGTGTATAAGCCAGAGCTAGATTCTGTGGAGTTTTTATGTTACTAATCTCTATCATAACAACCTCAGTTCAATCAGTTCTCATATTCCAGGAGCGAATCGTCCTTGGAATTATAACGGCTGCCAATGCAGTCAAGTATTCGCCTGAAAACCATATTGGGTCTCTTTGCGAATTCTACGACTTCATACTTCCCTCTTATTGTTCCTTCAAGAGACAGAAGTATTTCTCCTTCACCAAACGAAATTATGTAATCACCAACAGAGATGCCTTCAACTATGTCATTACTATTTATTACCGATGCTTCGGTTCTTCTTTTTAATTCGTAAAACATTCTGTATTCAGTATCAGAGTTCAAATACAATTCTGGGACTTGAGAACTGTGCTGTAACAAGAACAAATCGGTAAACATAACTCTTGAACCTATTTCCTTAGGCTCAATCGGTCTTGAAAGAGTCTTCCACTCAACAACTGTAAAGAGATAATATGGCTTATCATCAAGAGCAGGATCTATATCAGCACCTGATAATTTTTCAGCCGTCTTGACTTCACCATAGTATTCAATCTTTGCGTCCGATCCAAATGCAGATCGCCCTTGATACAATGCAACATACCTAATCGGGAAGTTATCATCTCTGATTAATGTTGCATCCACATAATAATCCCGGTTATCTATAAAAGTGTTAAGCTGATCCATAGTTCTCACGCTGCCAACCAAAACATCACGACTGTTCCAATCGACCTTAGCCAGGCGACTTTCAATACCACGAGGTAAAGTTGTTCTTTCAAAAGCTGACTCGGAAGAATCTGATACAAGTTCATCTATCAAATCCTCAACGAGACTCGTTGCGGTAGGCAAGAATGGTAATCCACCTATATTAACCTGTTTAATACTCTTATAGAATCGATGATTCCTATACTGGTTCTCATCATGATAAGGAAATAGCACATATGCACCAAACATAGTCCGCTCATAAGGTGATGCATCACTCTGATATACAATAGCATCCCTGTATCTATGCATAGTATTAATAGTATCAACTTCTGGTCCCGGAGTTTTATCTAGATATCCTGATCCAGGCAACGCAGGATTGATCCTGTATTTTGCATCAAACACATACTCATAATCAGTATTAGCACCATGTTTTTCAACTCTGAGAACATTATCTGGAATTTGAGGAACCGTCGGAAGATTCTGTTCAGAAGGATTATACGACAGGATTATTCGTTCACCGGTTGAGGGGTTGATATATTTAACCTTACTTGTCGCACCTTTTTTCAGAGTAACGGACAGCCCCCTGCCAGATGTCTTTATGATATCCTGAGAAACAAGTTTGTATTTGCTCCGCATTATGCTATTTAGCTTAATAAAGCACCAATACTCATACAGAACGGCAATATCTTTGACTGAGATATCAAATAGACTTCCCGAAACAGAAAGGCCATGCTGTAACAACAAATAGCTACGATATAATTCTCTGTATCCCGGAGCCATTCCGAAAACAAGTGACATCCCCGTATTAACAGCAGCCGCATCTATATCCTTTAGAACTCCTGTATTACATCTTCTGTTTATTCCAGCAATCATTGAATCAACAATAGATACGATCTCAGGATCAACTTCTTTGTCTTTTCTGCAATATATACGCTCAAATGCGATCAGACGTCTCGCTGTTTGAGACAGCATGTATTTTACAAGTTTATTCTCCTTGGTATCATATGTAACATATTTCTTAACACCTAATGCCCGATCACATCGAATTCTCAAATCTGAACCTCTTACGATGTTTTCAGGATGACGTTCAAGCCACTTAATCGTAGCCGAATCAGTCTTTTTAACTTTGTATGAAGGCAACACATGATGTTCACTTATCAATTGGTGATGTGGATTTCTCAGGATCATATCCGCAGCTCTAACGAACTCATCGTATATTTTTCTGATAATAGCGAAGAATTCAACCATTGAAGACTGCTGAGATGAAGAAACATCGAATGAACTGTACGTCTTCTTAAGGAAGTCAAACACCAGGTTATATACCTCCGTCGTGATGTCAGAGACAATAGCCTTGTAATCATCCTTATAGTTTATCTTAGAAGGGAAAACCTCAAGCGTTAACTTGAAATGTTTTGATCCGTCAACTTCAATAAGCAAATCCGAAAGACCAATATCATTCCCAAAATTGATCTCACCAGTGAGAAGATTACCTTTTCGTCCTGTTGGAGTAACTTTTTTCCTGATATTGTAGTTATCATGCCAGAATTTGGCCCGATGGTTTTCTTCGGGTTCGATAATGACTTCATATCTTTGTTGTTCAAAGAAGAGAGGAACAAGTTGATACTCATAGACATGCACATATTCTTTGTGCAGTTCAGAGACCATATCATGATCGCCGCACAAATCAATCGCATCAACTTCTTCATCACTTGTAATTCTCAATACCGACTCTTTTTCTGAAAAAGCGACTCCCGGAAAAGAGGGATGAGATGCCGTTCCTTTAATGGTAAGAGAAAAACAAGAGGTCTGAATATATATTAATATGTCAGAGCCAGTATGAAGTGAATCCATCCTCTTCGAATCTCCTTACCATGAACGCAACCTTCTCAGCACTATGCGGATAAACGGCCTTACCTTCCTGTAGTTTCTTCATCATCTTTGAATATGTATCGTCACTTTGAGTCTGGTAACCGTCATAGTCACCCGCAAATTTCTTAAAGAGTTCGCATAACATATTCTTTACTGAAGAGGAACTGCCCTGTATCCTCGGCAGAATCTTCTGCATAATCTCATTATCAAGTGCAGCTGTATCAGAAAGCAGTCCGGCATTCTTGTTATTCAGCATATAGAAGACAATTTCATCACGCACACGATAACCGACATGAGCATTTGCAATTCTCAGTATTTCATTGATTTCTTGAAGTTCAGAACAAACATCATTAACAATACTATCTTGACACTGTGATAGGAAAAGATACTCAGATACAAGAAAATCATTACCAAGAGTTAAGGAAGATTCGCTCGCGAAACCAGTTTCATCCGGAACCAGATTGACATAACTAAACTCAATTGTATTAGCACGATCAAGCACTTTTTTACTAAACGGGAAAGTAGTCTCATCCATATTAACTGTGCCGACAATATAGAGGTTCTGAGGGAAACGCACTTCACCGTATTTATTAATAGCAGTCTCATCTGATCCGTATTTCTCGATTGGCACTAACGGAGCTGATTCAATTACTCCGTTATTCAGTTCTCGTGTTTCAATGACCGACAAAAAGTCACTGAGGTAATACTCCACTCTGGCAAGATTCATTTCATCAAGACATAATATATATGGTCTTTCAGGATTCTTCTGAGCTGCCGAGATAAACTCAATTATCGCGCCGGGAATGAAATCACCATTCAAGTTCAGATGACCGAAAAGATCTGATGAATCGGACCAGTCAGGGCGTACTGGCACCATCGTATACTCAGCTCCTATAGCTTCCGCAAAGAGCTTTACAAGTCTTGTCTTTCCAGTTCCAGAGGTACCGGCCAGAATAACAAAAGGCTTGCTTCTTAAGGACAGATAGAAGTTTTCTATCAATCCATCTGTATAGGAGAATCCCTTCCATGCGATATAGTTTTTAATCCTATCCAGTTTTTGTTTATCCGTCATTGCAGTAACCTCTTTCCCGGGTGCATAGAGTGGTATATTACTCAAATCGACTCTATCCAAAGCCTCTGATAATTCATCTCGCAGTTTATAAATATAACCGCCAACCTCGTCCTTTTGAGCCTCTCGTCCTTGATAAAGAATTGGCCACCAACGAGCATTATTCTTGTCCTTCCAGTCAGTACTGCATCCAGAACTCTTTGCTATGTATTCAGCCAAAGTAGAGGAGCCGCTATTATAAAAATTCTTGCTCTCACCGTATTTATCCGCCAATTGAGAACATGAGGCCGATCCGCCTATATCCTTCATACGCTTCATAATAGCAAGATAATTCTCTTTAAAAATCGAGGGATCATTTAACAGATCAACCCAATCTTCTACAGAAAAGCCGGGAGTATATTCTTCAAGAGAAGGCCACCAATCAGGCTGCGTTCCTGAATACACTAAATCATAGTAGGATTTATATGCATCCACAAAATCAGCAATATCCGAGCACAGTTCTTCATCTTCTGGCATATCATCCGATTTGTATTTTTTGTAATATATGCAACCAGCATCATACGCTTTTGACCCTGTATTTATATCTCCGTATGCAAGGGTAATTTTATCTCCAATCGTCTCTCGTATTTGAGCTGCCTTATTCTTTAAGCTATTTGTTGTTTTATCATTACTCGCCGTTGCTATCCCGGTAAATGCAAGTTTTACGTCCTTGTCAGAGCTATCACCTTGAGCAACATTTGTAGCTCCCTGATTTAAAGTCAAATACAGTTCTTTGTCATCTTTGTTAAGTAAGAAAACGATGTATACACCTCGTTGAGCTGAAGTTGTTATTCTCTTATCGAAAATAGCAATCCAAGGAACATCAGTCCATCTGCCTGCTCCAACACTGCCTTTTACTTTGTATAAACCCTCATCAACCTGATCTCGAATAAAACCAGCAATATCCTGTCTAACAAAATCACCGAACGGGCGTTTATAATCCTCATTAGCTTTAGCATCAGCCAATTCCGACGCATATTCATTTATGAACTTCACAAACATTTCTTTCAAAGCCATATTAGCACCCCTTTTTGAGAGATAATAACAATGTCATCAATCTACTTCTTCCTTCTTTTCGATTTTGTATAACAACTTGTTTTTCCTTTAGACAATCGTGTTAATTCATTGTCTTCCACCATTTTCTTTAGGAGATTACCTGCCTGATACGCACTTAAATCTAATAATTCCATAACATCTCGTTTGTTAAAGGATTCGTAGTTCTTTGCCAATGCACGAACAACCTCAACTTGTTGCTTTTCCAGAGTCTGAAAGCATTCCAACATAAACTCTGCCATCTTATTGATAACAGGAATGGAAACAGAATTACCAAACTGTTTATACTTCTGTCCATCAGTCATATCATCAGGGAAAGCGAATTGGTCCACTCCGTCCTTGTCGATAAATCCATAACCGATAAAGCCCTGCAAACGCCCCCATTCTGTAGGAGTCATTATCCGAATACCCTCATTGTTCAAAGGAGTCTTTTTACTTGAAACAAGCTTGCCTGCAATTCCTTTTCTGGGTTGATATATCAAATTTCTTTCTTTGCCAGATCCGCCTGTTGCAAGAATAGCATTAGCAATAGGATTCTTAACGCCCTTCCTGTTTACCACACAGTACCCAAACCCATTACCGTTATTCTTATTTCGTTCCTTGTGTCTCTTAAGAGTATCCAAATATCCCTGTGACATATAATATTTATCCTCAACACGTTTCTCAAGAATATCCAAAACACTCTGATAAACGCAAATATCAGAATCAAGTGGCAGCTGTGCATTTAACTGTTTTACAGCCTTGCCATACTTTTTCTTGCTAAACGCCATGATATATGCTCTTGGTCTGTTTTGAGGTAATCCGAAATATTTTGTATTGCGAACAAATGATGATCTACTATATATATATTCGCCATCCTCATTAAGCGAAACACCAATTACTCTGTAATCTAACTCTTCCTCTAAAGTCTTAATTATGGTTTCTATAGTATTTCCATGATCGTGAGATACAAGGTTGTCTACATTTTCTAAAAATACAGCTCTTGGTTGAGTCTTTGAAATAATATCTGCAATCTCAAAGAATATCGTTCCTTTGGTCGTATCTCTGAAGCCCTTTTGAAGTCCAGCTCGACTAAATGTTTGACATGGGAATCCAGCCAGCAAAACATCATACTTTGTATCAATAGTCTTCTGTTTAAACTCCTCTGTGGTCAAATCATTTCTCGGATCATCACCAAACAGTTTTTCATATGTTCTGCATGCATATTCATCAATCTCTGCTGACAGAACATTTTCAAACTCACCAGTCAATTCAAATCCTTTTCTAATACCGCCGATACCGGCACACAAATCTATTGTTTTATACATTCAATTCATCGCTCCCTCAACTTCAATAAGCAGGTTTTTCCCCGGTAGTCCATCAAGGGTTACAACGTATGAAATACTCATAACGCCTTCAGGTCTCGTTCCGCCTACGAAAGAGCTTTCTCTAATTGCAGGGAAAGAATCATCAACTATATACTCTGTAGCTGCATGCAGATCATAAAACCTTCTACGTGCAGTTTTACCTTTTTCAAGACCAAGTTTCGCCAATTTCATATCCAGAATATCTCGACCATATCCAAGTTTTATCAAATCCTCAATTAAACCATTGATACAATAACCAGACGAGGCAGCTTCAAATTGGCACAATATAAGATTCAGTTTCTTCCCATTAGGTGGATCCAACTGAAAAAGATTGCTAAGAGTTATTTGGCGTTTATTTCTTGCTGTCGTTGATTTCACTTCAACAAAATAGTCATCACAATCAATATCATACGTTGCTCCATCGGGGCCATTCCATTCAGCCTGTTCTCCGTGCTCAGCAAGGTATTTTAAAACCCATAACTCACCCAAAACATCATATGCTCGGGAATCCACATTTTTGTTTCCTAATAACTCCTTCCACTGCGACCACCACACAAGAGGATTTTCTTCCAATTCTTGTCGCAATTCGCCATTTTCGCCAGGAGCAATCAATTCGGCGCACAGTGCAGCAAAAGTATCCATAATGTCTTCCTTTTCACTTGTTAGAAAAAGAAGGTTTCGCTCATCACTTTCATTTAAGATTTTCTTTTCGGTATAAAGATGTGCACCAGAAAAAAACTCAGATATTTCATCTTCCGTTTTGATTGGAATTGCCACACCATATTCTGAGCGATTTTTCATGGTCCAGGTTTCATACCCTTCGTTAGTCAAACTAACTACATTCATGAACATACCGGTTGGCGTACTGGCCCAATTATTTATTAGTTCCTCAGTTATCATAATTACACTCTATGGATAGTTGTTTAAAGAGCATATCCACATATCCTTTCTCTGCATTATTTACCAATGAAGGCTCTATAGTTCTGCAATTAACAAGATTTCTTTTCTGAATTCTATTAAACAAATCGGATGATTTATTCTCGACTTGGGAGTACGAATACATAAGTCTTCTGTACAAATCAAGTCTGTATCCTTGCCCTGTACGCTCAATAAAGTCGCTAATCGTATCGCTTCCAAAGTTTTTTAACACATCATAAGTTTTCTGTTCTGTCCCTTGCCATGCGAGAAAAACATACCACCACAAAGTCTTTAACCAAATTCTTCTAGTATGAGAATAAAAACGTTTGTGATTCAGGTGTCCGCCTCTTTCGCGAATTTCCTTTTCGGGCGTTGGATACCTTTCATAAGTAATATCCGGAAACACCTTACAAGAGAGATAACGCCATATATCATCATCATTTGCCATAACAATTGAAAAGCCAGTCTCGGGGTTAAAGTCCTTAAAAAGAGCTAATCCAACTTTCAGGTCAGTTTCATAACTGCCAACTAGCTTGGCTTCTTTATATACTTCTATGATATGATTCCGCAAACCATCATACTCAACACCGAAATCATCAACACTGTAACTCTTCCATTTAGCTACTAAATCTTCGAAAGCAGGCGCCGACATATTATCAACATCATCGACAAATTGCTTGGCCTGCGCTTTTGATAGTCTTTTAGTCGGAATCACTGGTCATCACCTCCATAAATCATATCGGCAACGTTCATCCAAATTGTTTTATGCATTCGTTCTTCAGAAGAAAAATCAATATCCGTTTTGCATCCATCTTTGAAATAGAAAAGAATCTTACTGATACTTCCTGCTTCTAAGTCAACATCATTAACAGTATCAGCTAAATAGCCACACTCCATTATTCTCTTAAACAAGATCGTATATGCAGTTGTTATGATGTCCACAAGAACATCCGCATTCTTTATAGTTTCTCCCAACTTCGGACACGAATCATACGCAGTGTTCAAATAAATACACAGATTATCTTCAGTAAAAAGATCCTGCTTAGGTTCATTCCAATCGGATAATTCTAACCACCACATTGGTTGCTTTTTACTGTGAACCTCTGTTATAGGAAATTCCATATACATATTTCCGAAATCCAGGTTCACCTCATCTATTGTTCCTACAGTAACACCTTCATCATTCATTAATGCACTTTCTTCAGGTAGCACATTATCAGCTGATCTCTTAATATAAAGTTGCAACTCCATGCTCAGATCGCCTTTTAAGGTGCCTGGCATAAACTCGTAATCGAATTCATATACTTTATTTGCATCATCCATATACTCAACAGATGGCAGTATGGTTCCCATCTGAGTTAGGGTTCTGTTCACCCAAATAATGCAAACACCCAATTCCGCATTACTACACGCAACACCATCACTTCCGTAAAGTGAATCAGGCGATTCAAAAACAACTCGACGACGAATCCTGAGCCCATCGCGTTCAACTTTCCATGCCTCATCATCAAATTTAACTACGCTTTTACCTTTTCCTATAAGCCTATAATCGACACCTTCAACATTATAGCTATAATGATATGTCGATGAGGTTAAACCTGCTGCATCTAATAAATCATCAGTTAGTGTAGGATACAAATACATGGTTGTTATTCCTCGCTATTATCCTTTTTTTCTATCTTTTTATCAGTTTTAAGTTCTTTCAATGTACAACACATTCTTTTATCCGAAGTTGATAGAACTATGGTTCCGGATACAATAGCATTAGTAATTTCATTAGAAACTTTAACTCCAAGCAAATCTTTTGAATCCGTATAAACTAGCTCTATTGTTGAAAAATTATTCTGAATCTGCTTTTTTTCTTGATTGCATGTTTCACCAAATACCTCGGTTTTGTCAGAATTAACAGCATATGTCTGACATCTTGATATTTCTGCAACGGAAATAGGGAAGCTGGTTTTAATATCCGAGGCCCATGTTTTTGCATCAACCAAACCAACCTCAGATTCAACAAAAATGCCAAGCAACACTTCTTTCAAACTGTTCTTGAACGTCATCTTGAAATCAATCTCGACACTATTTCCGTCATAAATACCTGACGAGAGTTCAAGAACGAAATTACTCATTTTCCCAGAACCGCCTGATCCCTCAGATCCGCCTGATCCACCCGTTCTCTTTTTCCCATAACCCAGTGGAGGTAACAGTCTTCGACCAAGTTTTCCTGAAAGTCTACTTGCCGCACCAGCTAACTCTGATACATCCTGCTTTTTATAGCAGTTGTTAATCTTTTTAACGACTTGACTTTTTATATTGGTTACAATCGTTTGCTTGGATTCATCATTCCAATCCATATGATCAGACTTCTCGCAGCGCCTTAAATACTCTCCGAAATCATTTTTTTCAAACCCACTGTTCCAATTTGTTTTCTTTACTTGCAATGAGCAATCTGGAACAAAGAAAGCTATCAAATAATTATCATCACCTTCCGGTTTGATTAATCCCTTGGTCCAATCACCATCAACTTTGTAATCAAGAACAATACCAGCAGCCCTAGCAAATAGAACTATGGGATCATTATTAGACAAAGTATTAAACATACGAAGATATGCTTTAGGGGGAATAATTGATCCGGCACTTCCTAATTCAGAACTGTTGACGATTGCAGTAGCAACATAGCCTGCCTTTTCACCAACAATCTTAGCTGAAGGTATCTGCACACATTTGATCTCGCTGTATTTCTCGGAAATGTACGTCTGCTTTCCTAAACTATTAGCACTTAATGCCGAGGTATATAATTCTTGAACCAGCTGGAAAAGTGGTCGCATATCCTTAAATCTAATAGGATCATCATTAACACGAACAACCAATCTCTTTTGATCAGAATATGCCTTCAAATTCTTATTATCTAATTTGGGGGCATACCACTTCTGAACAGCAAGCTTTGTGTACTCAACGATATCATCCTTGAAAGTACACATCGTAATAATCTCATCAGATATATCGCAATGCTCGGGGAATATACCTTCCATTAACTTGTCCTTATCAATGTAAGGGATAATAATTGACGTTCCAGTTTCATCATCTTCAAATGGTTCAATTCCAAAGATATCGAGAATATCATTAATTTCATTCTCGTCAGTTATCGGACCGATTTCGTCATCACGATCTCCGAACTTCCTTCCCCACCACGCACGACCGACAGAGTTCGATTTTATTTCTGAAAGTATTGCATTCTCGCTACCTTCACGTTCTACTAAAGACACAATTAACCTTGACTCAAAACCAGAGTCAACATGTATATGAGAATAAAAGATAACCAGGCCTATTCCGACACGAAAATAGACACTCTTTCCATACCCCCAGCTACCTCCGGCTTTACCACCATCATTGTTGGTCTGCTCCTTACCGGTATCAAATACAAGTTTAAAGAAATTACCATGATCATTCGGGTCAATTTCATCAACTCTTGTCTTTCCTGTTAGTCCCGAAGTTTTAAAATCTCTGATCTCGAGATAATCTGCTAAGTTTTCGGAGTATCTTTTATCTAGAATTTGACTGATATCTTTCAACAATGCATTTAGTTTTCTAGGTTCAAACTGACTGTAATTAAAGTTGACGCCAAAGAAATTATCCGGCTCGTTCAAAGAAGCATCAGAACTATTCTGAATTGATTCCCTTACAAGCAAATCTACCTCAGGTATATGATCATTCTGCAATGCTTTAAGTGCACCACTTCCGTATGAAGAATTAATCGTTGTTCCTAAAATACAACTGTCAAGCATCTACCTTTTCCTCTCTGATTTTAATTCTTAATGATTTTGCGTGACTTTCACCAATACTGTCTCCGGGAACAATTATGCTTATGCCGATAATATCGCATATTGAATTCAAACTAACTCTATGTGTAGAGTTAGCTCTTGGCGTTCCGCCATCGTTTTTTATTCTGTAAATCAACACAAGCGGTTTATCGGCAAGACACAAGTCAGCTCTTTTCGAAATAATATCTTTGCGATGCTTACATACTATCTTGAACAATTCTCTCTGTTCATCACTCATTAATACAGGATTCGCATCACACAAAGCATCCAAACCTGAACGTAATGATCCAATATCGATGTAATCTTTATCAGTCTTCATTGTACGTTCTATCAGACCCACACTAATTTCCGGGGATAGAGTCCACGGGGCATCACAATTGTCGCCATCAACAACAGCGACGTTCCAATTAATAAACTTTCCATCTGCATTCATTGAATCTATCCATTGAGAGAAAAAAGGAAGATTGTGATACAAAGATGAATGTTTCGAAATTGTATAGTGATTAAGTAACCCTGCCTTAATATCCGAATATGGTATATCATCCCAGACCCACGCCTTGCCAGCATCGGAGCGTCGGGGAGACTTCACTTCCAACAAGGATTTAACATATTTTTCTGTAATAGCGAGGTTGTTCTGAAGCATGAGTCCATCTTCAAAATCTGTAGTTTCATAACTATCACCACAAAAATCGAAGTCGTCATATTCAGCCTGTTGGCTTTTCTTTTTCGATGTAATTCTGAATTTAGCTATTTCAGGTATATTTCTAATTCTCGGACCGAATTGAGAAGGAGATACACCTTTCTCCATAAAACGCTCAACTTCTCGCTTCAGATCCATGTCAATTTTGGTTAATGCCTCGAATTTCTCAATCACAGAATCTGTCATCCAAATTCTTTGAAGTAATTCATATCCTTTTCTGTAACCGAACCAACGAGCCATCTGCATAAGTGTGTCAGCCAGATTCGATTTTCTGGAAAAGTAAGTGCAAACCAAACCATCTATCGTTAATCCTCTGGAAAGAGTATTTCCACCAATTACAATAAATACAGGAGCTTTTTCCATTTGTTTTAATTGCTCATCAGTCGGATATACTATTCGTAAATACGTTCCTTCCTCGGCCTCTTTATTTGCTCGACAATTATCTACACACAAGTGGATACCTTTTCCGTACTCCAGCTCTTTTTCATCACCCAAAGTAATATTTCTTACATCACTAAGAAGATCCTTGATTTCATTTTCGAGATCAATGAACTCTGGATAATCCTCATCGATCTCTGACATAAATCCATAATCTGGATTTGCCCTTTTTAAATCCTCCTTAGTCACACTATTAATTTCCAAATCATACATGTGTCTACACAAGGACAAAACAGCATTTGTGTTTGCAAGCCATTTTTGAACATGTTCATAAACAACGAAATGATACTTCTGAATTGCAGCAGTATGGATCAACATACTTATAGATTTTTTGGCACCTCGATACCTCAATAGGGAAGCAGTGCACAAAAACCAAGCTATTGATTCTTTGAAACTAGCCGGTATATCAGAACACATTTCTTTATGGACTTTATCCAGTTGGTCTTCTTCGACGGGGGTTATTCTGCGAATAACAGGCAAACCGGGGCAATCTTCTTCCTCGTTCCCAAAAATAACTTTAGCTCCGAAGTATTCATGTGCTTCTGGCAAAGTGCAAATAAAATCCTTAGGATACAATGAAGCACCCGGTCCTTCGTTCAAAACATTTGCATAAGGGGTTGCCGTATAGCTTATGTAATTCATTGATTGAAACTTAGCCTTATTAGGAGGAATAGAACCATCACTCATTCTTCCATTAACAAGGTTTACAATCATTTGATTAATTGCGCACCTTTCTTGCTCTTCATCAGGTGTAATTTCAGCCGTATTAATGCTGGCTTGATCAGCCTCATCATCTATTACAACTATTCGAAGTTTATTCGTCCTTTTGGGGTCACTGTATAGCCAATTTATCAACTTCTCTAATCGTGTTTTATTTTTCAAACAGACGGTCAGATAGCGATTAGCATAGTTTTTGCTTCCCGACAAAGTATTCAGTTTCAATTCTTCCTGCAAGAAATGCTTATCATCAGATGTGAAATCCAACACTTTCCACAGAACACCGCCTTCGCTATTTTGCAAATCAGCTTTAAATCTATCTCGTGTCTGCTTTCTCAGATTGTCAATCGTACCTGAAAGAACAATAAAAAAGTTCCAATCATAGTCAGCCGCCATGCTAATCAAGCCTTCCATATTTGCGGTTTTTCCTGACTGCACACTTCCCATTACAAGACCTTTTATTTCACCGTAATTCCTAGTGTCGTCCAACAAATGATTAAGAATCCAATGACAGCTCTTTTGCAAATTCGAAATAGAATCTGGGCTCATCTTTTTGCTCAAATAAGCTTTGTATCTTTCCCATGATGAAGCATAGCCTGTCGGAACAGGATGATGATTTGAAACACTTCCGCCATCAATTGCTATTATCTCTTCATCTTCTGTACTACGAACAGTGACGACAATACCTTTATAATAATCAACGAATCGATTCCACTGTTCTCTGTTCAGTTTCAATGGCCAAGACTCCTCATCTTTCAGGAACTGAAGAGTATCATCAAAGCTTGAATCATCTGAGCACAACAATTTGATCTCATCCCAAGAATTTTGTGAGTCTAATTTTGTTGCAATCCATTCTTTACACGGTTGAAATGCTTTACACTCGAAATCCATCTTATTGATCCACCTTTAATGCACGTTCTACTTTATCTGCACATTCAGTACAATTCTTTGTAATGTCTTCCCCCCAAAACCTTATGACCGTCCAGCCATGAGACTTAAGATAATCATTCACTTCCTTGTCACGAGCAATGTTGCGTTCAATCTTTGTGATCCAAAAGTCTTTGTTACTCTTGATATCATTTTTCCTGTGCTCCCAGTCAAACCCATGCCAGAATTCACTATCACAGAATATGGCAATTTTCTTCCCAATAAAGGCAATATCTGGGTGTCCGAAGACCGCATTTGAATTTTTCCTGTATCTTAAACCTCTTTTCCATAATTCTCGTCGAAGTAGCAATTCAATTTTGGAATCCTTATTCTTAATAGCTTGCATATTTCTATGCCTCTGTTCAGAAGTAAGCTTATCCACAATTAACTCCTAACTCCTAACATTATTTTATCTGTCTCATATCACCATTAATCGTACACATCCCCTTACCGTGATTCCTTTTGGGTTTCCTCCGGCATGTTCACTTGTCAATAATGCACGTACGGGTACCTTTTAATTATAATATAAGGCTCCATTTTTGTAATGATTGGTTTCCGTGCATTTCTCACTTTTTACTGATTTTTCACATTTTCCCAGTGGTTTTTTACATGTTTTCTCTACCAAAGCCGTGTTTTCCGTCCACTGCTTTAGGTAGGAGACTCTCTTAGAGCAAGATGCTCATCGTCGGACGAAAACTCATTTTCATGAGTTCGCCACCAATGCACTTGCTGGGGATTTCGCTCCCCAAACCCTCGTTCAAGTCTGTAACACTGTTACAAAGTTCGAAACCGCAGGACTCACAACTACTGATAGTCTCCGAACATCAGAGAAGGAGGCATGACATGGCCAGACCCAAGAAAGAACATGCTCCGGCACGGGAGCACAAGTACACGATCCGCCTTTCGCCGGAAGAGGATGAACTACTCGATACATTGTCCCGGAAGGCAAAGCTGTCCCGCTCGGATTACATCCGAAGCCTACTCTCGGGACGGACTCCCACGATAAAGTACGAGATAGTATTCAACTCCAAGGAAATCCTGAAGATATTCTCGAATCTCTCGAACATTACCGGAAACCTGAATCAGATTGCACATCATCTGAATGCGGGTGGGGGATGGAACGAAGCGATGCGTCAGGAGATAACAGATCACATCAGAGAAGTCCGTCAGATGCGCAAAGAACTCAAAGAGATCACAGGAGGTTACCGTGGCGACTGTTAAACACATCAAGATCCATAACTCAAATTACGGAGCTACAACCGAATATCTCACGATGCAGCACAACGAATTCACCAACAAGCCGATCCTCGACGAGAACGGTAACATGATGGAGCGAGACTTCTATCTACTAGAAGGCATCAATTGTGATCCTGACAATTTCGATATGGAGTGTGAAGCTGTAAATGAGCACTTCGGAAAGAACAACACCTTCAAAGAAATCAAAGCTCATCACCACATCGTAAGCTTCGACCCCAACGACCGTGACGAGAATGGTCTCACTCCCGAAAAGGCACAAGCTCTCGGCATGGAACTCGCTCGAAAAGCATTTCCGGGTCATCAAGTTATAGTCTGCACTCACAAAGACGGACACAACAATGCAGGCAATATTCATTGTCATATAGTACTCAACAGTGTCAGAAAACTGGATGTCCCTCGAGAAGACTTCATGATCCTTAACGGTGATAATGTAGCCGGAATGAAGCATCATTCATCTAGGGGATTCAAAGACTTTTTCCGTCAGAGCGTCATGGACATCTGCCAGCGTGAGGGTCTCTACCAGGTCGATCTTCTCTCTCCGGCACGTGTCAGGATAACGGATCGCGAGTACTGGGCACAGCGCAGAGGTCAAGCAAAGCTTGATCAAGAGAACGCTGATAAGGTAGCCTCAGGTGAAGCTCCGACTAAGACAATTTACGAGACGGAGAATGCAATTCTTCGTCGTCAAATCAAGTCAGTTCTTGCAGATTCCAACTCTTACGATGACTTTTGTCAGAAGCTCCTTGGGCATTACGGTATCCTGATAGGGGAGAGTCGCGGAAGGATCAACTACCTCCCTGCAAGCCGCACTAAGCCTATTAGAGGCCGCACACTTGGAGCCGATTTCGAGAAGGAAGCCATCGAGGAATACTTCCGAGATAAGACAACGAAGCTTTTCTCTTCGGAACAGATCACTACTCCAAAAGCATCGGCACCCGAAGTAACGCACATGACTTTGATCATGCAGCTTCAGATCGTCATGGAAGAACAGCAAAAGCCATATGCAGCACAGGATGCGAAGATTCGAGCCCTTAAAG
>Ga0129307_1001949_pt1 | contig 18745 bp, 8 predicted proteins | sample P1105metagenome_FD_94437 | JGI IMG/M metagenome (GOLD analysis project Ga0129307, IMG submission 94437) | Capybara group fecal microbial communities from Wisconsin, USA - P1105 metagenome | ecosystem: Host-associated > Mammals > Digestive system > Large intestine > Fecal | place: USA: Wisconsin... | reverse complement strand
TATGGTCGGGAGCCGCCATCTGCATCATGGACGGCAAGCGCGTGGCCCTCAGTGTGAAGAAGGACACCGAGAACACCCTCACCGATGCCGCTTCCGGCGACCAGAAGGCCGCCCTCTACTGCAAGGGGCACCTCGAACTCAAGGGCAAGGGCACTCTCCATGTTTATGGCACCTTGGCACATGCCATCAAGAGCGCCGAATACATGCAGATGAAAAACTGCACCGTCAACGTGAAGCAGGCCGTCAAGGACGGCATCTCGTGCGATGAATATTTCCTCATGGAGAGCGGTACGCTCACCGTCGGCGGAGTGGGCGACGATGCCATTCAGTGCGACATCGACGGGACGGCAAGCACCGGCATGCTCGCCGACCACGACGGCGAGGACTCCGGCAATGTGTATGTGGCGGGCGGCACGGTGACGCTCATCGTCACCGCCGATGGAGCGAAGGGTGTGAAGGCCGGCGGCGATGTCAAAATCTCCGGTGGCACCATCACCGTCACGCAGAGCGGGGGGGTCGTCACCACCGACGACGACATCGACTATCCCACCAGCATCAAGGCCGATGGCAACATTGACGTAACAGGCGGCACCATCACCATCACCAACACCGCCGACGGTGGAAAGGGCATGAGCGCCGACGGCACACTCACCATTGACGAGAGCAACGCCACCACCACCATCGACATCAAGGCCAACGGCAAGGGCGGCGTGGCCGAGGTGACCACTTCCAGCACCCCCGACACCACAAACTCCTACAAGGTATATGTCAGCATTCCCACCAGCGGCGGCGGTGGACCTGGCGGTCAGGGTGGCGGCAGGGCATGGACCAATGTCTATCTCTACAAGAACGACGGCACGCTCGTGCAGCAGCTTACCAGCACCGTCGGAAAGTCCAATGGTTATTCCACCACCACGTTCTACTACTACGACTTCGGTGCAGCCGACAGTGGCACCTACTATTTCAAGAGCGACAACTACACCAGCCGCAACACCACTTACACCATCAAGTCGGCCACGTTCACCGGTCCCACCTCCGGCGAGGATGTCTATTACAGCATCACCAACAGCTACACCACCAGTGGGACGACGCGAACCTATTCACTCTCCAATGTCACCAACACCTACGGAGGCACCTCCGACGTGTCGGAAGACGAGGGAACATCCTACAACGCCATCGGCCTCAAGGCCGACGGGAACCTCACCATCGCCGCTGGCACCATCACCATCGCCAACAGCGGGGCCATGAGCATGAGCATCAAGTCGAAGGCCGCCGTCACCGTCAAGGGAGGCGACATCACCCTCACGCCGAGCGGAGCCATGCAGGTCATCAACAGCGACGCTTCCTATAGCATGGGTGTCAAGGCCGTGGACTTCGTGCAAAACGACGGAACGCTCACCATCAACGCCAGCGGCGTAGCCGGAAGGGGTGTCTCCGCCACCAACATCACCACCAATGGCGGCACCCTCGTCATTACCAACAGCGGTGGCGGACAGAGCGGGAGCAACGATGACTACACGGCCAAGGGACTGAAGGCCGACAACAGCATCAAACTCAACGCCGGTGTCGTCAGCATCACCATGACCGGCAACGGCGGAAAGGGCATCAGGAGCAAGGGCACCTATACCCAAGGCACCGCCGACGGCAATGGTCCCACCCTCACTGTCAGCACCACGGGCAGCCGTTTCGGCTCCTCTTCCTCCGGCGGCTGGGGCGGCTGGGGCGGCATGCAGCAAGGTGGCGGCGGTTCGGCCAAGGGCATCAAGGTGCAAGGCACCATCTACCTCTATGGTGGCACGAGCGAGGTTACCACAAAGACCGATGGAGCGGAGGGCTTGGAGTCGAAGACAAGCATCTACATCGAGGGCGGAAAGCACTACTATGCCTGCTATGACGACTGCATCAACAGCAGCGGGGCTATCTATTTCAACGGCGGTGCCACGGTGTGCTGGTCCAATGGCAATGATGCCGTGGACTCCAACTACGGTCGCACGGGAGCCGTCACCATCGGCAACGGAGCTGTCTTCGCCTATTCCACCAAGGGGGCACCAGAGGAAGGGCTTGACTGCGACAACAATTCCTACATACAAATCACCGGGACGGGAATAGGCATCAGCGCCGGAGCCAACCAAGGTGGCGGCGGTGGATGGGGAGGCGGTTCCTCGTCGAGCACCATTTCCAACGCCAAGCAGGGCTACTATCTCTCCACCACTTCACTCAGCTACTCGGCAGGAAGGTACTACTCCCTGCTCGACGCCAGCGGAAACAACCTTGTCACCTACAGCTTCCCCGCATCGTGCAGCAGTTCCCTCTCGCTCTTCACTGCCACCGGGATGGTGAAAAGCAGCAAGTATTACGTGAAGTACAACACCACGGAGCCTACCGACGCCACCACCGCCTGGCATGGCCTCTACATCGGTAGTTCACACGCTGGCACCAGCGATTTCACCAATTTCACAGCACAGTGACCGAAAGTCATCCAAGGGATGTCATAACTGTCTTGCGTCGCCCCACAAGGGGCGGCGCTTTGTTTTTCACAGGGGAAAGGAAAGGCTTCGAGCAGAGGGGGGCTTTTGATGAAAGGCGAGGCGGAGCCTCGCCCTACGGAGAACAGGCGAGCAGAGGACGGGAGAGGATGGGAGAGGATGGGAGAGGATGGAGAGGACGGAAGAGGATGGAAGAGGATAGGAGAGGACGGGAGAGGATGGGAGAGGATATCTTTTCTCATTTGGAAGTGAAAAAGCCTCATAAGTGTAAAAGGGACACTCTAAAATGGTGGATTTTGTCTTGTTTTCTTACTTTTAAAAACCTATATTGCATCCACTTTTTATAATTTTTTAAAAAATCGTAAATTATTGATTATAATGAATTTAATAAATAATTGACCCATTTTGGAATCCACTTTTTCTTTTGATTCTATTGATGCGTATTATTATATTTTCTACCTTTGCCGCAGAAACCGACCCAAGTTGTCATTTTTGACATGTTGTCTGTAAAATCTACTTTTTAAGAGCGTGAAATAACCTATACAATTATCAAATAACAACTGTAATGAAAAGAGCAAGAATTCTACTCGCGTTGCTGGCATCCTTTGTGGTGTCAATAACGGCGTATGCCCAGAAACAGAAATTCTCGGGCACGGTTTTTGACGATGCGGGCGTGCCGGTCATCGGTGCCTCCGTCGTGGAGAAAGGCACGTCCAACGGTGTTGTCACCGATCTCGACGGCAACTTCACTGTGGAAGTGGCCCCAGGTGCCACCCTCGTGATATCCTACGTAGGATATAGTAATGTGGAGGTGGCTGCATCCCCCTCCATGCACATCACCCTGAAAGAGGACTCTGAGATGCTCGACAACTTGGTGGTCATCGGTTACGGCGTGCAGAAGAAAAGCGTGGTGACCGCCGCCATCGCCAAGGTGAGTTCCGAGGACCTCGACGGAAAGACCCGCCTCCGTGCCGAGGACGCCCTCAAGGGCTTGGCAGCCGGTGTCAACGTCACCTCCTCCTCCGGTCAACCCGGTTCGATGTCCATGATTCGCATCCGCGGCATTGGCACCATCAACGACTCCAACCCGCTTTACATCATCGACGGCATGCCCACCGACCAATATGGCATGGAGTGTGTGAACCCCGGCGACATTGAGAGCATCGAGGTGCTGAAGGACGCTGCTTCCGGAGCCATCTATGGTGCCCGTGCCGCCAACGGTGTCATCCTCGTCACCACGAAGAAAGGAAAGTTGGGCAAGGCCAACATCAACTACAACTTCTCCTACGGTTGGCAGACCGCATGGCAGACGCGCGACGTGACCGGTGCCACCGACTACGCCATCCTGCAGAACGAGCGCCGCCTGCAAAACGGACTCACCCCCCTCTACAAAGACCCCTACAACCTGGAAGATGCCAATGGCGAAAAGATTGTGGGCTTCGGCACCGACTGGCAGAGCCTGGTCTTCAACGACGACATGCCCATTGTGCAGCACGACCTGAGCATCAGCGGAGCCTCGGAGAAGATGAATTATTATTTCTCCTTAGGCTACTTCTCCCAGGATGGTCTCGTGGGTGGTGAATTCGGGCAGTCCAACTACGACCGCCTCACCCTCCGCTCCAACAACCAATACACCCTCATCGACGACTCCAAGGAGCGCAACTTCCTCAACAAACTCGACCTCGGTGCCAATGTGTCGTACATGCGTGTACACAACACCGGCATCGACCCCAACAGCACATGGGGCGCCCCCATCGGTTCGGCCCTCTATCTCGCTCCCACCCTGCCCGTCACCTTGAAAAGGGGTTATGAACTGAATGATAATGGACAGCCCGACTACGACCGTCCTCTTGCCGGCCAGCAGCAGATTGACCGCTATTATGCCTACGACCTCCTCACGGACGAGAACGGCGACCCCTATACCATCCCCAACTTCATCGGCAGCTACAACGAGCAGAACAACCCCGTGGCCATGATGAAGTTGGCACCGAGAAAGAACTGGAGCCATAAGTTCATGCCAAAGTTCTCCCTCGACCTGCAGTTGTGGGACGAACTGAAATACCATTTCACCTACAGTGCCGAAATGTCATTCTGGGGCTATGACAGCTCCGTGAGGCAGAAATACTACCTCTCCGGCAACAACAACGCCGACCACACCTCCGTCACCTCCAACAAGTGCAACAGCACCACCTGGCAGGTGGAGAACACGCTGACATACGACAAGATTTTCGGCAAGCACACCATCGGCGTGGTGCTTGGCCAAAGCGCCCTCAAGAGCAAGGGTGACGAAATCGGCGGCTCGCACTGGAACCTTGCAAACGTGGACAAGCCCAGCATCAACTACACCACCGGCGGCGAACTTGAACTGTCTTACGACGATGATGGCAAGATAACGGGAGCCAAGAGCCTTGTCAGCGCCTGGGGCCAGCCCTATACACAGCACCGCCTGTCATCCCTCTTCGCCCGTCTCAGTTACAACTACGACGAGCGCTATATGTTCCAAGGCACCATCCGCCGCGACGGCAGCAGTCGTTTTGGAAAGAACAACAAATACGGTACGTTCCCCTCCTTCTCCGTGGGATGGAATGTGATGAACGAGTCTTTCATGGAGAGCAACCGTCAGTGGATTAACAACCTGAAACTCCGTGCCAGTTGGGGAAAGAACGGCAACGACAACATCGGTGACTTCAACTACACCACGCAGACCTCCCTCGGTGGTAGCAGCAACTACTATTACGGACAGAATGCCTCGATGACCTATGGTTCCAAGGCCAACCGCCTCGCCAACGAAGACCTGAAATGGGAGGAGAGCGAGCAGACCGACCTCGGCTTCGACCTCGGCCTGTGGAACAACAAGCTGACCTTCAGCGTTGACTACTACGTCAAGAAGACCAATGGCATGATCATCGAGATGCCCATCCCGAGTTACGTAGGCGAGGCCCGTCCCTTTGCCAACGTCGGCGATATGAAAAACAGCGGTGTGGAGTTTGAGTTGGGTTACAAGTGGAGCATCTCCGATGCCTATTTCTCGGTCAAGGGCAATGCCTCCTACCTCAAGAACGAGTTGAGAAACCTCGGCAACGACACCGGCTTCCTCAACTTCGGCATCAGCCAGTTCCCTGACGGCGGCACACGCGCAGAGAACGGCCAACCCTTCCCCTTCTTCTACGGCTACAAGACCAACGGCATCTTCCAAAACGTGGCAGAGGTGCAGGCATACACCAACAAGGACGGCGGTCTCATCATGCCCGATGCCAAACCCGGAGACTTCCGCTTCGTCGATACCAATGGTGACGGGCGCATCAACTCCGATGACCGCACCAACCTCGGCAGCGGCGTACCCGACTGGACCTTCGGCTTCACCTTCGATGCCGAATGGAAGGGCTTCGACTTCTCCCTCTTCTTGCAGGGTGTGAAAGGAGCCGACGTGTTCGACGCCACCTACCGTCAGGACATCGCCTCCGCCAACTACCCCACCTGGGTGCTCCAGCGCTGGACAGGCGAAGGCACCAGCAACACCGTGCCGACCCTCGGCGACTCCAAGAACTGGGTGTGCAGCGACATGTACGTCCAAGACGGCAGTTACCTCCGTCTGAAAAACATCACCTTGGGTTACACCCTTCCCCGCAGCCTCACCAACAGGATACACATCAACCGTTTGCGCTTTTACGTCCGTGGCGAAAACCTCGTCACCTGGACCAAGTACTGGGGCTTTGACCCGGAAATCGGTTCCGGCGTCAACAACCTCGGTGTTGACTACGGTGTCTATCCTCAGGCTCGCGTCTATACTATCGGATTCAACATCTCCTTATAATTGAAAATTGAATAGGATCATTGATAAAACAATAGCATTATGAAGACCAAGATATTCAACATATTCTGCGCAGGACTCATCAGTTGCGGCATCGCCGCACTCACCGCCTGCAGCGATGACTTCTTAGAGGTGAAGAACCCGACAGGCGAGCCCCTCGAGGAATACTACACCACCAAGGAGACCCTCAACGAGGCCCTCACCTCGGCATACGCACCCCTCCACTGGCCCGACTGGGACAATGCTGCATACAACGACCTCACCGTCGATGCCGAGATCATGGGCGACGATTTCTGGGTGGGTGGTTCCGACAACACCGACAACCAGCACTGGCATCGCCTGTTCAACTTTGCCGCCGACGGCAACAACACCCTTGCCACCCTCTGGGGCGACTTCTACAGCGGCATCAAGCGTTGTAACGACGCCATCAAGTACGCCGGATGGAACAGAGGCAGCAGGATTGGCAATGACTTCTGCGACAACATGGAAATGCAAGCCCGTCTGCTCCGCGTCTATTACTACAACATCCTGTGGCATTACTACGGCAACGTGCCATTCTATCTTGAAAACCTCTCATTGCCCTATACCGCCCCTCAGATGAAGGCCGACGAGATTTACGACCAGTTGCTGCCCGAATTGGAGGAAATCATCGCCTCCAAGGTGCTCCCCATGCGCTGGCCCACTGCCGAGTCGGGACGTGTCAGCCAAGCCTTCGCCTACATGCTCTACGCAGAGATGGTGATGTACCAGAACGACAACGCCCGTTTGCCGCAGGCTCTGAACTATATGAAGGAAATCATTGCCAACAGCGAGTATTCCCTCAACAAGAGTTATGCCAACATCTGGGAAGAGAGTGGAGAATGGTCCTCGGAGAGCATTTTCGAAATTAACTACAACGACGACCAGGCACAGCGCGACTGGGGTGTTGCCGCCCTCAACGCCGGTGGTTCGGTGCTCCCCACGCTCATCTCCCCCAACGGCTTCGCCGATGACGAGTGGAGCGGTATGGACGGATGGGGCTTCCTGCCCATGCGCCTTGAGACCTACGAGATGTTCGAAGAGGGCGACCTTCGCCGTGACGCCACCTGCTGGGATGTGCGAGGAGCCACCTATACCGAGCGTTACCAGGACACCCACATGTGGCTGAAGAAATACCGTCCGAAGCTTGCCAACTGCAACGATGCCGGTCCTTCCCACAACCTGAACTACAACAACAACAAGCGCATCTACCGCTACGCCGAGGCCCTGCTCAACGCAGCCGAGTTGTTGCTGAGGACAGGAGGCAGTGCAACAGAGGCCGCCGACTTGGTCAACCAGGTTCGCAACCGCGCCGGACTGCAGAATTTGGCCAGCGTCACCATCGACGACATCCTGACCGAGCGTCACATGGAGTTCTGCGGCGAGGGCAAGCGTTACTTCGACCTCGTGCGTGCCGAGGGCATCCCCGGTGTCACACAGAAAGCCACCACCATGCTCGTTCCCGACAAGTATGGCTACCGCACCAACACCTGGTCGCCCAGCAAGAAGCACATCCCGCTGGCGCAGTCGGAACTTGACGCCGACCCCTCTCTGGTACAAAATGCTTATTAATCCCACACATCCCATATACAGAAATTCATTATGAACAAGATACATCATATTATAGCCGGAGTGCTGCTGGCGGGACTGACTTTCACCGCCTGTTCACCCGATGAGTTTGAGGGAGCCGACCCCAACGGCATCCCTACGATGGAAGGCATCGACTTCACCATGGACGTTGACCAGGAAGTCAACCAAGTGACCTTCCACTTCCCCGCCACGAAGGGTGTCTATCCCATCTGGATCATCAACAATGCCACCTATTCCACCCTCAGCGAGGTGGGATGGTCCAACACCGAGGCCGGCACCTACCCCGTGGAGCTGAAGCTTGGCAACCGCAATGGCATCAGCCAGGGCAGCATCACCAAAACCTTCACCTTCAATGAGACGAAGGTGAACTACACCAACCTCTTCAACCGCATCAAGGACAAGGAGTGGCGCATCGACAACAAAGAAGTGGCACACATGGCATGCGGCCCGCTGGGCGGCGACGGCACCGGATGGTGGTCGGCAGGCCCCGACGAGAAGAAGGCGTTCGGTGTGTATGACGACCGTATCACCTTCACCGTAGAGACCAACAAAGGCGGCTCCTTCACCTACAACCCCGGTGCCGACGGCATGACCTATGTCAACAAGGGCACCACGCATTGGGGTTCCGGTGCGGAGGACTTTGACGCCCCCACGAAGGAGCAGACCACCAGTTGGCATTTCGAGCGCGGCAAGTGGACGGATGCCGAAGGCCAGCTCATCGATGTCGATTACCTCGTGCTCAATGCCAACACGCTGTTCCCCTACGTCAGCGCCGACCTCCAATATGAAGAGCCACGCTTCCGCATCGAGACGCTCACCGCCTCCAAGATGGTGCTCATCTACGAGAACAAGGCCGACAACATCTCTTGGCGCTTCATCTTCACCAGCAAGGCCGAGGAGAAAGGTTTCGAGGGCTTCGACCCCAACAGCGACTTCAACATGTGGAAGAAAGCCGAATACACCATGTTCTTCTGGTATGCTCCGGGATGGAACCAGATCGCAGACCCCGGCTTCCAGGCCGACGGCAATGACTACACCGTGACGCTGCCCGAAGCCACCACCGACCAGTGGCAGGCGCAGATGGCCTTCAAGACCACCAACATCTCCACCTCGGCAGCCCACAACTACGACTTCTCGTGCATCCTCAACTCCAACAAGGACTTGAATGGCGTCACCGTCAAACTCGTCATGGACGGCGATGACAACGTGTTCTACTTCGCCGACCGCATCAACCTCAAGGCAGGCGAGGACTACATCTTCTGGAAGAGCGACATGCCCGGCATCGACATGGAGCGCGTCAACCTCTTCTTCGACTTCGGCGGTTGCCAGGCCGGCACCATCGTCAACATCCGCAACATCGTATTGAAGGACCACGCCAACGACGACGGCACCGTCCTGCCCAAGGAAGACACCGGTTCCTCCGTCACCTGGGTGGCCGTTGACTCCCCCGACAACCTCGGAGCAGGTTTCAACAAGGTAGGTGAGATGCAATTCTGGTGGGCCGACACCGGATGGTCACAGATTGGCAACCCGCAGTTCTCGTTTGCCAACGGCGTCTATACCATCATCGCCAACGATGCCACCGTCGCTGAATGGCAGGCACAGAACTCCATCCACAACGTGGCCATGACCATCGAACCCGGACAACTCTATGACATCCGCGCCAAGTTGGTGGCAAGCCAGGACCTCGGTCGCTACACCTTCAAGATTTGCGACGAGAGCGATGATGACAACACCCTCATCTACAATGGCTTGCTTGCCCTTGAAGCTGGCGAGAACATCGTGGAGTTCGTTGGCGTGAAGTGTGCCAAGGGTGGAACAGACAGCGGCTTCTCCACCGCCAAGCTCTTCATCTACCTCGGCGGTTGCCCCGCAGGTTTCGAGCTCAACCTGAGCGACATCATCGTGCAGAAGCACAATGAAGCCGGCGGTGGTGGACAAAGTTCCTTGGACTGGGACTGGAAAGCCGACAACAACCTCTGGAAGGCCGTCTATGACAGCAAGCTCGCCCCCGCTTTCTGGTACGCCCCCGGTTGGAACCAGATTGCCGACCCCGACTTCTCGCAGGACGGCGATGTCTATACCGTCACACTGCCCGAGGCAACCACCGACCAGTGGATGGCACAGATGCACTTCGACACCAACATCTCCGCCAAGAAAGGCGACAAATACAATTTCTACTGTGTACTCGAGAGCGACAAGGACCATCCCGGCGTGACTGTGAAACTGACGCAGAACGGAGATGACGACAATTACTTCTTCGCACCTCGTGTAGCCCTCACGGCCAACGAGCCAACCATCTTCAAGCAGGAGGGCGTGACCCTGCCCAATGCCGACGCCCCCGCGCTCAACCTCTTCTTCGACTTCGGAGGCAATGCCGCCGGAACCACCATCAGCATCAGCAAAATTTACCTGGTAAAAGCAGAATAACATGCGCAAATATCTTTTCTTTCTCGCCATGGTCGGAACGGCAGCATTCGCCAGTTGCGGCGGAGACGACAACGATGACAAGCCCGTGACACAAATCACCATCAGCAGCCAGCCCGAGAGCCTCTCGGCTGGTGCTGAGGGAGGCACTTTCACCATCAACATAAGCACCACCGGCAAGGAGTGGAGCTCTTACTCGAACGAGGATTGGATAGAGGTGGTGAACAAAGGCACCACGTCGGCCAGCGGCATCGCCGAAGTGACCGTGAAAGCCAATCCCACCACGAAATCCCGCAATGGCCGCGTCCACCTGATGTCTGGCACCGCCCGCAAGGAAATCGCCGTGACACAGGCCGCAGCAGCCAGCGCCGCCTATTATGCCCCCGAAGGCTACTCCTTGGTGTGGCACGATGAGTTTGACAGCGGTACGGAACTCAACCCCGACGACTGGACCCATGAGGTGAAGAACTCCGGATGGGTGAACCATGAGTTGCAGAACTATGTCAACCACGTCACCCCCGGCGGGGCCACTGTCACCGAAGTGAAGAACGGCAAACTCCGCATCACCTGTCTCAAGGAAGACGGCAAGGTCTATTCCGGCCGCGTCTATGCCAAAGTCAAGCAAGGCTGGACCTACGGTTACATCGAGGCATCCATCAAATTGCCGAAAGGCAAGGGTACCTGGCCCGCCTTCTGGATGATGCCCGTCAACTTCCGCTCATGGCCCGCCGACGGCGAGATAGACATCATGGAGGAGGTGGGCTACCATCCCGACTACGTGTCCTCGAGTCTCCACGCCAATGCCCACGTGCACAGCAACAACACCCAGGTGACCCATGAGATGAAATGCGAGGGCGCCGAAGGCGAGTTCCACACCTACGCCATGCTATGGACGGCCCAGAACATCACGACCTACGTTGATGGCCAGGTGCAGCTCAGTTACGACAACCGTGGCAAGGGTCGTGACGACTGGCCCTACGAAGACCCGTTCTATGTCATCTTCAACCTCGCCTGGGGGGGTGACTGGGGTGGTGCACAGGGTGTCGATGAAAGTGCGTTGCCTGCTGTCATGGAAGTTGATTACATCCGCGTATTTCAAAAGTAACCCATGAGAAAGTTTCTCACATCCCTCCTCATCATGACCGCGCTGGGCGCACATGCCCAGCAGCCGGCCTACCTGAATGCCTCCCTGCCCATCGAGCAGCGTGTGGAGGATGCGCTCAGCCGCATGACGCTCAACGAGAAAATCGCCGTCATCCACGCACAGAGCAAGTTCTCCTCCGCCGGTGTGCCAAGGCTCGGCATCCCTGAGTTCTGGACGGACGACGGTCCTCATGGCGTGCGCCCCGACGTGCTGTGGGACGAGTGGGAGCAAGCCGGGCAGACCAACGACTCATGCGTGGCCTTCCCAGCCCTCACCTGCTTGGCAGCCTCGTTCAATCCCCAGATGGCACGTCTCTATGGCGTGAGCCTTGGCGAGGAAGCCCTCTACCGTGGGAAGAACATGATTCTCGGCCCTGGTGTCAACATCAACCGCACCCCGCTCTGCGGGCGCAATTTCGAGTACATGGGCGAGGACCCCTATCTGGCCAGCCGTATGGTGGTGCCATACATCCAGGGGTTGCAGTCCAACGGGGTGGCCGCCTGTGTGAAGCACTACGCCCTCAACAACGATGAGAACTACCGCCACCAGGTCAATGTCATCGTCAGCGACCGTGCCTTGCACGAGATTTACCTGCCCGCCTTCAAGGCCGCCGTCACCGAGGGCCACACTTGGGGCATCATGGGTGCGTACAACCTCTACAAGGGTCAGCACAACTGCCACAACGACATCATGCTCAACCAGATTCTCAAACGAGACTGGGCTTTCGACGGCGTGGTGGTCTCCGACTGGGGTGGTTGCCACGACACCGACGAAGCCGTCAAAAACGGCTTGGACTTGGAGTTCGGCACTTGGACCGACGGTCTGACGATGGGCAAGACCAATGCATACGACCTCTATTACATGGCAGATGCCTACAAGAAAGGCATCCGCGAGGGCAAATACACCGAGAAGGAACTCAACGACAAGGTTCGCCGTGTGTTGCGCCTCTTCTTCCGCACCAACATGCGAAACGACCTCGGTCACGGGTTCCTATGCTCGGAGAGCCACTACGAGGCAGCCCGCAAGATTGCATGTGATGGCATTGTCCTGTTGCAGAACAAGAACAACGTGTTGCCCATGCGCTTGGACGGCAAGCGTCGCATCCTCGTTGTCGGTGAGAACGCCATCAAGATGATGACCGTGGGTGGCGGCAGTTCGTCGCTCAAGGTGCAGCACGAAATCCTTCCCCTCGACGCCCTGCAGCAATGCTGCGAGGCCGTGGGTGTCACCTGCGACTACGCCCGCGGCTATGTGGGCGACACCGTGCAGAGCTACAACGGCGTCAACGTGGGTCGCAGCATCTCAGAGAAACGTCCGACTGACATGCTCATCGAAGAGGCGGTGGCCAAAGCTCGCGGGGCAGACTACGTGGTGGTGTTCGGCGGACTCAACAAGAGCGACTTCCAGGACTGCGAGGGTCATGACCGCAAGGAATATGGCCTCCCCTACGGACAGGACGCGCTGATGGAGCGGCTCGCCGCCGTCAATCCCAACCTTATCTTTGTCAACATCTCAGGCAATGCCGTCGCCATGCCGTGGAAAGACAAGGTGGCCGCCATCGTCCAAGGGTGGTTCATCGGTTCGGAGGCAGGCAACGCTCTCGCCGACATCCTCACTGGCAAAGCCAATCCCTCTGGCAAGCTCCCCTTCACCTGGTTTGCCCAGCTCAACGATGTGCCAGCCCATCGCCTCAATGCCTTCCCCGGTGTTTGGCGCGAGCAGCACGACATCATCGACGAGGAATACAAGGAGGGGCTCTTCATGGGCTATCGTGGTGCCGACCAATTCAAGACCAAGCCGCTGTTCGCCTTTGGTCACGGCCTGAGTTACACCACCTTTGAGATGGGTGCCGTCACTGCCGACCGCAAGAAGATGACCGCCGACGAAAGCATCACCTTCACCGTTCCCGTCACCAATACCGGCAACTGTGCCGGTGCCGAGGTGGTGCAGCTCTACATCAGCGACCTGAAGTCGTCGCTGCCCAGACCTCGCAAGGAACTCAAGGGCTTTGAGAAAGTCTGGCTGCAACCGGGAGAGACTCGCAACGTGAGCATCACCATCGGGCGCGACGCCCTCAGTTATTATGATGACCGCAGCCAGAAATGGGTGGTGGAACCCGGTGCTTTCGAGGCCCTCGTGGGCAATGCCTCCGACCATCTCACCAGCAAGTGGAAATTTGAGGTAAGAGAGAATTAGGTCTCTTGGAGTCGAGGATTATTGCTGCTGGAATGGCAGTGCATCGTTGTAACCATAAATTATGCATTATGAATGATGAATTGAAAAAATATTGTCTGCTGGCCGTGCTCGTCCTCTTGGGAGGACGGGCATTGGCACAGCACAACCTCGACTCCATCTACCGATGCCTCGATGACGAGATTGCCCGTTTCCCGCAGTATGTCGAAGCTCGTGAGCAGGAGGCAAGCAACCTGCGCGAACAATGGCGGAAAGCCACTACCGACAGTGCGCGCTACCGGCTTGCCTACCGACTCTATGAGCAGTACCACGCCTTTGTCAACGACTCCGTCATTCACTACCTCACCGAGTGCATCGCACTTGCCGAGAAACTCAACCGGCCATCCGAGGCAGGCAGATGCCGCGCACTGCTCGCACGAAATTGCTCCAACACGGGCATGTATGACGAGGCTTTGTCCATCCTCAGCCAGGTCAACCCTGCACAGCTCGACTCCGAGGCATTGGGGAAATACTATGAGGCCAACAACCATGTGTACAACGAACTTGCATACTACACCCGTGTTGAGGCCATGCGCCAGCAATACTATGAGAAGGCGAGGCAGTATGAGCAACTGATGCTGGACATACTGCCGGCCAATTCCGACGATGCGCTGCTGCGTCGCGAGATGGTGGCCCTCAACGAAGGCAACCTGCAACAGTCGATGGCCATCAACGACCAATGGCTTAAGTTGGTGAAACGCGGCAGCCACCGCTACGCACTTGTCGCGCTCTATCGTTATCTGGAATACAAGGCGCAGAACAACACCCCGGAGATGATGTACTGGCTCTCGGAATCCGCCTTGGCCGACGTACGCAACGCCACCATGGACCAGGGGTCGTTGTGGGAGATGGCCAACCAGCTGATGCTTCAGGGCGACATCAACCGTTCGTACCGATACATCAGTTTCACCAGCGACTGCACCAACCGCTATGGGTCGCGCCAGCGCAACTCACAGATTGCCCCCCTCCTCTCCAGCATCGCCAACGACTACAAGAAACGGAGCGAGCTCAACCGCAACCGCCTCACCCACACCATTGCCGGCATCAGCATCCTCGCTCTCCTATTGATGGCTTCACTTTTCTATGTCAACCGGCAACGGAAACGCCTTGCTGCGGCCCAGCGGAAACTAAGGCAGACCAATGACATGCTGGCCACCGCCAACACCCAATTGTCGGAGAAAAACGAGGCATTGGAAGATGTCAACGGGCAGTTGCATGCCCTCAACGTCCAGTTGGCGGAGTCCAACAGGGTGAAGGAGGAGTATGTGGGGCGTTTCATGCGGCTCTGTTCCCTCTACATCGACAAGATGGACCAGTTCCGCAAGCGGGTCAACAAAATGATCAAGAACCATGAGTATGAGGCGCTCTATGACACCACAAGAGGGCAGGACTCGAAGACGCAGCAACTGGAGCAGCTCTATGAGAGTTTCGACGCCGCCTTCCTCCACCTCTTCCCCGATTTTGTCATAGAGGTGAACAAGTTGCTCAAACCAGAGGAGCAGATGGAGTTGGAGAAAAACAAGCGGATGAACACAAGCCTCCGCATTCTCGCACTCATTCGCCTTGGCATCGATGACAGTTCCAAAATCGCGGAGTTCCTCAACTACAGTGTCAACACCATCTACAACTACCGTGCTCGGCTGAAGAGCAGCGCCGCCACCGACCGCGACACCTTTGAGGCACGTGTGAAGCAGATAGGACTGCCAACGTAATAGACAAAAACTACTTCACTCTGATTATCTTCTGAAGTTTCCCACTTTTTTATCACGAATTTGAGAATTAAAGAATTTGAGGTTTGAGATTTGAGATTTGAGATTTGAGATTTGAGGTTTGAGGATGGAATTTATAGGTATTTGAGATGAAATTACAAGTCATTTCCTAATTCTATTGCGTAAGGTTCGCGTCGCTTGCGACGATAATTCTTCAAAATTCTCTTCATCTGTATATGAATTCTCAAATTCTTAAATTCGTGATAAATAAAACTGTTCGTTATTTGTGAGGGTGGGTAATTTCAGTTATCTTATAGGGGTCAATGGTGCGGCGGTCCTTGCTGATGTTCAGCCCTACGGCATATACTGTACGTCGGTCAACTGCGAAATGCACGGCACACTCCTTTGTGCATGGCGTATATTCAATAAAAAAAGTGAAAAAAAGGGTTTTTTCATGGATTTTTGCTAACTTTGCAGCCAAATAGCCGTTTCAATGCAACGGCTGCTTATGTGAAATCTATAAAGTCAGTAAATATAGGAACATATATATGACCAGAAAGTTGCTTGCTCTCATCCTTGTCGCGGCCGTTGTCGTGGCCGTGTTTTTTATTGGCCGCAGTGGTGGGGGCGACATCGACCGGGGACATTTCCTCCCTGCCGACACAGTGACGATGAAGGATGCCAAGCCCGTGGTGAGGATATACATGGAGAATTCCGGCAGTATGAACGGATACGTCACCACCAACTCTCAGTTCAAGAACGCCCTGGGTCACCTTGTCACCAAGGCCGACGGTTTCTACAAAGGCACGCGCTTGGACTTCATCAACCAGGACATCCACCACACGACGATGTGCGACGACCTCGACAATTTCGTGCTGCAGCTCAACCCGCAGTCCATGCAAGTGGGCAACACCAGTTCCACCGACATCAACAAGATTTTCAAGATGATTCTCGAGCACACCTCCAAGGACACCGTCTCCGTGCTTGTGAGCGACTGCATGTATGATGTTGAGAATGTTGGCTCGCTGCTTTCCGCCGCCGCCAACAGCACCACCGGCACCTTTATGAAGGCCATACGCCAGGCAAGGGACGCCAAGAGCGAGTTTGCCACCATCATCATGCAGTGCATGTCGGAATTTAGCGGCAACTACTACGAAGGCGGGCAGGCCATCCCGTGCCACGGCGAGAGACCCTATTATGTCATCGTCATGGGCAACCTCCAGCAGGTGATGGACTTCAACCGCCACATGGAACTGGAGGACACCTCCACCGGCCTCCCCGGGATGAAGCACAAGTACATGCTTTCCTCGGAGCCCACCTGGCTGCTCGACCCGGCGACCGCCCGCATCTACTCCAGCAATTTCAACAACGCCATCCGCATCCAGGCCCATCACGACGGCCTCAACGTCCGCAAACTCACCGTGGACCACGAGCAGTCGAACCTCAATTTCGCCTTGGGCCTTGGCATTGAGCAACTTTTCGCCGACCGCTCCTATCTCCTCGATCGCGACAACTACGATGTCAGTCCTGCGCAATACAAGGTTACCGATGTCAACGACAACGCCAAGTTTACCGAGTGCGACTATTTCAAGCATCCCATCACCGTGCAAGTGGTGGCCTTGGGTCAGCAGTTCTCCCCGAACCTCACCCTTCGCCTGAAGAACCAGATACCGGCATGGGTGAAGGAATGCAGTTACAACGAGCGCAGCGGCATGCTGCCACCGAGCCATCAGTCGTATGCCATCTACGAGATGGTGGAGGGCATCTATAGCGCCTTCTACAACACCAAGGCCGACGACAGCCGAGACCTCTTCCGGCTTGACGTGCATTTCGACGCCTACGAGTGAGCCATCAACCCATAACGATTTTTTCACACATCATGGATATCATCAGCGAGATTTTAGAACTATTCGGAGCCGCCTACCTCGGCGACTTCTCCAAGTACATGTTCCAGTCGGGAGCCTACAGCCCCGTGTTTTATGTCATGCTTCTCCTACCGGTTGTCGTGGCATTTGTCTATTACATCGTCCTCGACCACATCCTTTTGGCCAATGTGAGGAAATGGGGGCTCATAGGAGCCGGCACCAGTGTCGTGGCTGCCGTGACAGCCATCATCATCGCCAACCAGAAGATATCGGGCTTCACCTTCGGCCACAACATCATCGATACCGGCGTGGGTTCGGCAGACTTCCTTTCGTTCGGTTTCATCGTCTTCGCCTGGAGCGCCTTCTTCTATTTCATCGCATCGCTGGTCCTCAAGTCCTTCAGCAGCAGGTCCAGGAACATACCATTCTAAGCCCACATCAACACCTATGAGCAGACTATATGTTTTCGGCATCGGGGGCACGGGAGCCAGGGTCATGCGCTCGCTCACCATGCTCCTCGCCGCCGGCGTGTCGCTTGGCGACCGCATCGACACCATCGTGCCGGTCATCATCGACCCTGACATCAGCAACGGCGACCTCACCCGTACCGTGTCGCTGATGAACCTATACCGCAAGATCAGGCAGCATCTGCAGTTTGACAACCGCCCGGAGAAAAAGGGGTATTTCCATGTCGATATCGACGACATGAACACTAATTTCCGCCTGTATCTCAACAATGTCGCCAATATGAAGTTTGCCGACTACATCGCCTACAACCGCTTCCCAAGCCAGGGACAAGCCGACAGCAACAAGGCCCTGTTGAGCCTGCTCTTCTCCGACAAGAACCTGGCATGCCCGCTTGACGTGGGCTTCAAGGGAAACCCCATCATGGGAAGCGTGGTGCTCAACGACCCCAAGAACACGGAGGCCATGGTGCAGCTGTTGCAGCATTTCCAGTCGGAAGACCAGCTCTTCATCGTCAGCAGCATCTTCGGAGGCACCGGGGCCGCAGGCTTCCCACTCCTCCAGAAAACCTTCCGCGAGGCCGAGCGGCTCAACATGCCCAATTCGTCGGCCATCGCCAACGCCGCCATCGGAGCCGTCACCGTGCTGCCTTATTTCGGTCTGAAGGAGAACAAGGACAGCGAAATCAACATGGAGACGTTCATCTCCAAGACCAAGGCCGCCTTGAAATACTACATTGGCAACCTCGACGTGGACAACCTGTACTATGTGAGCGATAGCATCAAAAACCGCTACGACAACGTGGAGGGAGCCACCGAGCAGCGCAACAAGGCCCATTTCGTGGAACTAGCCGCCGCGCTCTCCATCGTGGATTTTGCCAACGCCAACGTGGTGCACAACCGCATGCAGACCAGCACCTCATACCGGGAGTTCGCCATCAAGGCCGACCAAAACCCCATTACGCTCAATGACCTCTGTTCCAACACTTTCGGAGCTGT
>Ga0129307_1001948_pt1 | contig 18751 bp, 19 predicted proteins | sample P1105metagenome_FD_94437 | JGI IMG/M metagenome (GOLD analysis project Ga0129307, IMG submission 94437) | Capybara group fecal microbial communities from Wisconsin, USA - P1105 metagenome | ecosystem: Host-associated > Mammals > Digestive system > Large intestine > Fecal | place: USA: Wisconsin... | reverse complement strand
GAAGCAGCCTCCTTGGCCACTTGGAGCTTGAAGTCTTTTGAGTAACGAGTCGACATGGTGCACCTCCTGTCTGCATGCATTATACCATGCTCTTGCAGACTCTACTTTTTGGGGTACACCTCAGTTTAACGGACCCGACCCTCCGAAAAGCGATTCCTGGAAAGCCCAGGAGCCAGAATCGTTGAAAATTTTACGTCTTTCTGCGTTTATTTGATACTTTCACGCAAACAACCGCCGCATCCCGATCCAGCAGCGATTCCGCAGCACATAAAAAGCGGCATGGGAGAGTCCCGCATGCCGCGCCTGCAAACACCGCAGCGCGGGTTCGCATCTACAGATTCTTCTTTTTATAAATGAACACGAACGACAGCAGCGAGAACACCACCAGGTACGCCAGCAGGATCAGCAGCCCCGCCCAGCCGTACGGATAATCTCCTGTCACAAAGAGTCCGTCGAGCGACCCGTTCGCGGAGATCGCACGGATCATGCCGGATGCCTGCGACAGCGGCAGCGCGTTGATGAACTGGCGGAATCCGCCGGGCATCTGATCGATAGAGAAGAACGTGTTGCACAGGAACGACATCGGCACGATGAGGTAGGCGTTGTACCGCGGTGCGTCCGTGTAGCTCTTCGCGAGGAACGACAGCACCAGCGCAAAGGTTGAGAAGACCATGCCGTTGAGGAACATGATCAGGAAGGTCCATCCGTTAAAGATGAGCCCTGTCCGGATCGGCGACGTCAGCAGCAGGATCATGCACCCCGCATACAGCCCGCGCAGACTGCCGCCGATGATCTGCCCCACGATGAACTGCCACAGCGGCGTCGGCGAGATCATGACCTGGTCGAGCGCCTTCTCATACAGACGCTGCACGCTCATGTTCTGCGCCACCGCACTGAAACTGCCGGTCATCGTCGCCATGGAGACGATACCGGGGATGAGGAAGTTCAGGTACGGCTCGCCGTGCGAGGTCGTCTGGATGCCAAACCCGAATACGATCAGATACAGCAGCGGGCTGACGAGCGCCGCCACCGTGATCTTATAAAAGTCTCTTTTGAATTCCGTCCACTTCTCCCAGAGGACAGCCAGAATACCCATGCGCCGCCCTCCTATCTCACGGTCAGCCGCCGGCCGATGCGTTCCACGAACACATCCTCCAGCGTCGTGTTGCGCAAAGAAGCATGGGCCGCCTCCGACGGGATCGTCTCGAGGTAGGCGATGGCCTCTTCACGCGTTTTGAAATAAACGGATTTGGTGTCGGCCTCGGTCACAAGGTCGACCGCATATTTGCCGAGCGCTTCAATGAGAGCGGCCGGGCTGTCCACTTCGCCGAGCTTTCCCTTGTTGATCAGGGCGACCCGGTCGCAGAGCGCTTCCGCTTCCTCCATGTAATGCGTCGTCAGGATGATCGTCATCTTCCGGTTGTTGATCCGCCGCAGCAGCGCCCACATCTGACGCCGTGCGATCGCATCCATGCCCGCCGTCGGCTCATCGAGCAGCAGCACATTCGGCTCCGTCATCAGCCCGCGGCAGACCATGAGCTTGCGCTTCATGCCGCCGGACAAATACCGCACCGTCTTCTTGCGGTGATCGATCAGGTCCGTGAACGTCAGAAGCTGCTCCGTCTTTTCGCGGATCTCGGCTTTTTTCATATAGTAAAGACGCCCCTGGTACTCCATGACCTCCTGGACGGTCATGTCCTGGCGCATCGAAAACTCCTGCGTGATGACGCTGATCTTGCGTTTCTCCGCGGAGGCACGCCGGGTGAGGGGCTTGCCGTCGAGCAGGATTTCCCCGGCCGTCGGCAGCAGAACGGTGGACAGCATGCTGATCGTGGTGGTCTTGCCCGCGCCGTTGGGGCCGAGCAGCCCGAAGAACTCCCCTGTCTCGATGGTCAGGTTGACGTGGTCGACCGCTGTCTGTTCTCCAAATTTCTTTGTCAGATCCTTCAGTTCTATCATAGTGGTTTTATTATATACGAATCGCTCTGTTTTGGCACCTTCGGGGTGCCATCTTGTGGAACGCATCTGCCGGACATGATATAATCTATAACGCTATGAGACAGACACAATTACTACGCCGCGAGGCGCTCCGCACTATCATAGGAATCGCTCTTGCACTTCTGCTCATCTTCCCGATGATCGCAGAAGATGTTTTCGCGTCATCTTCGGCGCTCCAGTACGGCATGACGCCGATCTACGGACGCGACATCGAGGACGGCACCTGGCCGATTGAAGTCAGGACGAACTCCAAATACTATAAGGTGGCATCCTGCCAGCTCACCGTCAAAGGCGATGAAATGACCGCGGTCATCACGATGAACAGCACCAGCTACACCTACGCCTATCCGGGCACCAAGACCGAAGCGCAGAAAGACGATGGCGGTAAGATCAAGATGGACATCGACAATGAGAACTACACCCTCACCTATGAGATGGATGTCCCCGCGCTCGATACGGAAGTCCCCTGCGCCGCCTACAGTAAGCGCCGCAAGAAGTGGTACGACCGCAACCTGGTCTTCGTGGCAGGCAGTCTGCCCGCGGAAGCGCTTAAGATCGAGCTGCCGGACTACAACCTCATCGAGCAGGCCCTGGAAGAGAACGGCGGCGTTCCCGAGACGGGAAGCACAGCCGATACAGACGAAGCCGCTGACGAAGGCGACACCGTCGAGACAAGCGCCGCAGCCGGCCAGACAAGCGGCAAAGCGCCCGAAGCCGTCGACGTCGATGTGAAAGACGGCGAGTACGCCATCGAAGTTGTGCTCGAGGGCGGAAGCGGCCGCGCCAGCGTCACCACCCCGACCTGGCTCACCGTCAAGGACGGCAAAGCCTATGCGAAACTTCTGTGGAGCAGCCCGCACTACGACTACATGCTCGTGAACGGATACCGCTACGAGAATGAAACCACCGACGGCGGCAACTCCACCTTCACCATTCCGGTCACCTCCATGGACAGCCCGATGTCCGTCATCGCGGACACGACCGCCATGGGTGACCCGGTGCCGATCAACTACACGCTGACGTTCTTCTCCGACTCCATCGGCTCCAAGAGCAGCATCCCGCAGGAGGCAACCAAGCGGATCCTCGTCGTCGCCGCGATCGTGATCGTGCTGGGTGGGATCCTCAACTACTTCATCAAACGCGGCAGACGCTAGCGCAGATTTACGAACCGAAAGCGCGGCTGTCACGGCAGGTCCTTCGGCGAACTGAAGACGTTCGCCTCACGACCTGACCGTGCGCCGCGCTCTTTGCTTTCCTATACGCTATGCAACGCGTTCGGCGCCGCTATTTGGCGATGATCAGAGAGAAGTATCCGGCGTCGTCCGGGATCTCGTCGATGCTGTGATAGACCTTCTGATCGGGCATGCCGCAGTTCTCCACCATGGATACATTGTCACGGCTCTCACGCAGGATCTCTTTGACCTGCGCCATTTTGCTGCCGCTCTTCATCAGGACGTAGTTGCCGTCCGGCGGCAGTTTTTCATCCAGCTTGTGGACTGCCGGGATGACATGCAGCGGTTCGGTCCACTCGCAGAGCGGAACGCCCACTTCGGCCGCCGCCGCGCAGAACGACGGGATACCGCTGATATAGACGGTGTTGTAGCCGCCCGCCTTGACGATCTTCTCGATGTAGGAGAAGGTCGAGTAGATGGTCGTGTCGCCGAGCGTCAGGAAACCGACATCCTTGCCTTCTTCCAGCAGCTTGATGACCGCAGCTGCGCCGTCTCTGTGCGCGTCTTCCATCTTCGCACGATCCATGATCATCGGCATGAAGATCGGTGCCTTTTCCTTTTCTTCGATGAACGGCGCCGCCTGCACCGCGATCTTGTAGGCAGTGGTCTCCTCGACCACCGTGCCCGGTGCCGCGATGATGTCGACTTTCTCCATGCACTTGATGGCCTTGAGTGTCAGGTAATCCGGATCTCCGGGGCCTACGCCGATACCGTAAAGTGTGCCAGCCATATTTGTTTCCTCCTATCCAAATGAAAACTGTCTTTCTGCCGCACTTCCCATGCGGTCTCTTTGATTACTTCTGTGCGCCCAGGTCTTCCGCGATCGCCTGCACGATGCCTTCTGCCATGAAGGTCTTCGCTGTGACCATCCTGCACGCAGGGTATTTCTTAAGTTCGTTGGCCGTGTAATCGCCAATGCACACCGCCGTCGTATCTTCCGGAATCGCTGCGCTCTCGCAGAACGCGCGCACGCCGGAAGCGCTGCCAAATACGATGTAGTCCGCTTCAGGCAGTACTGCAGGTGCGTCAGCCTCTGCGCCCGTTCCAGCAGCTTCGCTATCTACTACGGTTTCGGCAGGTGATGCCGGCAATCTCGAAAGCGTCTTGTAGATCTTGCAATCTTCGTAGGCGAGCCCCGCTTCGTCCAGCGCTTCCGTCAGAAGCGGCGATCCTTTCTCTGCCCGCAGGATCAGGATCTTTTCATCCGGCTTAGCCGCCTGTGCCAGCGCCTTGCCGAGATCGCCCGCCGTGTATTTCTCCGGCACGAGGTCCGCATAGATGCCGTGTGCCGCCAGTTTGTCCTCGGTGCCGCGGCCGATGCAGGCGAACTTGATGCCTGCGAACGCGCGCAGATCGAGGTGCTGTTCCTGCAGGTGACCGAAGAACTGCTCGATGCCGTTCGCACTGGTGAAAGCGATCCAGTCATAGCCGCTGAAGTCCGCCGGAATGCTGTCCGCGATGGGCGCAAGCTCCAGAGTCGGACAGGGCAACGCCGCCGCGCCCGCTTCTATCAGCGCATGCGTGGTCTTTTCCACGAATGCCGGTGTGCCGGTCGCCATGACGCGGGTACCTGCGAGCGGGCGCTCGTCGCGGCCCACCATATGATAACCGGCTGTCTGTCCCACGACAAAGATCGCCGGTGTCTTTGCCATATCTTTTTTCGAAGCGATGTCCGCCAGTGTGCCGTCGATGCGCAGCGCATCGTCCCGGAAGCCGCGCGAGAGGATCGCCGCCGGTGTTGCCGGGTCCTTGCCGCCTGCGATGAGCTTTTCACTGATCTCACCGACCGCCGAGAGACCCATCAGGAACACCAGTGTCCCTTTGAGCTGCGCCAGCGCGTTATAGTCTTCCTCTGTATCCGCCGCCGTGTGGCCGGTGATGACCGTGAACGACTGGGCCACGCCGCGGTGCGTGACCGGGATGCCGAGGCTCTCCGGTACAGCGACCGAGGAAGTCACGCCAGGCACCATGCGACAGGCAATGCCGCGCTGCTCAAGCGCCAGATACTCTTCGCCGCCGCGGCCAAAGACGAAACTGTCCCCACCCTTCAGACGCACGACGTAGTTGCCTTCTTCCGCTTCTTTGATCAGCAGGGCGTTGATCTCGTCCTGCTTCATGCTGTGTCTGCCGGAACGCTTGCCGACGTAGATGCAGCGGCACCCTTCCGGCACCTCTTTCACCAGTGCGTCGTCCAGCAGATCGTCATAGACGAGCACTTCCGCCCGCCGGATCTCCGCCAGCCCGCGCAGGGTAATGAGCCCGCTGCCGCAGCCCGCGCCGACAAGTACGACTTGTCCTTTCATAGTTGTATCTCCTTTATTTAGTCCGAAATTCCCAGGTCTTTCAGCGCTGCGCCGATGAGCGATTCCGCCTCGGAAAGCGTGCCCTTTTGGAGCGATTCCTTGTTATCGAGAAGCGCATGCAAAGTCAGAGAGGCATTCCCGTCGGCCGCTTCACCGGCGGAGTCCGCACCGCCGATCTGCGCGTGCACCGCCGCCGCCACAGAGCAGTCCGCCTGCATCCTGCGGAACAGCGCCCGTTCGATGTCAAAGCGCTGTCTCGTCTTTTCGTCACTGATTTTCGCGAGGACTTCACAGACCTCTTCATCCGCTTCCCGGCATTCCACCGCCAGGATGCCCTGGCAGCAGGACGGCACCATCTCGGCCGCCGCAAAATGCCTGACTTCAAATTCCGAGAGATCGTAGTGGATGCGGTCGACCCCGGCCTTAGCGAGGATGATCGCATCGTAATCGCCGCGCTGCAGTTTTTCGATGCGGGTCGTGATGTTGCCGCGGATCTCCGCGAACGTCACATCCTGATCGAGCTTGCCGTAGTAGTACTGCCGTCTGGCGCTGCCGGTGCCGATGACCGGCTTTCTGCCCGCTGCCCGGACTTCCGAGAGCGGTCTGTCTTTGGGAATGAGCAGGATGTCTTCCGCCACTGCCGCTTTGGGCACGCCCGCGATCACGAGTCCGTCCGCGAGTTCATACGGCAGGTCCTTGCTGCTGTGGACCGCGATATCAGCCTCTCCCGCAAGGAGCACCTGTTCGATGCCGCGTACGAAAAGCCCGTCGCCGCCGATCGCCCGGAGGGATGATTTCCTGTCCGCGTCTCCTTTTGTGGTCACCTTTATGATTTCTGCCTGCACGCCCTGCTCCGCCAGCAGATCCTTGACGTGATTTGCCTGGACCAGAGCCAACTTGCCGGCGCGTGTCGCCAGTTTCAGTGTCTTCATTCGTCTGCCTCTGTTTCGTAATGCGCGATGATCTGCCGGATCACCTCGTCGTCTGTCTTGTTGTGGTCTGCGAGCAGCCAGCCGAGGATCTCCTCGTAGGCCGCCTGCCGTTTTTCCTGTGTCGGAATGCGCTGCATCAGTTCCCCGCGCAGCGACCCGAGCCGCTCCAGGATCTCTCCGATGCCGTGCGGGATCTGCGATTCGATCTGCTCCCGCAGTCTGCGCGCATAGGCCGGGCTGGTACCGGACGTCGAGACCGCCACGACCAGCGGGCCGTCCTTGATGGTCGCCGGCAGATAAAAGTCGCCCTGCGCCGCATCACCCGCCGTGTTGACGGGAACGCCGTGCGCCCTGCAGACCTCCGCAACAGCCGCATCCGTCTCCGCACTGCCCGTCGCCGCAATGACAAAGCTGATCCCGTCAAGATCTGACTCCTCAAAGGTCTTGCGGATGACCGTCAGGCCGGTTTCTTCCGCGATGTCCGTTGCCTCTGCGATCACGGTGACCTGCGCATCGAACTTGCGCAGTGTGCCGAGCTTCCTCTTTGCCGTCCCGCCGCCGCCGACGATCAGGAATCGCTTATTCTCTATATTTATGATGAAGGGAAATCCTTTCATATCAGTCCGCCTCCTTTGCTGCTGCATATGCCAGTATGTCCGACTGATCCGCCAGCGCAAGCCGTTCGAGCATATCGCCAAACCGCTCCCGCTGCCTGCCTTCCGTCTGATAGAGGCTGAGGGCCCGCCCAACCAGGTCCAGCACGTCTTCTTCCGTATGCAGTATATCACGGCTGGCTGTTCCGGCCCGCCGCTTTTTCCCCCACATGCCGCCAAGATACACTTTATAGCCGTGCTGCCATCCCATGATGCCGATGTCGCACAGGTCGACTTTGGCACAGTTGTTCGGGCACCCGCAGACGGCGATGCGGAACTTGTGCGGAAGTGCCGCGTCTTTGTATGCCGTAAGGAATCGCTCTTCGATCTTCGCCGCGAGCCCCTGGGTATCGATCTGCCCGTGCCGGCAATTAAGCCCGCGGCAGAAGTTGACCGGCCGGAGAGACTGCTCCGGCATGGCGCAGAGAAGATCCGCTGCAGCAAGTCCCTGCACCACCGCTGCGCGCTGCTCCTCCGGCACGCCGGGCAGTGCAACAGCCCGGGCAGACATCAGCCGGGCTGTTCCGTTACCATACCGTTCCGATACTTCCGCGATCTGCCGCAGCTGCTGCGCCGTGAACGGTCCTTCTTTCGTATAAGCCTGTATGGACAGCGATTCCTTCATAGCCCCTTACCGCTATTACCGGACCGCCTACAGCGATGCCTTGTCCATCAGCGGCTTGAGTCTGACCGCCAGCAGCGACGCCACGATGACCAGAACAAAGTCCGGTACGACCGTGCTCAGGAACCAGACGGAGAGCAGCTCTACCACGCCGATGCCCGCGCCGTCCGCCAGGATGTAGTTGAACATGACAAAGTAGTAGATCAGACCGCAGGCATAGTAAGCCATCTCACCGATAAAACCGGCGGCAACCAGATGCTTGAAGTCGTATTTGTCCATCTTCTCGGTGAGCAAACCGGCGATGAACGCCGCCGCCAGGAAGCCAATCAGGAAGCCGAATGTCGGGCGCATCAGGTAGCCGAGGCCGCCTCCGTACGCGAAGATCGGGATGCCCAGAAGACCGACAATCAGGTAGACCGCTACGCTCATGCCGCCCGTTCTGTGACCGAGCAGAAAGCCTGCAAGCAGTGCGAACAGGAACTGCAGTGAGAATGTGACTTCAAAAAGCCCAAGCGGGATCATGATCTTGATGAATGCACCGATCGCGATCAGCGCGGTGAACAGTCCGCAGTAGATGATATCGATCGTCTTAAAGCTCTGTTTTGTTGCCGTAGCCAATTGCTATGCCCCCCTTTTCGTTGCCCGGCGGCTTGTACGCCGCTTTCTTTTCGTCCGCTAAGACAGCACAATATAATAAATGCCTTTCACATGCATACACGCAGCAAAAGGCATTCCGGTCGATTCACATAAAGCCAATTACTCGTGGCCGGGGTTTCACCCGCTATGCACAGGCAGGTCTCCTGACTCTGAAGGACCGTCCGGCCCCCTTCCCGGTCTTCCAGTGGCTTGCTAACCGTCCGTGATCATGCACCCACGCCGGCACCTGTGTTGTTTCCTATTTATATATCCCCCCTGGGGGGTTTGATATACTATATCACTAAGATACATCCATAGCAACCCCCGCGGAAGTGCCCGAACGGGCTATTTTAACACGTTTTCAGCGCCTTGACAATGCTGCGTCGGGGAACACCTGCTGGATGCCGCTTGACTGCGATAAAGCAAAGTGCTATAGTGAATTCAAATTTGCAGTTCCGCGTGGCAGCATACCAGCAGAACAACAGCCGCGCATCTAAGGAAAACCGATGAACATGAACAACCTGTTTACAGCAACATATTATTACTACTACTTTACCGGCTGTCAGCGGTAGAGCGGTTTTGCTGTAAGAGGTGCATCGGATAAAAAGGCTAGATGAACTCTGTAAGGCGAATCCGCTTTGCAGAGTTTTTTTATAAGGCGGCGCCCGGCATAAGCCGCGGCAGCATTGCCGGAATGTGAATAAGAAAAATAGTTACTGTCAGAAAAGGAGAATCGCTCACCATGATCATCGTACTCAAAGAAAACCCGGATCAGAAACAGCTCAACAACCTGACCGACTGGCTCAAAGGCATGGGCCTTGACATCCACTGGAGCAAAGGCGAAAGCACCACCATCATGGGGCTCGTCGGCGACACCACCCAGGTGGATATGGCCCTGATCGAAGCACTCGACATCGTCGAACGCGTTGCCCGCATCCAGGAGCCTTTCAAGAACGCCAACCGCAAGTTCCACCCGCTGGACACCGTCATCGATATCGGCGGCGCCAAGATCGGCGGCGGTCATTTCCAGGTCATCGCAGGCCCCTGCTCCGTCGAATCCACCGAACAGATCTGCGGCGTTGCTGTAGACGTGAAAGCGGCAGGCGCCGGCCTGCTCCGCGGCGGCGCATTCAAACCGCGTACCTCGCCGTATGCGTTCCAGGGCCTGCGCGCCAAGGGCATCGAGATGCTGGAGGCAGCCAAGGAGGCGTCCGGACTTCCGATCGTCACCGAGGTCATGGACATCAACCATCTGCCGCTGTTCGAGAACGTCGACGTCATCCAGGTCGGCGCCCGCAACATGCAGAACTTCGAGCTTCTGAAAGAACTCGGCACCATGGACAAGCCGATCCTTCTGAAGCGCGGCCTGGCCAACACGCTCGAGGAGTTCCTCATGAGCGCCGAATACATCATGGCCGGCGGCAACGAGAAGGTTATCCTCTGCGAACGCGGCATCCGCACCTTTGAGCGGGCGACCCGCAACACGCTGGACCTGTCCGCTGTCCCGTACCTTAAGAAGCAGACCCACCTGCCGGTCATCGTCGACCCGAGCCATGCGACCGGTATTGCCGCACTCGTCAGACCGATGGCGCTCGCAGCCACCGCAGCCGGCGCGGACGGCCTCATGATCGAAGTTCATAACGACCCGGCGCACGCCCTGTCCGACGGCGCCCAGTCCCTCAAGCCGGAAGAATTCTCCGACCTGATGGGCGCGGTCAAAGCGATCCGCCCCTACTCGTACCAGTACCACAAAGGGCTATAAACAGAGCGATTCCATCAAAGCGATTCTATAAGATAGAAAGGAAGGATCAGTATGATCGGCGTGATCGGCCTCGGCCTCATCGGAGGCTCCATGGCCAAAGCACTCAACCAGTCCACAGACAACGCGGTGTACGGCTTTGACACCAACCCGGAAGTCGTCCAGCGCGCCAAACTCGTCAACGCGATCGAGGAGGAACTCACTCCCGAGATGATCCCCCTCTGCGACCTCGTCATCATCGCCCTCTACCCGGAGGCGACCCGCGAGGTGCTGACAAAGTACGCCGGCGTGTTCAAGAAGGACGCGATCGTCATGGACACCTGCGGCGTCAAGGGGACCATCTGCCCCGTCGGGGAGCAGCTTGCGAAGGAGAACGGATTTTATTTCATCGGCGGCCACCCCATGGCGGGCCTCGAGCATTCCGGATTTGAGTACGCCCGGAAAGCGCTCTTTAACAACGCCAGCATGATCCTCGTGCCGCCCACCGGCACCCCCATCGCGGTGGCGGACAAACTGAAAAAACTCATGGTCTCCATCGGCTTTACCAACGTGCAGATCACAACGCCCGAAGAGCACGACCGGATGATCGCCTTCACCTCGCAGCTCGCGCATGTCGTGTCGAGCGCGTACATCAAGAGCCCGACCGCGGCGAACCACAACGGCTTCTCGGCGGGCAGCTACAAGGACCTCACCCGCGTCGCCAAACTCAACGAAGGCATGTGGACGGAGCTCTTCCTCGAGAACCCGGACAACCTCGCCGATGAGATCGACGCGATCATCAAAAACCTGCAGGACTACAGCACGGCGATCCGCGAAAGCGACGCCGATACACTCTGCAAGCTCCTGCGCGAAGGCCGTATGCGTAAAGAAGAGATCGATAACGAGAGATTCTGATCCCTGCCATAGCCGGTCAGGGACCTTCGGATAAAGATGAACGGTGATAACCGGGAGGTCCGCTCATGGAACCCATTCGAACCATACAAGTCAATACCGCGCCCGCCTATGAAGTGCGCATCTTCGAGCCTGCCGCCACCAGCAGCAGTGTGGACGGGCCGCAGGTCAACCCGTTCCTGCCGGCCAAACAAGCAGCGGAAGAAGTGGCCGCCTTTCTCGGCGCAAAGGCTGACGCAGCACCGGAAGACCAGGCTCTTCCCCACGTCTTCGTCCTCACCGACGAGACTGTCGACGCGCTGTACGGCGACACCTTCATGGACTCGCTCGGCCCGCTCAAGGGCGGCGCTGTGCGCATGGTCGTGCCGGCCGGCGAAACGACCAAGTCCCTGCAGTCCCTCGGTGAAGGGCTGGAGGCCATGGCCAAAGAAGGCTTTACCCGCAGCGACGTGCTGATCGCCCTTGGCGGCGGCGTCATCGGCGACCTCGGCGGGTTCATCGCAGCGACGTATCTGCGCGGCATCCGGTACATCCAGGTGCCCACGACCCTGCTCGCCTGCGTGGACTCTTCGGTCGGCGGCAAGACCGCGATCGACCTCGCAGCAGGCAAAAATCTGGCCGGCGCATTCCATCAGCCCGCGCTGGTGGTGATCCAGGAAGGCTTTCTCTACACCCTGTCCGACGAGATCCTGCTCGACGGGCTCGCAGAAGCGATCAAGTGCGGCGTCATCGGCGATGCGTCGCTCCTGGAGGATCTGGAATCGCTCTCCCTGCCCTCCGCACCGGCGGATGCAGCTGCGTCTGCGCCTGCGGGCGCCGCGTCACCGGCAACACCGTCACTGTCCGTCCGCGCACGGCTCCTGACCCCCGCGGCCCTGACCCGCGTCATCACTGCGGCCATTGAGCTGAAAAGGCGATTCGTCGAAGAAGACGAACGCGACACCGGCCTCAGACAGCTCCTGAACTTCGGCCACACCCTCGGTCATGCGATCGAAGGGGCCTCTTCGTATACCGTCACCCACGGCCACGCCGTCGCCTCGGGCATGTACCTGTGCGGGCGCGCCTCCAAGCAGCTCGGATGGTCGGAAGAAGACCTCGGCGGACGGCTCGAAGACCTGCTCGGCGCCCTCGGTTACCGGCTGGTCTACCCCTATGACGCCGAAACGTTATATACTTATACTATGAAAGATAAAAAGCGCATGGCAGACACGATCAGCCTGGTCGTGCCGGTCCGCGCCGGCCGGTGTGAACTGAAGAAGATCCCGGTCAGCGAACTCATGGACTTCATCACCGCCGCGCTCGCGTAACCGCCGGACAGACCGGCATCACAAACAACCCCGAAAAACCATATGGATGCGATCATCAAACCCGGAAAACTGAATGGCACACTGGCGGCGCCGCCGTCCAAGTCCCACAGCCACAGGCTCCTCATCGGCGCCTATCTGGCCGGGGAGCCTTCGTGTGCCGAAGTGCCCGCCATGTCGGAGGACATCGCCGCGACGAAAGAGTGTCTGGAGACACTGTTTGCCGGCGAAGAGACAAAAGATATCCCAACCCTCGACTGCCGGGAGTCCGGCTCCACGCTCCGGTTCCTGCTGCCCATCGCGGCCGCCCTGCCGGACAGCATGATCCCCGGACTGGCAAACGGCGGCAAGCTGCAGAAACTGCTGCACGGCAAACGGCGCATCCGCTTCCTGCGCAGCGGCAGACTCCCTGAACGGCCGCTTTCCCCTCTGCAGGAAGAGATGGAACGCCACGGCGTCACCTTTAAGGAAGGTGCGGACGGCACCCTTACGATCGGCGGCAGAATGACCGGCGGCGAATTCACCATCAGCGGCGGCGTGAGCTCGCAGTTCATCACGGGGCTGCTCTTTGCCCTGCCACTTACCGAAGAAGGCGGCACCATCCGCGTCACCGGTACGCTGGCCTCCCGTCCCTACGTGGACCTGACGCTCAAAGTCCTGCGGGACTTCGGCATCAAGGTGACGGAAGAGCCATTCACGGACGACACGGATGCCGGCACGGATGGCGGCTTTTTCACTGCCCTCAAAGAAAAGACCGGCACGTGTTTTACCGTCCCCGGCGGGCAGCCGTACATCGTCCCGGTGCTCCCCCTGCGCCCCGAGGGCGACTGGTCGAACAGCGCGTTCTTCCTCGTCGCTAATGCGCTCGGCAGCCAGGTGGATGTAACCGGCCTCAACGCGCAGTCCCCGCAGGGAGATAAAATCATCACCGACATCATCACAGGATGCGAGCGATACAATGAAGCGCAGGCAGGCATCAAAGACACCGGGCTCACGTCGAGCCTCGGCTGGATGCCTTCCGAGCTGCTCATCGACGCGGAGGATATCCCGGACCTCGTACCCATTCTGGCGGTCCTTGCCTGGGGCACCGGCACCAGAATGCAGATCATCGGTGCCAGCCGGCTCCGCATCAAGGAGAGTGACCGGCTCGCATCGGTCAAAGCCCTCATGGATGCACTCGACTGCCCCTGTGAGGTCACCGAAGACGGCCTGCTCATCGCACCGCACGCCCCGCAGTCCGCACCGGGCAAAACCCCTGCGGATCCTGCCGCATCGCCTAACGGCGATTGCCGTTTCGTCGATGGCATGAACGACCACCGCATCGTCATGGCGGCCGCCATCGCCGCGACTGCGTGCGACCGTCCGGTTCGCATCCAAGGCTGCGATGCCGTCAACAAATCCTGGCCGCTGTTCTTCGATACGTTCGCGGCGCTCGGCAACAGAGTCAGTTTCTCGTGACAGAAAGGAATCCCATGTCTGCATTCAGAACGATCTCATCCACGGTCGGCAAGCACCTGAAAATGACCGTCTTCGGCGGCTCGCACGAGCCGTCCATCGGCGTGCGCCTCGAAGGACTGCCGGACGGGTTTTCCGCTGCCGATATCGATATGGAAAAGCTGCAGGCATTCCTCGCGCGCAGAGCCCCGGGCAGCACGCCCTATGGCACGGCGCGCAAAGAAGCGGACGCTCCGGTCCTGACATCCGAAGATCCGCTCACGTTTGAGATCTATAACAAAGACCAGCACTCCGGCGATTACAAGGGGCTGATGAACACCCCGCGCCCGGGCCACGCGGACTACACCGCAGGCCTGCGCTACCACGGAGAAATCAATATGGCAGGCGGCGGCCCGTTCTCCGGCCGCATGACCGCCCCGCTTTGCATTGCGGGCGGCATCGCCCTGCAGATCCTTGCAAAGAAAGGCATTGCCATCCATGCCCAGCTCGTCGAAGCGGGCGGCGTGCAAAGCGCAAATGTGCCTCCGGAAGACGACCCGATGTACCAGCGCATCCTCGCAGCCAAAGCGGACGGCGACAGCGTCGGCGGCCGTGTCCGCTGCGTTGTATCCGGCATGCCCGGCGGTATCGGCGGCGCGATGTACGACGGCCTCGAGAGCCTGATCAGCCCGATCGTCTTCGGCATCCCCGGCGTCAAGGGCGTGAGCTTTGGCGACGGCTTTGCGGTCTGCGGGATGACCGGTTCGGAGAACAACGATCCGTTCTGCATGGAGGGCGATTCCGCGGATGTCAAAACGACGACCAATCACGCGGGCGGCATCCTCGGCGGCATCTCAAACGGCATGGACATCATCATGGACGTCGCGTTCAAGCCCACCCCGAGCATCGCGAAAGAGCAGCAGACGGTGAACCTCGCCGCGGGCAAAGAGACCACCATCACCGTCGGCGGACGGCACGATCCCTGCATCGCGGTGCGCGCGGTCCCGGTCGTTGAAGCCGCAATGGCGCTCGGCCTGCTCGACGCCATGCTCGACCCGTCTCTCTGATCGTGCGGAACGCTGCAGAGGCAGCGCGGAGATAGATATATGAAATGTGCTCTTGTTGGAAAAAGTATCGGCTATAGCTACTCGAAGGAGATCCACGAAAAGATGGGGCTCTACGGGTACGATCTGTGCTCCGTGGCACCGGAGGATCTTAGTGCTTTCGTAGCATCGCACCTGCGCGGCACGGACGACCCATACGCCGGTATCAATGTGACCATTCCCTATAAAAAAACCATCATGCCGCTCCTCGATGAAGTAGACGAGCTCGCGTCAGCCATCGGCGCGGTCAACACCGTCTACCACCGGGACGGCAAACTGATCGGCACCAACACCGACCTGTACGGATTTCTGTATATGCTGCGCGAAGCAGGCATTCCGCTCAAAGGCAAGAAGGTCCTGATCCTCGGCACCGGCGGTGCCTGCGCGATGGTCCGCTATGCGTGCCTGCAGGAAGGCGCTGCGTCCATCACGATCGCTTCGCGCGATCCGGAAAACGCGGCGGTCTGTCAGGCGCACTGCTGCGGCTACGATGCGCTGCCCGAAGATACAGAGATCCTGATCAATACGACGCCGGCCGGCACCTACCCCGATGTGGATGCCTGCCCCGTCGATCTTTCCAATGCCGCGGTCCTGCCCGCGCTCGAAGGCGTGGCGGACCTCATCTACAACCCCGCCAAGACCACCCTTCTGCTGGCAGCGGAGGCGCGCGGCATTGCGTGTGCCGGCGGCCTTTCAATGCTCGTCGCACAGGCGGTGGCGGCGAAAGAGCGATTCCTCGAAGGCTCCGCGGATACGGCAGCCAAAGAGACCGGCAACGCGGATACGGCAGACACCGACGCCCTGATCCGTTCGCTGGTCAGCGAGACCGCCAGAGCAAAGCGCAACATCGTCCTCATCGGCATGCCCGGCAGCGGCAAGTCTTCGCTCGGCAAAGACATCGCCAGGAAGCTGCACATGACGTTTAAGGACAGCGACTATGTCATCACCGACGTGACCGGCAGAAAGCCCGGCGAGATCATCGAGCAGGACGGCGAAGCGGCCTTCCGGAAGATCGAGAGCCAGGTGCTCGCGGACCTCGCGAAGGAGCACGGCCAGGTCATCGCTACGGGCGGCGGCGTGGTGGAGCGTGACGAGAACATGCAGGCGCTGGCGCACAACGGCTACTTCATTCTGCTCACCAAAAAACTGCACCGCCTCGCCACGAAGGGGCGTCCGCTCAGTAAAGACCCGGCGGCGCTGGCGGCACTGTACGCGCGGCGCAAGCCTCTGTATGAGAAATGGGCGGACCTGACCGTTGACAACGACAGGTATTACAAAGACACGCTGGCGTATATCCTGCGCATGCTGTCCAGATAAAACCAGCTATTTCTTCGTGAAATAATACTGCCCGGCGGTGCGCATGTTGGCGATCTCCATCTCGGTCGCATCGTCGTTCAGGAAGCCATAGTAAGGAACGACCGGGTCATCAAAATCGTACGACTCCCCGTCCATGATGACTTTCTGGTGGTCGAGCGTGTAGACGACCAGATCATCGAGTTCGCGGTCCGGATCGCCGCTGCTGAGGATACGGTCAAGTTCTTCCTCCGTCACGCCGTAGCCCTCGAGGTCATCGACCACGAAATCATACGCCGCCTGCCCGCGGTGCACCACATACGGGCCTTCGAACACGTCGCCGTCGTGGACGCCCTCTTCACGGTACCAGGAGAGAGTGCCGTCTTCCCCGAACACGAGCTCCGAGCCGTCGGAGGCGATCCATGTTGTGCCTGCAAACGTCTCCTCGCCGTACTTGGCAGGGTCCGGCTCATCGCTGTCACCCCCGCCCGCGGTAAAGGAGATCGTGCATCCGGCCAGCAGCAGACCCGCTGCCAGGACCATGCACAGTACCATCAGGGCGCTCCTATAATGCTTCATTCTCTCTTTCATGTCATTTCTCCGCAAACAGTGCGATACGTCCAGGGAAAGTATATCGCGGAATCGCTCCGCCGACAATGTTTGCAACGCTTCCTAAAAAACCTCTTGAAAAACCCCGCTTAAAGTTATATATTAGTTGAGTACCGCGAAGTGCGGAACACCAACACCCATTTGGGGCATTAGCTCAGCTGGGAGAGCGCCAGGTTCGCAATCTGGAGGTCAGGGGTTCGATCCCCCTATGCTCCACCAATTATTCGGAGAGTGCTTCGGCACTCTTTTTTCATGCAAGCATTGCAATAGCAGAGATCCTTTTAAATGATTATACTGATAAAGAGGCATATAAATCGAAGTTTGTAGAGGCGAGCTATAATGGCATCAAGTAAAGAATATTTGGAATTTATTTTGGAACAGCTTCCCGGATCGAACGATACTTCCTATCGTGCGATGATGGGGGAGTTCATTATCTACTATCGAGGCAAGGTGGTCGGCGGGATTTATGATGACCGTTTTCTTGTTAAGCCTACAAAATCTGCATTGACCATGATACCAAATGCAGACATGGAAGTACCGTATGAAGGTGCTAAAGAGATGATCCTTGTTGATGATGTGGAAAACAGGGAATTCCTGAGAGAATTGCTTGAAGCAATGTATAAGGAACTTCCTGCTCCGAAGAAAAAGAAGTGAGCGTATGAAAGCAAGAGAACTTATAGGCTATCTGATGGGGCTGATCCTATTTGTGATACTGGTTCCGCTGATAATGTGGAAACTTTCGGGAGAAGTGCATCCGAATGCAGTGCGGTTGATTTGCTTAGGGGTAATGGCAGCCATCGGGATTGGACTTAGTATATGGTCCATCATATATATGAAAAAAGTGGGTGAGGGAAACCCGATGGATGCTTTCAATCATGAGGTAGCACCGCGCACGGTCAACCTGATGACGGATGGCCCGTACAGATTATGCCGGAATCCTATGTTGTTAGGAGTGTTCATATATTATGTTGGCGTTATCATTTGTCTGGGAACATGGCAATCCGCCGCAGTATTTATAGCCTACTTTGTGATCATGATGATCCAGGTCAAACGAGAAGAAGAGCGCCTTAAACAGGACTTTGGTGAAGCATACGAAGAATACTGCAGAAAAACAAGCAAGCTGATACCACATATATGGTAAGTAAGTGACTGTGAGCATATATTGTCCTTCCAACCTAAACGGAGCTTCTATTCACATAGGCCTGAAAGGGTATTGGATTGACAAATCGGGATTTATTGAGGCCTTTGGCATGGAAAAAGATTTATCTAAAATGACATTGGAGGAGTTATGGGAATTGTTTCCCATCTTTCTTGTGCCGCACGATAATCGGTGGAAAGATTGCTTCAATGAGATCAGGCAAACGCTGACCGGCCTTTTAGCAGATCGGCCTGTTGTGCGGATCAGTCATATCGGAAGCACCGCCATTCAGGGAATATGGGCAAAGAATATCATTGACGTGATGATTGAGATTCCTCAAAGCACAGACATAAAAGATATAGCACACATATTGGAACAGAACGGCTTTATCATCATGTCTTCCGAGAAAAATCGGATCTCGCTCAATAAGGGATATACTGAAAACGGATTTGCGGACAAGGTGTATCATATCCACCTGCGGTACACGGGAGACAATGATGAACTGTATTTCCGTGACTATCTGAATGAGCATCCCGAAGTGGCAAAAGAATATGAAACCTTGAAACTCCGGCTTTGGAAACAATATGAACATGACCGGGATGCTTATACAGATGCAAAGACAGATTTCATATCCAAATGGACAGCGGAAGCACGGAAGAAATATGGGGATCGATACTGACAAATTCAAGTTTGTCGGGATGACGCAAAATCGCAGTTTGCAGGGAGGATTACGTGAAAATAGAAAAAGATGAAATAACAATCCGAGATTTTACGGAAACAGATCTTCCACTCATGTTTAAATGGTTGACAGATAAGAGAGTGCTGGAGTATTACGAAGGTCGTG
>Ga0129307_1001945_pt1 | contig 18773 bp, 17 predicted proteins | sample P1105metagenome_FD_94437 | JGI IMG/M metagenome (GOLD analysis project Ga0129307, IMG submission 94437) | Capybara group fecal microbial communities from Wisconsin, USA - P1105 metagenome | ecosystem: Host-associated > Mammals > Digestive system > Large intestine > Fecal | place: USA: Wisconsin... | reverse complement strand
CAAGATGATCTATTTTGAGAAAGCGGATATTTTGGAATGGATAAGAAAGAACCGCGTAATGCCTGTCATATGTAGCGTTGATAAAGAACAGGAACCAGAATCCTGTTCAAGTGAACAGCTGAGTAAGTCTTCAAAACATAGCTGAGTAAATTGAAAATAACGTAAACATGAAAAAAGAAACTTTCTATTGTCTCGTCCTGTCTGAGAGCCAGGCGAGATTCCTTGCAACAAGCAAGTACGGCATCGACCGCATGAAAGCCCTGATGTCACTCGTCGAACTGGCATCTACTGAGAACCGTACCTATGAGAAGAAGGGCTTTTCCGCTAACCTCAATGTTGGCCAACTTGTCATGTCTGAGGTAGAACTATCCCGTCTGTGGAAGTGTGACCGCAAGACTGTTTCCAGAGTTCTTGACACGATGAACGGGTTGGGTATTGTCTCAACGACACAGAACAACCGCACCAGCATTCATACCCTGCTGTGCGTCTCTGCCTGGTATATCAACGGGCAGATGATTATCAATCCCTACTATGTCCCGATGAAGAACCGTTTCCAAGAGGTTGATTCCGCCCCCGTCAATGTACCTGCTAATGCCAATGGCAATGCAGGCGACACTGCAGAGGAACCTACACTGTCAGGACAGTTGGCAACTGATGTGCAAGATGGGAATATCCCCAACCAACAGCAACCTGTGACTCCGCATCTCATGTCCCAACAGTCATCACATCAAGGACAAACCATGAAGGTGCAGGAACCGACAAGCAACGGAACTGACCAGTCTGAAGACCAACTGCCTCCTGCTCCACAATACCACAGCATTAGGGACAAAATGATAGACGAACTTGGCGAGATGCCCAAGTAAAACGAAACTGTCAGTCTAAGCGCAGCAGGCACAGTGCCGAAAGCATTGTGGAATGTCGTACACAAAGGAACGTTTCATATTGCAAGAAGTTCCAATGTCGTACAAAAAGGGCGCACCCTTTTGTACTTCCGTTTGGATTCTTGAACGCTCGCAAGCTCGCATTGGGCTGACCATAAACTATTGAGAAGATGATTGATCGTAATATTTTAGAATATGAAACTGAATAAGAAAATTGAAAAGGTCGCCAATCGCGACCGCCACGTTGACTTCCGTGTCAACGATGAAGAGTACGCCATTGGGCTGAAGAATGCAGAAGCCTGTGGCTTGTCTGTAAGTGAGTATAGCCGTAAGCGCTTTATTGGTAATGAGCCGAAGCTGCATCTTACTGAACGTGAGATTGAGGCATACAAGAGCCTGTCCGATGCACGTGGTGACTTGGTCCATATCCGCAGTGCCTTAAAGGGTAAGACGCAGGAGCAGATCAGGAACTACTTCAACGACCCTGATTTCATGCGCGAGTGGATCCTGGCCATCAACAACATCATTGTGCAATGGGACACCATTCTTGAGCAGATGAAGGACTAAAACTTACTCAGCCATGATAGCTAAAGCGAATAATATCACGCACGGCAGCAATGCCGTCAGATACTCAGCCGACAAGGAGCTGGCTGAGATTGTGAAGGTCGGTCACCTGCCTAAAGGTCTCACCACCTCGTCAATCTGGTCGAGGATGATGCTGCATCAGGCTCAGTTCAAGGAGAAGCTGCAGGGACATCGTCGCATCAAGAACACCTCGATACGAATCGAATTGTCCCCAGCCAAGGAAGAGACGGAAGGGTGGACGATGGCCGACTGGCAGGAACTAGCCGATGACTTTATCCGCGAGTTCGATGCCGTCTGTCTCAAACGCCCGGACAGGGAGGACGATGCCCCGCATACTCACCTTGCCAACAGCCAGTATGTAGTGTCACTCCACCACGACAGTAAGAGCCAGATACTCCACCTTCATATCAATGCCAACCGCATCGACATGGACGGCAACGTAAACAACGAGTACATGATTGGCAAGCGGGCCACGATGGCTGCGAACAAAATCAACGAGCAGCGTGGGTGGGTTCAGTCGATGGCCAAGCGAGAATGGAACATCGACGAGATTACCAATGCCTGCATTGAGGCCCTAAAGGAAATGGACTCTTTCGATTTCAATACCTACGAGGCGAAGCTAAAAGCAAAGGGCTATGGGGTCAACGTCATACGTGACAGTATCGGGAAGGTTCGCGGTTACTCTATCAAGAAGGGTAACTCCACATACAAGTCCACACTGTTGGGGCACAAGCGAAGCCTCACGCCATCGAGACTGAAATCGACCTGGGAGAAGCTGCATCAGGACAAGAGCATTCACACTCAGACAATGGTTCCGAAGAAACCACAGTCTACAACCCGTCCTGCCGCACCTGTTACAGCAAAAGTTACGCAGCCGAAGCAACAGTCATCGCCCAAGCAGATGCCATTGCATCCCACAATGTCAGAGCCAGCGAAGCAGCAGCCTGTCATGGTTCACCACGACATCGAATGGAACGGCAGGAACTATGCCGTTGACATCCCTGAAAAGGCTGACAATGTACTGATGAAAGAGACGGCTCTGCCCGATGATGTGCTCTGGTCAACCCTCACCGATGTCCAGCATACGGCTCTGCTGCTGTTTGCCAACTATGTAGATGCAGCTACAGAAATTTCAGAATCATGTGGTGGCGGAGGAAATGCGCCTGAATCCGGTTGGGGAAGAAAAGAAGACGAGGACGATATTGCATGGGCTCACCGCTGTGCGCAGAAGGCCTTCGGCATGCACATTCGTCGCTCGCGTGGTATTCACTGGTAAATATATAAAGTTGAAAAAATGAAGAATAGATTTGTAAAATCCGGCCTCGACCTGGAGACCAAAATGAATGAGCTCGACCAAAAGGCCGAGAAGGAGAAAGATGTGCAGGACAAGACAGCGAGCCTTGACAAGTTTCTTGAAGAGCTGTCCGCAGACCTGCTGATAATGAAGAATGCCGTCAGTCTGATAGATGAGGGCAACCACCGCTTCAAAAAAGCGAACGAAGATTTCGGTAATGTCTTGAACAAGTACGAGAACATCATCAAGGAATCGAAGCAGTTCGTCGATGACGTGACTCGGATAGGGATTACAAGCAATATCTCTGAGGAATCCATGAAAGAGGTGGGCAAGATCTTTGATGATCACTACAAGCTCCTGTTGGATTTCCGTAAGGAGTTGTCTGAGGAACTACGCTTCAGGATTGATGATTTCCTGGATAGGGAGAAAGATACCACAGGCAACTTTGCTACAGAAACACAGAAGCAACTCGCAAATTTCAACGAAGATCTGTCCAAAGTCTTGTCGCATAGCGGTTTCTGGTGTACGTCCAAAGTGTTTGCATGGCTTCTTGGCATCTTCGGATTCTGCTTGTTTGTCACATTCATGACGATAGCCTTGCTGATTGCCGGCAATCTTCAATTTAGGGCGTTCTAAAAAAGGTTTTAACCCCAGTTCGTTGCAGTGCAGCGACGAGCTGGGGTTTTTCGTATCTCATCCACTTTGTTAATCTTGAATTCAACACTATTTTCTTTTCATCTCTTCTTCTGCCCACTTCATTCTCAATCGAGCTTTATCGCGAGCTTCCTTAGCCCATCTCTGCCGAAGTTGAGCTCTTGACAACGCATCGTTTGCCCATTTCGTATAAAGACGCGATTGACTGTAGTCTTTCTTTTGGGCGTATCTGTCTGCCTGACGTGTATAGTTATCGGCCTTCTTAGTTAACTGCTCTGCTTCACGCTCATATTTCTCTGCTTGATCATTATACCGCTGTGCCTCCCGAAGATACTGCTGCGCTTTGTCAGTTTGTATGATGGTTGCAGACATTCCAACACCTGATACTCCCAACAGAAAGAAAAACATTAATAAAAGCCTTCTCATATTTTTTACTTTAGCTACAATATTTTAGTCAAACATGCAATCCATTCATCAGCAATTGTTTGATGTCCTTTTGCGGTAGGATGAGTTCCGTCCAAAGTTTCATACCGTCTATCGTATGTAGCGAGATCAGCAAGATTGATATGACAATTCGATGCGGAACGTCGAATAGCATCGTTATAATCATTGATACAAATACCACCTAAGCGACTTGGAAATGACCACTTGTTGTCCTGTTTTATGATTGTTTTCATCAAAGTTGCACATATAATCTTAGTTTTCGGGTAAAAATACCGCAAACCCGTTAGCATTTGATGATAAGCATCTTCGAAATATAGAAGATTTGTTTTACTGTCATTACTAAGTGGTGCACAATTAATCGGTACACCATACCCAAAATCGTTTAGACCTAGATATATTAGAATAAGGTCTGGTGTACACTCACTATCCTGTAGAAACATAATTCGTTCTCGACAGTTTCCCGCAGGAAAACCATGACCACTTACTTCACTTCCAGAATATGAGTTGTTGACACATAGGTATGCGCACAGCGACTGGTTAACTTTCGCCCACCACGTATCATATACGCTTCTCAGCCCATTAATCTTCTGAACTTCTTTATCATAATAGACAGCGTATCCTTTGGGGTTGTAACCACTAAAGGTGCTAATAGAATCACCAAGTATTGATACAAACATATTAACTACTATTCAACTATCAATTTGTATACTATTATAAAGTCTGACTTTGCACTATCAATCAAAAAGTATTCACTGAAATTATACACCGGGTTATTTAACAACATATTTATGCAGCTTTTGTGGAAGGCTTCGAAACTCCCCAAAGGGAGCATGTTCGTGAGGTTCATTTGAAAACTTTTCAAAGAGAATTTCACATTGAGTTTTATGAGTCTCAATAAAATGCTTTATTAATTTATCCACTTCCTGGTATTCTCCAGAGAGTTGATACGAATCGCTATATTGTAAGTAACAGTTAGAATCTTTTTCAAAATAGTATTCAAATCCAGCACCGCCAACACTCATTTCTCTCAGATCACATGTGCCAGAAAACTTTTTCTCTGACAACTCTTTTATTAGTTTGTCAAAATTAGACCTATCATATTTGCATATATCTTTTAGATGGCAATGATTGCGTACCTCATAATAATCCCAAACCAGTGAATCTTTGAAAATCAAGTATTCTAAATATCTTGCCTTTCCAGAATTTGTATGATACTTATATGTAACTTTTGTTGTACTCGCTTTAATAGGAGATGAATCAGATAATTCTTTTGGGAAATAATCTATAAAATGCCTCTCTAATTCTATTTTTTGCTTTTCTATCTTATCTGCAAGCTGCCTTATTTCCTTATCTTTTCTTTCTTGATACAAGTTCTGAAATAAAAGAATTCCACCTATTGAAAGTACAATTATGAGAATGATATATTTCCGTCTCATATCTCTACACTCATATTTATTTGATTAGACGTTTAGCTATTTTCAACTTTGACTTTGTATGCCATTATCAAATCTGACTTTGCGCTATATTTCAAGATGTAAGTTGTTCCTTCACTCTTTCCTTTCAGTTTTCCATTACTCTCTGATACTTTTACGCCATCTGTAAAGACATAATAATCACCGTCTTTACATGCATACGACTCTTCTCCCACCTTTATCGAATATATCTCTGACTGCAGCCTGTAGTACGTGAACTGCCCCATCTTTGTCATCACGTCAAGTGCGTTCTCCGTCAGGCCCAATACATACCAAGTGTATTTGCGATTGTAGCCAAAACCATTCGACTGTAACGTGATCAGATTCCCATATCTGAAGTACCACCCGTATGTCATCGTGTCGAAGCCATACGTGAAGTAGTTGTCATAGCTCGTGTATGTCTTGTCGTCGTTAAATGTCAGCAGTTCATAGTAACCAGATTCCTTGTCACCCCATAGCCAACAGTCCATCAGTTCCACTTCTTCTGCCTGCCCTTCATCTCCGTCCACAAACGTAATGCTGTCAATCTGCTCTATAGGCACATCAGAATGTCCGCCACCTTTATGATGGATACGCATGTGTGTCTGGCTACAAACGTTAATGCCTGTGACAATCATTATAAGGAAGCAGAATAACTTTTTCATTAGATATAGACTCGACAATTAAAAAAATGCAGAAGCCGACTGTTTGATCTGTCGGCTTCTGCTGAATTAAAATTATTGTTTTACAGTGTACTTATTGAGCAAAGGGCTAAACCTGTTTGACTTAATGGAAGACTTAGACATCATTTGTTTTTGTCTCGCAAACGGATTAGTGATGGTATTACCAAGGCTATTCCACATTTGGCATGCTCTGGAAGTGTTAAACTGCACCTGTCTGGAAGAACTTGAACTGCCTAAACTCTGATACAATACATGTTTGTCGTCTGGGAAATATACAATTCCAAAGGTTGATTCAGCCATAGAGGATCCGTTAGTCCATGCATACTGCGAACCATCAGGAGCAGTTCCATTCGCATATACTGTATAGAGAGAACCCAGATAATCTGTAACAGTCTTTGTTTCGACTGCGTCATTCAGAATCAGACTAATATACTTCATCTTCCCAGTTGTTGCATCTGCACGGAAAATGAGATAATTTACATATTCATTAGCCAAGATGTACCATATTCCGCTTTCGTCATCCATAACAGGTGAGCCATAAATATTAACAATCTCATCATGTGTCTTACCAAGATCTGCTGCGTAATCTGGCCATAACCCAGAAGGCTTGGTTGGTCCATCCATTCCAAGATTCTCATATTTCACATAACCTTCAAGGCTGAACGTGATTCTTATGGAGTTATCTGATGTATAGAAAACGTATAAGCCACTATTTTCATTGGTTTCAGATTGAGATAGTTTATACTTGTTGTCCAAGAATCCATAAACAGTAGAAGCATCCCCCTTAGTATTTAAATAAATCCAGTATTCACACATTTTCTTGTCTTTATTAAATACAAAGCCAACCATGGTAGCTACATCGTCGACGGGAGTAGCATAATAATCAGAACCGTCTAATGAATAGCTATTATCACTCATTAGATAAGTAAATCCGTTATTTGCCATCTCATTCTTAATAACATCTGGATTCTGTCCAAATAGTGGGGTTAAATCTTTCCACAAATCTAGGAACCCTTCTGCTGGGACAATCATTACAACATTACTGCTTTTTACGTATGCAAATATAGCACGTGACTCTTCATAGGTTGGTGAGGTGTGGTAGAATTTAGTATCACCTGATTCGCCCAATACATAATAACGTGCATCCATATAGGAAATTACTTGTGCACTTGGAACACCCTCTTTCAAATACATGTCCACCTGTTCTACTATATTTGTAACTGGGTTTATATAAACGTTGAAATAGTTTATTACATCATGAAGAGGTGTCATGTATGAATAACTATTGTATTCTGTAGACACTTGATCTGGCTCACCCAACAAACTACGCATTTGAGCATAACTGTCATTCAACAGTTCACTATAATCATACCATAAGTCTGCATAATTTTCCCCAACAACAACTTTTACCCATACATTGCCTTGATCATGGGAGATCTTCACATAAGCAGTACCTTTCTCTCCCACAGCAGTAATCGTACCATCATTGCTTACAGAAGCAATATGTTCATTGTTGCTGCTGAAAGACTTCACACTATATGAAGGGTGTTCTGTAGCGAAGAGAATTTTTTGTGATTGCCCAACTTTTAGAGTATATGTTTCTACGATTTTCTCATAAGTATGAGCCGCTACTTGTTCTGAGGTCATAACAAAACTGAACTCCTTAACATTGCTAATCTTCCAATCTGCAAATTGGTTTTGTCCCATAAACTTATAGGTCATAGTCATACGGGAACCCTTTTCGCTGATTTCATAAGTACCTTCGGTTTCCGCAGCACGTTTCAGGTTACAATATTTGTCATAGAACTTACCATTGGCTGTTGGTCTGAATTCTTCATTCTCTTCTTCTTCATACCAACTACCAGTTCCTGACGAAAGGTATTCGTACGTGAAATCGCCACCTTCATCACCGCCACCACCAACAATGTTGTGGTCGCAATCATCATTACACGATGCTAAGGCGAATGTCGCCAGCATAAGAAATAAAATCTTTTTCATTGTTTTTTATTTTTTTTATTAGTAATTCGATATACTATTACATTCCAATCATCATTGAGTTATTACGTCAAACGTCCCTTCCGAAACTGTGGGTTCTGAATCAGTAGAACCATTCCCTTTTAGTTTGCATTTTAACTTTTTTGTTACCGAAGGAGCCTTATTGATTGATAATAAAAATATGCAGTCAACATTATTCTTCAGCTCAGCAGAAACTTTAATCAATTGATGTTCCATGTCGACTGTCACTGCTGGTGAAGAGCATTTTATGGTATACCCATCTTTGATAGCATCCTTCGGATTTACTACAATTGTATATCCATACTCTTTGCCGCATTCCAATGAACCACTATGATTGATTCTAAAGTCAACAGAAATACTATTCTGAACAGATGTTTCTTCTGTTATAGTAGCTATTTTCTTTAGATTCAATTGTATGGTATCTCTCTTTGCATTATCACTTTTAGCGATGGCAATTATTTTCGTCGAACCTTGTATGTTGGTTCTTAATGTGATTTTATGAGCTAACGTATCAATGACAATGTTGTTGTTATCGCACTCTAAATAGAAATCTTGATTTGCCTCACGAGGAAATATTGCCACATCATAGGTAATAGTGTCTGCACGGGTCATCGTGTCAGAACTAAGTTTCAGTGAGATCCTCTCAACAGCCGCTTCTGTCGGCTCGTTAGATTTACCAAACAAGACGATAATCAAACCAAACAAACAGATAGCTACAAAACACAATAGAATCCAAATTTTGGACGTTCTTTTATTGTGCTGAGGTTCCAAGGACTGCTTATTGTCAACGCTAACCACTTGGAGTAGAGCTACAGTAATGTTATCACTGCCTCCTGCTTGAAGTGCTGCCGTGGTAAGAGCTTCTTTACATGACTGTAAATCATCAGAATTCTTTTTAATAATCTCTGTAATCTCGCCATCTTTGCATACACCACACAATCCATCAGAACACAGCAGAATAATTTCTCCTTCACAGACAGGATGAACAATAATATCGGGTTTAGCCTTTTGAGAAGTATCGCCAAGACTTCTGACTACCACATTACTTTCAGGATGGTTCATCGCCTCGTCTTCTGTCAGCATTTTCGCATCTACCAACTTCTGGACATAAGAATGATCTTTTGAAAGTCGAACAATACCTTTTGAAGAAATAAAAGAATATGCACGACTATCACCTAACCACCCTACATATACATTATTATTTAATAGCCATGCAATGACTATCGTTGACCCCATACCTTCTGTTGACGGGTCTGCTTTACACCTTTTCTTGACCTGTACATCTGCTTGTGTGATGACTTTCTTCAAGTATGCTTTAACTGCTTCAGGCTTTTCAACGGTTTTTGCCGGAAGAGCAGAAGGGGAGAACATCTGTTGCACTGTTTTAATAGCAATATCAGAAGCCACCTCTCCTGCATTCATACCTCCCATGCCATCGGCCACGACTACGAGACATCCTCGTTGGCCGAGTGGGATAGGTTCCTGCTGGTCGGCAGGAACCATCCACTTGTCGTTGGTCAAATCTGGGCAGACTATGAAATTGTCTTCGTTATTATCGCGTAAGCCAACATCTGTGCCTGCAAACAACTTGATTGATGTCATATACTTACATTACTTAATTGGTGTGGGTTCAAAGTCATCAACAGGCTCTGCTGTCTTTTTCTCAGGCTCTGAATCCTTTTTCTTTTTTTTCTTTTCCTTTTTAGCAGGTTCTTCAGTTTTATCGTTAGAATCAGATTCCTTCGCTAACATATAAAGTACCCATTTGCCTTTCTTGTCTTTGGCTGCAATACCTGCCATTTGAAGTTTAATATAACCTGCTCTTTCAATCACTGGTATGACAAAGATACCGCCAACTATTTTATCTTCATCCTTAGTGCTGATATTGTAGTAGACGCTATCAGAGGAAGTCTCTAACTGATGGCTAACTTGGCGCAGGTTAACTTGCATGGTACTATCCTTTACATTATTAGAATATGCCCAAACCATAAATCCTTTCTTTTTGCCAGGAGTCTCATCGATTGGCAATCCAAAGTCACTCATGGCATCAGCATGACGGAACAAAAGGCTATCACGGTCTATTTTGGAAACATAGTTGGTTCCTATTTCTAATTCAACAGGTTTCCAAATGCTATCAGACAATGAACGTTGGAGGCTCCAATATATTGCAGGCTTATATTTACCACCTTGTTTAACTCGATGATAGTCTGTATCGTTTTCCCAAGGTATTACAACGCCACGTTGTATAATGGTGCCTCCTGAAACTTTGATCCCCAACGTATAAGTTTCACCATAGAACGGACGCTTGTTCTTTCCATAATATTCGCCACCACGTTCCAAACGGTACTGTTGACGAATAATAGTCAGTGCAGGTGCCACTGCATCACTTACTATGTTGCTGTGCTGACCTTCATAGCCTACATCTTTCAGATATTCACCCAGCAATGACTGTGCATTACTGCATAAGCCACATAGGCTAAATAATATTATAAATGCAATCCTATTCATAATCTTTATCTTAAGTGGTTTAATGTAAATTTGAGATTGGAACCAACTGGTCATACTGCTGTTGTTGCTGTGTAATACCAAACATACCTTGTTGTTGGGTTGCAGACTCCTTTCTACTTACGATGCCAATAACAACTAACTCACCATTCTGAACCGTAAATACGGGGCCACCAGAATTACCGTGAGCAACGCCTTCTGACACCATGATACAACGAGCCTCATTAAGTCCTTCTCGCGATATAGTCATTTTGTTATAGATTGGTTCAACAGTATGCTTTCCGTCCTTTATACCAAGACCTGCAGGGAATCCCAACACATGAACCTCAGTTCCAGCCTTTAATGAAGAAGACAAAGACGGGGCCGCCTTTATTGCACCCTTCTTATTTACTCTTGCATAAGCCCAGTCAGAACCCATCATAGAAACATTTCCTAAAGCAGTTCCATCCTTAAACTTGATGGGGAAAGCCAGTTTTCCAGTAATACTGACAGATTCGCCATCACCAATTTCTATGGAGTAGGGGAAAGAAATGTCTTGAGATGAGTCAACTGTAAACTGACTGCTTGACAGGGTTATCTCGTCATTCATTGAATAACCATGAATCGTTGTCGTCATTTTTACATCTTCATACTTTTCAGAAAGAGCATGTGCCTCAAAAAGGGTTCCTGTATCAAACATCCAAGGCTGTACGCAATGTCTGGCTGTGACAAACCGACCGTCATCAAGCAAGAATCCTGTTCCTTGACTTTGCATCTTGGCACTCTTTCCATTAGGGAACGTGACCGTAGTTGTTGTAATCACAGCATAAACACTGGGCTTGGCTTTATCAACAAAGCCAGCGACTCCTTTAATATTTTTCATTTCTTTCTCAATCGCCTTGCCCTGATTGTAGATAGTTACATATTTTACTTCAACTTCTTTTTGATATTGCTCTCTCTGCTTGTTTGCTGAGTCTGCATTGATCTGAATACGTGCAATAATGGTATCATTCTTTTCATTGTAAGCAAACAACGTGTCTATTTGTTCGGACTGATTATGAAGTGCGTATGCACCAAGGCCACTTAATATAACAAGTACTGCAACCAATGCGGCTATGGCACGCTTATAGGGGGCAAGAGCTTGCTTCTGGAATAACTTCAAACGTTCTGTTAGTTTAATGCTGGATACAAGGCCCTGTTTTCCTTCAGGTACAATAAATCCGAGACGTGGACCATTTACGGCCAATTGTATTTCGTCTCCATTTGCAAGATACCATTCCGTGTCAATCTTTTGACCATTAAGAAAAGTGCTATTTGTCTGGGATAGCTGGACGAGTTTCCAACGATCGTTCTCGCGAACAATGGCAGCATGTCGACGACTAACGATGTCCCATGTTTCATCATCGAAACGAACTTGGCAGTCAGGTAAACGACCAAGTTCAACTTGGTCTACAATGATCTTTTGGGATTCTCCTGCCTTATGATACTTGGACGCATCGCGATGTTCAAGAATGTAGAACCGACGTCCACTTCCATTAAATAATGCGCTTGCTCCAGCACCCATAGTGCCACGCATTGTGCGCTTGTACTGTACGGTTTTCTTTTCTTCCATTTTATTTCTCGTTTTTAAATTATTCTACTTTCAATTTAAATTCACCTGCAGTAATAATATCACCTGTGAATAATCTTTGTCCATCTATCGTTACACGAGAGGCATTCAAGTATGTACCATTTGTTGATAGTTTCCATCCCCGATCCTCTTTTACCCACTGACCATCTTTTATAGTCCAGTAACGACTCTCTGGTGAATGTTCTATGGTAAAATGATGTCGTGAAACATAAGTATCCTCGTTATCTTTCTCGCGTAGGACAATGTTATTGTCCCTACTACGACCAATACGAATCATTCTTCCTTTTCCTGCGAGAACTTCCTTGAGTATATAAGATAGTCCTGTTCCCTCGCCCTGAGTAATAACAACCTTTGTAACAGATGCTGAGCGTGGATTGTTATCTGGTATTGGGGTTGGCCTTATTACGCCACTCATTGACTCAATGTCTTTAAGAAGGTCAAGAACATTTTGATAACGATCTTCGTAATCAGGCACAATACATCGTTCTATGATAGGTAGCCACTCACGCCCATTAGGTATATCACGTAGGTTCTGACGGTTCCAACGACCTTTCTTGGCATTTGCCTGATACTGGGGTAATTCTGATATATCCTTCGGTTCACCAAATGGAAATTTACCTCCTGTTAGCAATTCATAAAACATCACTCCGAAAGACCATATATCTATAGTTTGCAAATAGGTCACACCGCCACCTTTCAGATCATTCATTTCTGGTGCCATATAGAGGGGTGAACCAAATCTCTGCTTTGGCCTGCCGAATAGGTTTTTACTGCTCATTCGTTTGGCTACGTTTTTATTACCGACTACGCCGAAATCAGTCAAGGCTGCTCTGCCGTTTTCACGTATAAGCACATTCTCAGGTTTCAAATCACGATGAATTTTACCAGATATGTGCAAATCATTCAGACCTAACAGAATGTCACGCGCCAAACGAGGAAGCAATGATGTATTTTTGCCAACATAACTGGCAAGATCACCCTTCGGACAATATTCCATTGTGAAATAGGGATTCCCTTTCATTTGGGAATAATCCAAAGAATGTACAAAATAATCCCCTGGCATCTTAGCAGTCTCATACTCCTGTGTAAATCGCTTTACCAGTTCTTCATGAAGTTCGCTAGGCTCGTCGAAAAGTCTCAGGATTTTCATGGCGTATTGGCCATGTGAATCTTGTACAAGAAACACATCGCCATACGAACCACTACCAATGCTTTTGATGATATGATATTTATCATCAATAACATCACCAACCTTCAGATCTAAACGAAATGCTACCATCTTTATTTATTCCGATAGACTGTCGAATTTGTACAACTGGTTGCCCAAAAGAATCAAGTCGCCATTCTGCAACTCAATCTTTCGTGCTGCCTGAACAAACGTTGTCTTAAACTCACTTTGATCCAAGATATTCCATTTTCCATCTTCATGGCTTATTATAGCTTGCTGTTGAGATGTTATAGTATCATTCTTCGGATCAGTATTCTCCCGGTTCAATTCTACTTCGTTACCATCAAACTGGATAAAATCACCTTCGGGCTGTCCTGTGTCCTCTGAAATAGGAGTCAGTATAAAACGACCATCTTTCTCGCCTTTGCGGTGTGGTCGCACCGTCTTTTTTCCATCAGCATTCATTTTTATTGGTTTTTCGTTATTATTATCATTTGTTTTTGAATTGCTATCATAGCCACAAGAAGGGCAGACACCATTTTCAAGTTTATAGCCACAATCAGGGCACTCTGTTTGCTCCTCCAATACTGTTGCAACAGTTTTTCCTCGGCTACTTTCGCGAACAGTAGCTTTAAAATCAGCCATCCCCTTTGAAGGCTGGCGTGTTGTCGGACGCTCGTGAACAGAGTCATTTACAACCTTTGCGGGTTCTGTATCATCTTCAACCATTGGCTTTCCGCATTTCTCACAATTGCCTTTACTATCGGAAATATCCCAACCACAATATTGACATCTCATATTCTTAAAAATTTGTTTTAGTTGTTCTAATCTACTTTTTCTTTCCCAAATAACGAAGAGTGTATGCCAGACGGAATTCCAACGTGTGAATGTGCTGCTTATAGCCAGTCATTACTTGATTACTCTCGTTTAACACTGTCCAGCGTTTGTTTTCCCAATAACCTTTATTTGCCATATTGGATAACATCATAGTATAATATAGTCCAAATGACAGTCCCGCGATCTCATAGGCGGCACCAGCACGTAATCCCCAGTTGAAACGATGAAGCGGTGATTCAGTAAACTCATCATGATGTTGCACATCAGCCACATTACCAGTAGTATAGGATTCAGTCCAAAGTACACATGGCTGATAAAGGTTAAACTCTGCACTTGCGCCTGTATGACGTAAATAGTTGGAATTGTCTGCACGCTTATTAGTGGTGCTGTTATAAAGTTGCATCGTTTCTGAATCAGTATTACCTGTCAGTTTCATTTTTGAAGATATGCCAAAGTTCAAGACTGGACCAAGGTTCAATTGGACATGGCTTATATCATTCAGTTTAAAACGATAAGATGCAAGAATAGGCACCTCAATCATAGTATGAGTATATTCTTCCTTATACGAATTCTGAACCTCACCTTTCAGATATTGATAACTGGTATGGGGCATAGTGTATGTCGTCGGCAGATTAAACTCATTCTGATATTTTATCTGTGTAAAATTGATGCCAGGCATTAAGAAAATGTTGCTTTTCTTGCCAAGACGAATGTCGGCAAACACACCAAAACTATAGCCAACAGCCTTTTTGTATGATGCGTTTTCCATACTGTTCCCTAAAGAGTAATCAACTACAGAGCCTACATAATCACCTCCAGCAGATGTGCTGATAAATGGCATATAGTAACTTGCACTAATACCAAGCGACAAGTTGCGACCTGGTATGAGATTGGTTGCACCTCCAACAATATCTTGAATCGGCAGAGCAGCTTGAGTCACCATCACTCCCTTAGTTTGTCGGTCTGTTTTAATCTGAACACTACCAAAGCGATCCTGTTCTGTTTTACTATAAGAAACGAATCTCCTAGACTCAATGCAAATACTGTCTTTGCCTACACGTTGAACATTAACCCAATTGGGGAAATCGCCAATAAACCAGTTGTCGGCATCCGTATAGACCTTTAGGTAATGTTTTCCTCCTTCTGCGGGAATCATTATGTTGTCTTGAGAAAGTGTCAGATGCTCTTCACCTGCCCCTTGGTATATTTTAATAGTAATTGATTTATTCGGTGATACTATCTCTATGTCATCAACACGCTCCATAACTCGGTCGTTAGGTGATACGATGATGCGAATAGTGCTATCACTCTTTTCCACTTTACACCATGAAGGCACTGAAGAAACATCCCATTTCGCATTGGACTCAACTTTTATAGGTTCTGAAGCACCTGATGGCGGGAAATTAAGACTTTTCGCATCTACCTCAATATATTCTGGTCTTGCAGCCTGAACTACCTTCAATGATTTATACAGATCTCCGCTCTTTACGGTCAAAGTTGTAGTTCTTTCACGTGTACTGTTGTTTTGGTCTAAACAAGAAATTACGAAACTGCTTTTCTCACCTTGACGAGTGGTGAGCCACTCATCCAAATCGCTAATATCCCATTTCTTGGAAGAAATCACACCGATCTGTGATTCACCTCCTTGATATGGTATCTCCACTACATCCTGTGATAATTCCAATGACACGTTACAGCCTTTTTTAATTATGGCATTACATTTAAGAATGTTTTTATCACAGTCTACTCTGAGGTTCGTATCGGCCTTTTTAGCACGGTTGTAAAGGTTCCGAGCCTGACGAGCATCTTCACAACCACCTTTTTTCAACAGTGCATTTGCCTGTCTGAACAATTCCGGGCCAGATGACTGAGCCTGTACTTGCAATGGGAGGCTTAATAATCCTGCCATTGCCCAAAGGATTACTCTTTTCTGTTTCATGTTATATTCAATTTATGTTACTTAATATTATCTGATACATACATTATTATGTCTTTTTGTCGTTGAGCAAAAGAGTCAGCTGCTGCATCTGCCTCTATGACACGAAACTCGCGCTCACGTTTTGCAAACTCCTGATACTCCTTGTCGAGTATACCCTTCGAACTTGCCCATAATTCTCTTCCTTTTTCACGTATGCTATCGTGACTCACTGCCAACGTGTCTGTAGACTTGTATTTCTCTGCTGCTTCAACAAGCTTGTCCACGTATTTTTTTGCATAGTCATCGTATCTTTGGGGAGATTCTGAAAAATCCTTGACTATCTGGTTCGCTTCTACAACACGAGCCACAAGAATACTATCATTAGTATTACTTTCACCTCCTCCATCCGAACCCTCTGACGGCCATAGATAAAAAGCGCTACCCATAATTGTGGCAGCAATGCCTCCTATTGCAGCATATTTCTTCCATTTAAACGGATGAAGAACTGGTGCCTTATGAAGTTGTGCGTTATCTGCTATTTGTCTTGCAGTGGGTCTGTCCCAAGCATCTTTAGCAAGACACATCTTTACAAGTTTCTTGAGTTCCTTGGAGTAATTCCCTGCTATTTCTGGTATAGCATTGCCCTTCCGTTTTCTTGGGCTTAATCTTCTGTATAGATTTCTCTGATATGCACCACCCGTCTCACCGAAGGGCACTTGCCCTGTCATAAGTTCAAAAAGCGTTGCTCCAAGCGACCAAATATCACTTGCTTGTATAGGCTTTACAGGAGGACGATACCCTTCTTCTTTATCAGGCCAACGTTCAGGACCCATATAATCTGGGGTACCACTACCATAGTTGAAATCCTGCATTTCCTGAACTTGTCTTGCAGTCATCCTCACCGTATGTCGCTGACGTGTACTGATATCAAAATCAGTAATCATGTATTTATCATCATCATCTACCAAGATGTTGCCTGGTTTAATATCCTGATGAACGATAGCCTTTTTATCGTGAAGATAAGCTAAACCAGAAGCCACATCATGAGCAAACTTCCATACATCATCTTCAGTCATCTTGCTGATTCTGCTTGAAGCGGATCCATTATGACAATAAGACATGACAAGAAATGGAACTCCCTCGTGAATGTCGTAAGCAAGTGGCTTGAAAATGTTGCTATGAGTAAGATTTACAACGAGGTTAAAGCCCTTGCGGAACTCTTCCATATCTTCTATATTGTCATAAATCTTTAACGCAAAGTCTACTTGGGCTTTTAAATCTCTGGCTAACCAAACGGAAGAGAAGCCGCCCTTGTTGAACTGCTTCTTCAGCTTATACTTAGAACATAATATGTCGCCTTCTTTAAACATCTGGCTGTGTTCTAATATTATAGATCCTGGTGACCCACAGCCAAGATTGTTTTCAGTTATGTTGCCCGCTATATACAAAAAGAAGCGTGAGAGTCAGTCCTGTCACTCGTCTCACGCATTGTGGCTCTGGCATCGCCTTTCAGTCGAAACGAGCAACGCCGAAGCCCACGCCTGTATGAATATACATATATTATATATATCATACCCATGGACGTCATTGTTGCTTTGTTTTTGACTGAAGTTTGATGTGGAACTGCCAGATTCCAATGCGTCAAGAACAAAGCGTCAAGTAACGCCTTTTCATATATAGAGACCCTCTTACCCACCACACTCTCCGAAACTATACAATTCCTTCAAGATAGCCCGCCTCTGTCAGTTCTTCCTTTAACGGTTTCACTTTCTTCAGCCAGGCGTAGGCAGTCTGAGCAATTTGCTTTGCTGGACACGTCCAGCGCTGACATGATGACAACAGACAACAAGAGTCCGCGCCAAAGTTACTAATAATTTCCCAAATCTCGAAAGTTTTTTTAAGAAAATCTCCAAAAATATCCAAATTTTAACCGATTTTACGAGTTTTGTATAGAAAAAGAGTAGTTGTCATATGAAATAATTGACAAAAAGTCTTACGGATGTATCATAACATGAAAAACTACGATAGGATAACTACGGCTACCTTTGAATCTTCTGATGTAATTTTCCTGTTCAAAACACAAGAGACTTCTTATTGCTATTCGATAGGGCATTTTGCCAATTCCCGCTCTTGAATTTTTGGTTAAAGCAGGTGTCTAATCCCAAGTGAACAAGTCTGTACGAGAAAACAAAGAAATATAGCGAATTATTTGGTCGTCTGAATTATTTGTGTTACCTTTGTACCCGAAAAAAGCGTTCTTTGGAAGCTAAGCAAAGTGAGAAATAATAAAGAACTTAGCTCGTTTCTAAATCGTTACCTGTTAAATAACCGAGCAAAGTAACTCTCTGATTTTTAGTTAGAAAGAAAAAGCAAAATGACTTAGGCAGTGATACGAGATTTGCTTCTCGATGCCACATTCTGCCATCACCTTTTTGAGTTTCTTGCACATTGACCAATAATTGATTTTGCCAAACACCAGTTTTTCTTCTTGAAGGTACTTATAGCGTTCGATAATTTGCAGAGGTACGTCCATCAGCTTCACCTGATAAGGAACGCCTGTCTTATGACGTTTCGACACAATCCACTTGTCACCGTTCACGTCAATGATTTCGTCCGTTGTCAGTTCCTTCATGTCCACGAAGGAGAGAGCTGTGAAACTCACAAAGACAAAAGTGTCACGAACGAAGGCCAGTTCCGAATCTTCGAACTCATGCTCCATCACTTGCTT
>Ga0129307_1001944_pt1 | contig 18792 bp, 15 predicted proteins | sample P1105metagenome_FD_94437 | JGI IMG/M metagenome (GOLD analysis project Ga0129307, IMG submission 94437) | Capybara group fecal microbial communities from Wisconsin, USA - P1105 metagenome | ecosystem: Host-associated > Mammals > Digestive system > Large intestine > Fecal | place: USA: Wisconsin... | reverse complement strand
TTCAAGTAGCCGGTGAAGCCTTTCGCGCTGCCATAGATGAAATAGTCGATGGTGTTGAATTTTTCCACCTTGAATTTCAGGTTGCTGATGTCGTAGGTGGAGATGCCCTGCCCTGTCATGTCAACGGCACGGAGGCCACCAGTGCCGGTAGATACACCTTTCAGCCGTAGTACCAAGGCTGGCAGCGAATGACTCTTCTTGTGACTCTTGTCCACAAGCATCATCGTATTGGTGAAATTGCGTTGCTCTTCGGTGATGCTGTCCTCGGACGTGCCAGTCACGCCAAGCAACTTTTTGGAATATACATTCTCCAAATATACATAGACTCCCTTTTCTTCTATGCCTCGTGCTTCAAATACAGCTGTATAGGCACCTTGATTGTTGTTGGTTACCGTCAGTGAGTAGGGGTTGGAAGTAATCAGACGGCTGGAGTTGCCTCGTCGCCAACCCATGAATTTGCCATTGAGATTGTCGGGGTAGGCATAGAGTGTCACCTTGTCTCCCACTTTGTTGGAAGGGTTGTCTATCTCAACCGTACCGAGTGACTCGTCGGATGACACAGGATAGAGGGCACCTCTCTCCACAAAATAGGCCTTGTAATACGTATTCTTGGCAGTGCTGCTCGTTGTTGCTGTGGTGGTCACCAAGTCGGTGGTGTTCTTGGCGTGGCTGAACACAGTCTCACTACCGTTTTCATTTATTTTCGTCCAATGGCTGAAGAAATACCCCTCGTTGGGCTTCGCATAGAGGTATGCGGTAACGGTGGTGGCTTCCACTGTCACAGAGGATTGCTGTGAGAATGTGATAGTCTGATACCATCCGCTCTTCCATTTAATGTTTTCCTCCGCCTCATCTTGATTGGAGACGTAAACCAGTCCTGCACCATCGGGGGTGGGCTCGATGGTATATTTATAATAGAACGTGGGGCCGCCAGCGTAACTCAGTGTAATGCTGCTGATTAGGACCAATAGGGATGCTAATAATCTCTTCATTTTCATTCTTGATGTCTCCTGTTGCAAAATATTTTGCAAAATTACGAAAAAGGTATCATTTAAAGGGTATGTCCACCTCTTTTTTTTGATTTTTTAAGATGATAAGGTCCTTAAGGTCCTTAAAGTCCTTAAGGTCCTTAAAGTCCTTAAGGTCCTTAAAGTCCTTAAAGTCCTTAAGGTCCTTAAAGTCCTTAAGGTCCTTAAAGTCCTTAAGGTCCTTAAACTCTTTAAACTCTTAAACCCCTTAACCCCTTAAACCCTTAAACCCCTTAAACCCTTTAAACCCTTAAACCCTTAAACCCTTTAAACCCTTAAACCCCTTAAACCCTTTAAACTCTTTACCCTCACAAAAAAGTGGCGGGTGTTTGCCCGCCACTTTTTATCTCAGATTTAGGATGATTTACTCCCAGGTAGCTTTGTTGCTGAACATGTCGTCCACTGCATCCTCGTACTCGTTGTCACCTACGACATTGCCCACGGGGATGAAGGAAGTGTTTCCAAAAAGACTGTCAAGCACGTGCTGCTTCGTGTTCAAGGTCATCACCTTGCAAACCGGATTGATATATTGCTTCTTCATAATTCTTATCGTATTTTTATTATTGCTCCTTTTTTCCGAACAGCATTTCGTCAACTGCATCATTGAACTCCATAGCATTGTAGTTGGCGGCACTTCCACCTCCTGGCTCTGCAGCAGACACTTCCATGATTTCCTCCATCACACATTTTTTTGTGTTCAAGGTCAAGACCTTGCAAACTGGGTTGATATATTGCTTCTTCATGATTAAAAGGATTTTAAATTAAAAGAATTGTTTGTTATTTTACAACCATTTTCTTTCCGTTCACGATGTAGAGACCCTTGACCGGATTGCTCACCTGACGGCCCTGGATGTCGTAGATGGTGTTGTTCTCAGCCTTCTCGGTGGTCACCTCGGTGATGCCAAGGAGGAAGTCCTCGTCCACGATGCGGATGCTGTTGGCATAAGCCTGGTCCTCGCTGAGGATCATGAAAGCCTGGTTGGGCTTCACAGTCTTGCCGTTGTACTTGAAGAAGCCAAGCGGGTTGAGGGTGTTCTTGCCGCTGTTGAATACGCGGAGAACCTTCCTGCTGACGGAGGTGCCGGCATCGGTCGGACGGATGTGATAGATAAACTGGTCGTTGTTGTCAGCGGAGACAGGTGAGTTGGCGTCGAATTCGCTGGCGAAGAAGATGCCTCTCAGGAATGAGCGGTCGGTCTCCTCTTGGATGGCCTTGTTCAACTCCTCTTCAACACAAGGCTGGTCAATGTCGGGATTGAGCAGGTTGTTGGTGAAGCTGGTGGACTTGCACTCTACAACAACAGGAGTACGAGCGGGAACTTTACCCTTGTACTCTTTGGTTACCACGTAACCTACGATGTCACCAGGATTCGGCTGAACGCTGCCGAATGTTCCGAGCTGCGGGCCATTCTCGATACCCCATACGCGAACGGTGTTGTCACCATTGTTCACGATTTCCATTGGGAAGTCAGTGTAAAGAGTCTGATAGAAGTGGCCGTCAAGACCTTGGATGTAGCTGTTGAGAGCGAAGTAGTTGGTAGTCTTAGTTTGAGTGCCCGGATAGATGGGCTCCAGATACCACTTGGAGAAGTCACCGGCAACCTCGATTTCCGGGGTGTAGCCTGTATAGGGATAGTCAACCTTGTTCTCGTTGGCGAAGCTGATGAACTCACCAGCAACAGGACCCATGTCGAACTTCTGGGTGTGGGTGCGGAAGTTGGTCTTCACATGGCCGCCAATAAGATAATAGGTGTGCCCCATGTGGATACGGTTGGTGTAGTCGGCGAGTTCATACTCGAAGAAGTACTCCCACTCAGTCCAGAGCTGGTCTTGGCCGAACTCATCGCAGTAGGTCTTCACGTTGTCGAACAACTCGTCCCAAAGCCACTCGGTGTCAGGCCTTGTGCCGCTCGGAACCTCGATGCCCTTCTCAGTCAGTATCTTGGCAAGTGGACGGGGGTCGGGAGTGGTGCTCTTCAGATAGAAAGCAGTCTTGCCCTGTGAGTCGGTGGTTCTCTCGAGATACATCTTCGTGAAGAAGAACATCTCGTCGATGGCAGCTTCCATCTCCTCATTGGAGAGGTTCCATTTGTAGAGGCGGTTCATTGTTTTCAAGGAGCCAGTGAAACCAGCCTTCATCGTGCGAGCCATTGGGCTATAGACCTGTGCGGAGGCGTCCACAGCTTGTGAACGAAGGTGAGAAACAACGAAGTCACCATCTTTGTAATCATTGTAACCACTTCCAGGATTGGGCACATGGCCCTCTTCCACGTCGGCTTTGATGTACATCACAGTACCCGGCATGGTAATGGCGTCCAACTGGGTGGCCTGTGGCTGAGCAGTGGTGGGGGAGGTGACGTTCATCACGCCAGTTCCTCTTTCATTCAGGTAGCCTACGTTGATTACGCGGAAATAGCCCTCGAATCCATCGACATCGAGAAGATAGGAGTCCCAGTCATCAATAGCGACTTGGGCCATAGCTCCAGAGCTCATTGCAGTTGCAACAAGCGTCATTAATAAACCTTTTGTAAATTTTCTCATAATTTTTAAATTATTTAAGTTTATGTATAAGATTTCCTCTTATAGGAAGGGCATTCATACTCTCAGGATATCATCTTTGTTTCAGGCATGTTCCCTTGATTTGTATATGTACGCGTATTTTGCTGCAAATTTATAAACTCTTTCTGAAATGACAAAGAAATTCTTTTCTTTTATTTCTTAAAAAACGTAAAAAATCTCTCTCGGGGGTTGTTTTTGCATTTTTTTACTTTTTTTTTGTCTTTCTCAGATAAAGAATTACACATTGCCTTTCAGTGTTTTTTTTGACAGTGTCACCCCTCGCGGATGAAGTCCAGTGCCTCCTGAATCAGTTCGATGCTCGCTGTTTGGTTGATGCGGATGGAGCCTACATCGCTTAGCAGTGTGAAATTGATGCTGCCGGAGATGTTCTTCTTGTCGTGGCGCATCAGTTCCAAAAGCAAGGGATAGTCGTCGCAGGTGAATGTCGGGCGGCCATAGTGTTCGTGAATGTAACTCACTGTCATGCGAAGCCGGTCGAGTGGGAAGCCGCTGAGAACGTTGCTTAAGTAAAGTTCGCCCACAAGGCCGTGTGCAACGGCGACACCATGGAGCATCGGGGCACCGGAAGCCATGCCCCACGATTCGATGGCGTGGCCGATGGTGTGCCCCAAGTTGAGTGCTTTGCGGATGCCATGCTCGTGGGGGTCGGCTTCCACGATGCGCTCCTTGACGGCCACCGAACGCCCTACCATGGACTGCAGCCGGGTCAGTTCGGGGCGGCTGATGTCAAAGGATAAAAGTTCTGACCACGTTTCCTTGTCGGAGATAAGGCCGTGCTTGAGCATTTCGGCATAGCCGGAACGAAGGTTGTCGGCGTCGAGTGTGGAGAGAAATTTGGTGTGAATGATGGCAAATTGTGGTTCGGCGAATACCCCCACCTCGTTTTTCAGGCCATGGAAATTGAAGCCCGTCTTGCCGCCGACGGAGGCGTCAACCATCGAGAGAAGCGTCGTGGGGATGTTCAGGTAGTCGATGCCACGCTTGAATGTGCTTGCGGCGAAACCTCCAAGGTCGGTCACCATGCCTCCGCCAAGACATACCAGGCAAGAGTGGCGAGTAGCTCCACCATTCACCAAGGCTTCCCACACATGTGTCACGCTTTCAAGCGTCTTGGACGTGTCGCCGCAAGGGATGGTGATTTGCACAGCGTTGCGAAGGCCGATGAAGTCGGAAAGAAGCGGCCAGCACAACGCATGCGTGGTGCTGTCGGTGAGTACGAACACCTTGTCGTGGCTGCATTCGGCAATGGCCTTGGACAAGTCTTCATACAACGAATTGGATAAAATCACTCGGTTGCTTATGGGCTCTCTCATACACCTTATTATATATATTCATAACACACCCGTAGCAGGGGCAAACAGGATATTCCGCATGCAATGCTGTCTTTTCGGCCGCAAAGGTAGCACTTTTTATCCGATTTTCAAAGCAAACATCTTTTTTTGTGATAAAAATGCCGAACTCCATTTTAAACCTTGCATGAAAACAAGCGTCAAAAGTACAACAATCCAAAGCACGGCGCAAGGCGCCACTGAGTTATAAAGAAATATGATGAAGAAACTTTTGGCATTTTTATGCTTGTGGATGGCATTGGCTGCCACCACCAGCGCACAGCAGGCCATCACAGGCCGAATCGTGGACAAGGAGAGTAAGGAAGGCTTGTTCCAAGCTACTTTGCAACTCCTCAAAAAGGATTCCACTTTTGTTAATGGTGTTTTGTCCAATGACGATGGTTATTTCAATATGCCTGTTGAGAAACCAGGCAACTATATCCTCAAAATAACCAGCGTAGGCTATGTCACCTATGCCAAGGATGTCACCGTGGCAAGTGGCAAGAAACTGGAATTGGGCACTATTAGCCTCGGTGCCGATGCCATCCTTCTCAAAGAGGTGACAGCAACGGGCATGGCCGCAAAGGTGGTGGTGAAGGAAGACACCTTCGTCTATAACTCAGCCGCCTACCGCACCCCGGAGGGTTCCGTCGTGGAGGAACTCGTGAAGAAGCTGCCTGGCGCCCAGGTGGACGATGACGGGAAAATCACCATCAACGGCAAGCAGGTGAAGAAAATACGCGTTGATGGCAAGGAGTTCATGACAGGCGATACGCAGACGGCATTGAAAAACCTCCCCACGTCGATTGTGGACCGAATCAAGGCTTATGATGAGAAGAGCGACCTCGCACGCATCACCGGCATCGACGATGGTGAGGAGCAGACCGTGCTCGACTTCAACCTCAAGCGGGGTATGAACAGGGGATTCTTTGGAAATGCCGACCTCGGCATCGGTACAAAAGGACGTTATGCCGAGCGAGTGATGGGTGCCCTCTTCAAGGACAAGTACAGGATCATGCTCATGGGAAGTGCCAACAATGTCAACGACCAAGGCTTCTCAGGTGGCGGCCGCCGAGGCGGTGGCATGGGTGGAATGGGCGGCGGTGGTCGCAATTCCAACAAGATGATCGGCCTCAACTTCAAATACGAGGAAACAGACAAACTTGAGATAGATGCCAGCGTCAGGTGGAACCACGGCAACGGAGATGTCTTCTCGAAGCAATCGACGCAGAATTTCGTGGGCACGAAGAGCTTTGACAACAGCATCAACCAAAACTACACACGCCGCAACTCGTGGAACGGACAGATGCGTTTGGAGTGGATGCCCGACACCATGACCAACATCATGTTCAGACCCAGTTTCACCATCTCGTCGAATGACGGCAATCAGAACAACATGTCGGTCACATTCAACGAAGACCCATACAATTATGTGGACAATCCGCTCGACTCTTTGGAGCAGGCTATCCTTATGGAGAAAGGCATCGTCGTCAACGACCAACGAACCATCAACCTCACCTATGGTGATTCGAAATCCCTCAATGGCATGTTGCAGTTCAACCGAAAACTCAACAACCGCGGGCGCAATGTCACTTTGCGTGTCGATGGCAATTACAGCGACAACGACAACACCAGCTTCGCCATCAACAGGATGAACTACTATCAGTTCGGACTTGACTCCACCTACATGCCCGCAACGAGGACCAACCGTTACAGCCTCACGCCGAGCACAAGGAAAGGGTACTCCCTCCAAACCACCTATACCGAACCCATCGCACGCACCATGTTCATGCAGTTGAGCTACAAATACAGTTACAGTTTGAATGAGAGCGACCGTGCCACCTATGGCTTCGATGATGCACGCATTAGTTCCGGAACGGATTTCGCCTACATCACACCCCGATACCGCACTTGGGACCCCTATCTCTCAAGGTTGTTGGAACCCCTTGACAATTACAAGGATATGAAGTTGAGCCGTTATTCAGAATACACCAACTTTATTCACGACATCCAGCTCACCTATCGATGGATTCAGCCCAAATTCCAACTCAATGCCGGATTCTTGGTGCAGCCGCAGCGTTCACGTTATGAACAGGATTTCATGGGACTTGATACTGTAACTGTCAGGAACGTGACCAACATGTCACCGACGCTTGACTTCCGCTACCGTTTCAACCAGCTGAGCAACCTGCGCATCCAATATCGTGGGACAACCTCGCAACCGAGCATGTCAGACCTCCTGGACATCACTGACGACAGCGACCCAAAGAACATCACAATGGGTAACCCAGGACTGAAGCCCTCGTTCACCAACAACTTCATGCTCTTCTACAACACTTATATACAAGCTCGGCAGCAGTCAATCATGTCGTTCGTCAATTTCAGCACCACACGAAATAGCATTAGCAACATGGTGACTTACAACGAAAAGACTGGTGGACGCATCACCAAGCCGGAGAACATCAACGGCAACTGGAATGTCAACACCGCTTTTATGTTCAACACCGCCCTTGACAGTATAGGCAACTGGAATGTCAACACCTTCACCAACCTGAATTATGCCAACAATGTGAGCTTCCTCTTACAGGACAAAGTGCAGAAGAAGAACAACACAAACACCACCACGGTGATGGAGCGCCTCTCGCTTTCCTATCGCAACTCTTGGATAGAGGTGGAACCCAACGGTTCGCTCACCTATACCCACGGCCGCAACAAGTTGCAGAGCAGCAGCGACCTCGACACATGGATGTTCTCATACGGTGTCAATGTCAACCTTTACATGCCTTGGGGTACCAGTATCTCAACCGGCATCAGCGAGAACTCTCGCAGGGGTTACAACGACAAGTCAATGAACAACGACGAACTGTTGTGGAATGCGCAGGTCAGCCACGGCTTCCTCAAGGGCAAGGCCTTGACCGTCAGTCTCCAACTCTATGACATCCTCCACCAACAGAGCAGCTTCTCACGCGTCATCAACTCCTCCATGCGTAGTGATACGGAATACAACACCATCAACAGCTATGCCATGCTGCATGTCATCTACCGCTTCAACGCCTTCGGTGGCAAGCAGGCAAGACAAGGCATGATGCCGGGCATGGGCATGCCTCCGGGTGGAATGCCTGGTGGAATGCCCGGTGGTGGTCGTCCCGGTGGTAACGGCGGTGGTCGTCCCGGCGGCTTCGGTGGTGGCGGCTTCGGCGGCGGCTTCGGCGGCGGACGCCCGGGAGGTTTCTGATTGCTCCGATTGTTCTCCGATTTCGTTATACTCCAATAAAAAAGCCGGCCAGCGTCCTCAAAAGGGCGATGGCCGGCTTTTTTGTAAATCAAAGAAGTAAAATCAAAGCCCCGGGGCCTTACTCTTCATCTTCATCTTCGTCGTCGAAGAAACCGAAGAGTGTCGGTTCGACAAACGCGTCCATCTGGCGGCGGTCCTTCTTCGTGGGACGACCGGTGCCGCGGGCGCGGTCAACAAAACCGCTGATGCGGCTCATTTCCAATATCTCATATTGTCGAGGGTCGGTCACGTTCTCGTAAATCTCAGGAACAAGTTTCGCACCTACGCGGTGCTCTATGCACTGAAGGATGCGGAACGAGTAGGTCACCGGCGGCTTCTTCACGTCAACCACCTCGCCGGCCTTCACCATGCGAGAAGGCTTCACGTTCATGCCGTTCATCGTCACACGGCCGCTCTTGCAGGCCTCTGCTGCGATGGAACGCGTCTTGAAGATGCGGGCGGCCCACAGCCATTTGTCTATACGTGCCTCAGGAGTGCTCATCGGAAGAATGGGGGATTGAGGGTGGGGCGGAGAGTTTCCGCTTGTTGTAGTGGTTCATCGTGAAGTCGATGCCGGAGAGCACGAAACTCTTCACCATCTCAATGGCTGTGTCGATGCTCGGTTGCAACTGCTCCAGCTCTTCCGGACTGAAACGCCCCAGCACGTAGTCTATCTGGGCTCCTCGAGGGAAGTCGTTGCCGATGCCGATGCGAAGGCGGGCGTATTGCTGGCCGATGAGTTGCTGGATGTGTCCCAGACCGTTGTGCGTCCCTGCGCTGCCGCTGCCCTTCAGGCGGATGCCGCCAAGGGGTAGGGAGAGGTCATCGACAATGACAAGAAGGCGGGCTTCGTCGATGTGCTCCTTGTTGAGCCAGTAGCGAACGGCGTTGCCGCTGAGGTTCATGTATGTCGTAGGCTTCAGAAGGTATAGCTTGCGCCCACGCAACGAGGCCTCCGCCACGTAGCCGTAGCGGCGGTCGTCGAAAACAATATTGGACGCCTTGGCGAAGGCGTCCAATACCATATATCCCATGTTGTGACGGGTGCCGGCATATTCCGCACCGGGATTGCCCAACCCGACAATCAAATATTTGTCCATGGTGATGCGCTGTCATTGGCACCCCGGAAAGTCCCGGGGAAGGCGGTGAATGCTTACTCCTCGGCAGCCTCTTCAGTGGCAGCTGCGTTCTTGGAAGCGGCACGCGTCATCTTGATGGAGCATACCACAACCTCCTTGCTGGTGGCAAATTCGAGACCCTCGTAGCTCAGTTCGCCAACCTTGATGCTCTTGCCAATCTGAAGGTGGGTGACGTCAACGTCGAGTTGCTCGGGAATCTGCTGGAAGGGAGCAGTAACCTCAATCTTGCGGATGGAAAGGTTCATACGACCACCGTCGCGAATACCTTGGGCAAGGCCTACGAGGTGTACGGGGATGCCGATGGTGAGAGGCTTGGCCTCGTTGATCTCATAGAAGTCGATGTGCAGCACTGCATCGGTAGTGGGGTGGAACTGCAACTCCTTCATCACGGCGGTGTGGTGCTCGCCATCGATGTCGAGGTTGATCACGTAAACGTGAGGGGTGTAAATCACCTTGCGCAAGTCGGTGGCGGCAACGGCGAATGCCAAGGACTGGGGCTTGCCGTTCTCGTCGCGAGCCTCGCCATAGAGATTACAGGGAACCAGGCCCTCTTTGCGCATCTGCTTCGTGGCCTTCTTGCCGGTGGCGGCGCGCTTCTGGCCTTTCAAACTGATTTCTTTCATGACTTTTAAATAATGTGTTACTCTAAATTAAGTGATTGGTTGCTTAATTCGCCATCACACGAAACGGAAATGCCGTTGTGCAAAAAGCGGTGCAAAGGTACGCATTTATTCCCGAATATGGAAAACCAAATGGGGAATTTTCACCAAAACCAGCACATTTTTTCCCGATTTCTTGCAAATAACAAGGAAAATACGTATTTTTGCAACATTGTTTCGTAAATATCAAAAACACAAACGTCTAATTTTTAGATTTCACATGATAAACAGGGAATTAATCAGAATCAAGGTCGTGCAGCTCACATACGCCTATTACCAAAATGGCACCAACAACCTCACCAAAGCTGAGAACGAACTGATTTACAGCCTTTCCATGTCATATTCCCTCTACAACTACATGCTCATGCTCATCGTGGCTGTCTCTAAGGAAATGAGGCATAGGGTGGAGGTGGCGGCAAACAGGGCGAAGAGAGAGAACACAGAACCGCCTGCAACCAAGTTTGTTGATAACAGGTTTGCAAGGCAGCTTGAGGACAACCTCATGCTGCTCGACTTTGCCGATGAGCAAAAATTGTCGTGGGCCGACGACATCGAGTTTGTAAGGAAACTGTGTAACATGGTGGAGCAAAGCCAGATTTACCAAGAATACATGCAGGAAGAGGAGGACTCATACGAGGCAGACAGGGAGGTTTGGAGAAAGCTATACAAGGCCATCATTCAGGAAAACGACGACCTTGATGCACTTCTTGAAGAGAAGAGCCTGTATTGGAACGATGACAAGGAGGTGGTGGACACTTTCGTCCTGAAGACCATCAAGAGGTTCGACCCGGCAAACGGCAAGAAGCAGGAACTGCTGCCGGAATACGACGACGAGGAGGACAAGGCTTTCGCATGCAAACTCTTCAGGGCTACCATCCTCAACGCTGACCAGTATCAAAGGTATATGAGCGATGCATCGCGCAATTGGGACTTCTCAAGACTCGCCTACATGGATGTCGTCATCATGCAGATTGCCATCGCCGAGATGATGACGTTCCCGAACATTCCCGTCAGTGTCACCATCAATGAGTTCGTTGATTTGGCAAAGTTGTACAGCACCTTCAAGAGTGGTGGGTACATCAACGGCATGCTCGACACCATCGCACGATACCTCATCGACTGTGGGGAGCTCAAAAAGGCCATCGACCCGCCTAAGCCCAGAAGATTCTAAGGCAAGCGGCAGACAAAAAGCAAACATAACAATTAAAAAAAAGTATAGTATAAAATGAACATTCATTTCGCACTCGCCGCACAGGCGCCAGCAGGAGGCGGCTTCGACTTCCTGCTCATCATGCTCGTGGTATTCGGTATCATGTGGTTTTTCATGATCAGACCCCAACAGAAAAAGCAGAAGGAAATACGCAATTTCCAAAACTCTCTTGAAAAAGGAGCAAAAGTGGTCACCGGAGGAGGAATCTACGGCACCGTTAGCCGAATAGACACGGAGACGGGAAAGGTGGAAGTGGAGATTGCAAAGGGGGTTGTCATCACCGTGGACAGGTCATACGTCTTCGCCGACTCCAAAGCCCTGCAACCCAACTAATCACACCAATCATGCTATGCGAGGCTCAAGAAAGGATGTCAACAAAACGCTAAGGAACTTCTTTCTCTGGATAAAGAGCAAGGAGTTTCTCGTTTTTTTATTCTTCTTGTTTGTCAGTGGACTCTTCTGGGGCGTCCTGGCAGTAAAGGAGCCGGCAGAAAAGGAAATTGGAATACTCATTTCCATCGTCAACCAACCTAAAAACGTCGTCATCACAAGCGACAATGTGGACACGCTGAAAGTAACCGTCAGAGACAATGGCTACAATTTCATCGGTTACTATTTCGAAAGGCCAGAGCCTATTCAAATCAAGTTCGCTTCCTACGCCAAGGACGATGGGAAAATTTCCGTCAACAACGCCGAATTGGCGAAGATGGTGAAGAAAAGGCTCGAACGGTCGGCTGAAATCGTCAGCATCAAACCCGAAAAAATCGAGTTGTACTTCAACTATGGAGACTACAAGGTGGTCCCCGTGGCTCTCGACGCTGACATCAAGGCGGCTGACAAGTATTTCATCACTCTCAAAAGAGTCGAACCCGACACCGTGAGGGTGTATGCATCCAAATCTTTGCTGGCAAACATCGATTCCGCAAAGACAAGATACATGCGCGTCAGCAATCTCTCCGGGGAGGCTACTTACAATGTCGAGCTAAAGAAAATCAACGGGGTGAAATATGAACCGTCGAGGGTCAAACTCCTCGTCAATGCAGACTTGCAGAGAGACGTCTCACTCGAGGTTCCCATAGAGATTTGCAACGTGCCGGACAGCGTACTCCTGCGCATATTCCCTTCAAAAGTCCACGTCTCATTCGTCACCGGGACAAGTTTGGTGGAAAACATCACCCCCGAGGATTTCAGGGTGGAGGTGGACTACAACGACGTGGAAAGTGGAACGGGGCAGAAAACGCTCCCACTGAGGCTCGTCAAAAGCCCCGGGATGGTGAAGCGGCCAAAGATGTCCTTGTCCAAGGTGGACTACCTCATAGAGAAATTGTGACATGGAGCGAAAAGTGGCCGTCACAGGAGGCATAGGGAGCGGGAAATCGCACGTATGCAAAAGGCTTGAAGCACGCGGCATCGACGTTTTTGAATGCGATGCCTCAGCGAAACGCATCATGAGGGAGGACCTGGAAATCAGGCGACGCCTCGTAGAACTCGTGGGCGATGACGCCTACGTCGGTGGAAAACTGAACAAGGCCGCTATCGCTCGCTTCATGATGGAGAGGGAGGGGAATGTGGAGAAGGTGAACGGCATCGTTCATCCTGCCGTGGCTGCCGACTTCATTGCCTCTGGAAAGAGATGGATGGAATGCGCCATTCTTTTTGAGAGCGGCTTCCAGCAATATGTGGACACCGTGGTGTGTGTCACCGCACCCTTTGAGACACGCATCAGAAGGGTTGTCGAACGGGATGGCATCACCAGGGAGAAGGCCATGGAATGGATGGAAAGGCAGTGGCCACAGGAACAGGTGGCAAGACATAGCCATTTCATCATCGTCAACGACGGCATCGAGGACATCGACAGACAAATCAACAGGCTCTTCGATTTTCTCGAAGAGAGAGAAAAAACTATTTTAACGACCATACAACAACAAGGAAAATGAAAGAAACCATTATGTCAATAGCCGGAAAGCCAGGGCTTTACAAACTGGTGTCAAGAGGAAAGAACAACCTTGTGGTGGAGACGCTGGACAGCACAAAAAGAAGAATGCCCGTCTTCAACTCCAGCAGGCCCGTCAGCCTGGCAGACATCGCCATCTACACACAGACCGACGACGTGCCACTCATGAAAGTGCTCCTCGCCGTCAGGGAGAAGGAAGAGGCAAAGCCTTGCTCCATCAAATACAAGAAAGTTTCCGGCAATGAGCTTAGGGAGTATTTCGCACAAATACTGCCCGACTTCGACAGAGACCGCGTGCACGACAGCGACATTAGGAAATTGCTCCAGTGGTATGACATCCTCGTGGAGGCCGGCCTCACACAATTCGAGGAAGACTTGCAACCCACTCAGGGCGAAAACATCGACGACCGAAAGGAGCAATAGGCTATGGACAACCAACTCGTAGATAGATTCATCAATTACACCAAGTTCGACACGCAGTCCGCTGAGGACTCTGCCTCTGTCCCCAGCACCTCCAAGCAACTCGTCTTTGCTGAGTACCTCAAGAAGGAACTTGAGAGGGAGGGCTTCGCCGACGTGGAGATGGATGACAAGGGTTACATCTATGCCACACTAAAGGGCAACACCAAGCGAAAGGCCCCCGTCATTGGCTTCATCTCGCATTACGACACCAGTCCTGACTGCAGCGGATGCGGAGTGAACCCACGCATCGTGGAGAAATATGATGGAAAAGACATCATCCTCTCCGAAGGCATCGTTTCTTCGCCCGACAAGTTCCCCGAACTGCTCTTGCATGTGGGGGAGGACCTCATCGTCACCGACGGCAAGACACTTTTGGGTGCCGATGACAAGGCAGGAATAGCCGAAATCGTGCAAGCCATGTGCTTCCTTCGAGACCATGACGAGATAGAGCATGGTGACATCAGGGTGGCTTTCAACCCCGACGAGGAGATAGGAATGGGTGCACACCATTTCAACGTGGAGAAATTTGGTTGCCAGTGGGCATACACCATCGACGGAGGAGACCTCGGTGAACTGGAATTTGAGAATTTCAACGCCGCCGCAGCAAAGGTGAATATCAAGGGTGTCAGCGTGCATCCGGGATATGCCAAGGGAAAGATGGTGAACGCCAACCGGCTGGCTGCGGAGTTCGCTGCCTTGCTACCCACGGAGGAAACACCGGAGGCCACGGAGGGCTACCAGGGCTTCTACCACCTCCTGTCCATCCAGTCAGGCATCGAGCGCGCACAACTCAGTTACATCATCCGCGACCATGACCGTGAGAAGTTCGAGGCGCGGAAAAACATCATCAAGCAGTGCGAGAAGACCATCAACGACAAGTATGGTGAGGGTACATGCAAGGTGGAGGTCAACGACCAGTACTACAACATGAAGGAGAAGATAGACCCCAACATGCATGTCATCGACCTCGTGCTCATGGCCATGCAGCAGTGCGGCGTACCCCCGAAGGTCATGCCCATCAGAGGTGGCACCGACGGAGCCCAACTGTCCTTCAAAGGGCTGCCATGCCCCAACATCTTCGCAGGAGGGGTCAATTTCCACGGTCCTTTTGAATTTGTTTCCATACAGGTTATGGAGAAGGCCATGGAGGTGATTGTGAAAATCTGCGAACTTACGGCACACTACAACGATTAAGGATTTACATCAACGACGGTTGGTCGCAGGCCAACCGTCGCTATTTTAACCATACTCTCTAAAGAAGCATGTCTGAACTGGCCCCACTTGTCACCGACCTCGCGCTCATTCTCATCGTGGCGGGCGTGGTGACCATCGTTTTCAAAAAACTTAAGCAACCCCTCGTGCTGGGCTACATCGTAGCCGGATTTCTTGTCAGCCCGCACATGCCGCTCACCATGTCGGTCACCGACTCCGAGGACATAGAGATATGGGCCAACATCGGTGTGATGTTCACACTCTTCTCACTTGGCCTTGATTTCTCCTTCAAGAAAATCCTCAAAATGGGTGCGGCGCCATTCATCGCCACCATCACCATCGTCTTCTGCATGATGACTACGGGTGTCATGGTGGGGCATCTCTTCGGATGGACGAAGATGAACTGCATCTTCCTCGGGGGAATGCTGGCCATGAGTTCCACCACCATCATCTACAAGGCTTTCGACGACTTGGGGCTCAGGCAGCAGAACTTCTCAGGGCTTGTCATGGGCGTGCTCATCCTCGAAGACATCCTCGCCATCATTCTCATGGTCATGCTTGCCGCCATCAGCGGAGGTGGGGCAGGTGGAGAGGACATGCTCTTAAGTGTGCTGAAACTTGCTTTCTTCCTCGTTCTTTGGTTCGTTGTGGGTATCTACGTCATCCCACTTTTCCTAAGAAGCACCAGGAAACTCACCAATGCAGAGACATTGCTCATCGTTTCGCTTGGGTTGTGCTGCCTCATGGCCGTCATTTCCACAAAGACGGGTTTCAGCAGCGCGTTCGGAGCCTTCGTCATGGGGTCCATCCTTGCGGAGACCATCGAGGCGGAGAAAATCATAAAGGTTGTCGAACCGGTGAAAAATCTCTTCGGGGCTATTTTCTTTGTTTCTGTGGGTATGCTGGTCGATCCCAATGTCATCGTGGAATATGCGGTGCCCATCATCGTGCTTGTGGCAACCATTCTCTTGGGACAGGCACTCTTTGGCACCATGGGGTTCCTCTTCTCCGGACAGTCGCTCAAGTCGGCCATGAGGTGTGGCTTCTCCATGGCGCAGATAGGAGAGTTCTCCTTCATCATCGCCACCCTCGGATGCGACCTCAAGGTCATAGAGAATTTCTTGTACCCTGTTGTCGTCGCCGTATCGGTCATCACCACTTTCCTCACACCTTATATGATGAGGGCGGCTGTGCCGTGCCACGACTTCCTCGAGAAAAGACTGCCACGCTCATGGGTGAAATGGCTCAACCACCTCGCCATGAGCCAGAACACCACCAAAGTGGAGGACAGGAAATGGAGAAGCCTGCTCCTGCAACTCGCCGGATACACCATCGTTTATTCCATACTTTCGGCGGCTACCATTGCCGTGCTGTTCACGTTCTTGCTCCCATTCCTTAAGATGCTCATGCCTCCAGTGTGGGCCAACATCTTGTGCGGACTGATTACCATAGGCTCCATCTCGCCGTTCTTAAGGGCCATCATGGTGAAGAAGAACCATAGTGAGGAGTTCAAGGCGTTGTGGACGGAGAATCGCCTCAACCGACTACCACTCATCTTCACCATCATCGTGAGGGTGGCCATCGCACTCGCTTTCGTCTTCTTCGTCTGCAACAAGGTTACCGACTTCTCCAACGCCATCGTTATTTGCTTGGGAATGGTGTTCGTTGTCATCATGGTCATGTCGAGATGGATCAAGCATCGAAGCATCACCCTTGAAAGGACCTTTGTCCAAAACTTGCGCTCACGCGACATCATGGCGCAGGTGAGTGGGAAGCGGAAGCCGCTCTTCGAGGGAAGGCTTCTCGACAGGGACATTCACATCGCCGATTTCGAGGTGCCTGTTGGCTCGCAATGGTCGGGAAAAACACTCAAGCAACTGGCTTTGGGAAAGAAATACGGCGTACATGTGAGCAGCATCCTGCGGGCAGGCAGGAGGCTCAACATCCCCGATGGTGATTCCGTCATCTTCCCAACCGACAAACTGCAAGTCATTGGAAGCGACGAGCAACTCGCAACCTTTGGAAAAGCACTCGAGCAAGAACTTTTTGCTGAGGATTACGACTTGGAGAAGAGGGAGATGAAACTCAAGAGGATGGTCATCAGTGGTGCCAGCCAGTTCCTCGGAAAGACATTGGAACAGAGTAGGATAAGGCAAGACTACAACTGCATGGTGGTGGGACTGGAGGAGGGAAAGGAGAACCTCTCAACCGTGCATGCTGCATACAAGTTTGAAAAGGGAGACATCATCTGGGTCGTAGGAGAGGAGGAAGACCTTGAACGGCTTGTCGCTCTCTGAGCCACTCTGTTTGTTGTCCAAAGGAAATTTTTTCATATTTTTTGCTTCTTCCCATGCAAGAATTTGCCTTTGTTGGCATTAATAGGGAAGAAAGCAACCTGTAAAAATGAAATGGTTATGAAAAAGAAATTCTTTATTCTGACATGCCTTGGCCTCATGGCTTCGGCATTCACTTTGCAGTCATGTCTCGACGATGATGACGATGCCTGTTATGTCATTTGTCCCGTTGATCAACCCAACGCACTCGTCACCGTCAAGCCCATTGCCGACAAAAACAACGCATTCTTCATGCAGTTGGACGACAGCACCGCTATTTGGCCGGTCAATCTGCGGCAGTCGCCTTTTGGAAACAAGGAGGTGCGCGCACTCATTAATTTCCGAAAACCCACAGAGGAGGAGATATCCAAAAGTGGCTTGGAGGGAAACAAGGAGTATTTCGTCTTTGTCAATTGGATAGACTCCATTCTCACCAAACCCATGGTGGAAAGCATGGGCTCGGCAGAGGAGAACCTCCGGAAATATGGCTCCGACCCCTTGGAGGTGGTCGATGACTGGGTGACCTTGGTGGAAGACGGCTATCTCACACTCCGTCTCCGCACACGTTGGGGAGGGAACACGAAGCACGTGGTCAACTTGGTGCACCGCCAGGATGTCAACACGCCATATTATTTCACACTCTATCAAGATGCGAAGGGCGACACCCGCGGACAAATGGGTGACGCCTTGGTGGCCTTCAAATTGGCCGACAATGTCATACCACGGCAGAATTACCATGAGGAAACTCTGACATTGGAGTGGTTGTCGTATTCAGGTACGAAGACCGCTCAGTTCAAGTTCCGCCCAGGAAATGCAAGACGGGAAAACACGGAAGGCGTAGGGTCATTCAAGGGGTTTGAGTAAGCAGGCTTTCGCTGCGTTGACTATAAGAAAAAGCCCTCCCTATCATGGGAGGGCTTTTGGATATTTTACTGAACCAACTTTTTATCACGAATTTGAAAGATTTGTCGAAGGCAAACGAAGAACGCAGTAATTGGAGAATTTAGTTTTCCTCGCACGTATATTCCGATTTGTCTAACTGTTGCTCTCTAAAAAGTGGACACGGAATATGGCTTTCTCAAAAATTTTCACTTTTCAGAAAATCTCGCAGCCCTAAGTGCGTAATTCCCTCATAGTCCCTTCGTGTCACCATCGGGGTCATTGAAATCACATACTTCGGATAGTCGTTTCTTGTATTCCTCAAACGACCAAACTCCCGCTGCCGCGTCTCATCGTTCTCTAACAGATATGCTACCTGCACATAACGCGTGTCGTTGGGCTTCGTACACACAAAGTCTATCTCGCCCACTCGCAACTCTCCCACCTTCACCTCATAGCCCATCCTGGTCAAGTGTTGGTACACCACGTTCTCTATCACCTTCTCAATGTCGCCCTCACGGTCGCCACCAGCAATCAGATTCCTTAGTCCCACGTCACCAAAGTACACCTTCTGGTTCGTTTCGAAAATCTTCTTCCCATGGATGTCATACCGTTTCACGGCATCCACCAGGTAAGCCTCCGTGAAATAACTCGTATAGTCAAGCACCACGTTAGATGACACGTCCAGACCCTCGCTCTTCATCTTCTTGCTGATGCTCGTTGCTGAACTCTCC
>Ga0129307_1001943_pt1 | contig 18802 bp, 22 predicted proteins | sample P1105metagenome_FD_94437 | JGI IMG/M metagenome (GOLD analysis project Ga0129307, IMG submission 94437) | Capybara group fecal microbial communities from Wisconsin, USA - P1105 metagenome | ecosystem: Host-associated > Mammals > Digestive system > Large intestine > Fecal | place: USA: Wisconsin... | reverse complement strand
TTTAACTTCTTCAAGAGTAAATGATATATCAAAGTCTTTATTTATATTTTCGTTAGAGAATAAAATAATTAAAAAGAAAAACCATTTAGAATTTTTAAAAGAAATGTAACAGATATACTAAAAAAAATATAAAATTAAAAAAAAAAAAAAAAGGTGTATAATATTACCAAGGAGGATATATGAAAGAAGTACAAGAATTTTTAAAAAGTTGTGGAGTATACTTTCTAGCGACATTAGATAATGATCAACCAAGAGTAAGACCATTTGGCACTGCAGAAATATTTGAAAACCATCTATACATAGAAACAGGAAAGAAAAAAGATGTATTTAAACAAATAGAAAAAAACAACAAAGTAGAACTATGCACATTTAAAGACTCAAAATGGATAAGAGTATCAGGTACTCTAAAACTAGACGATAGAGTAGAAGCAAAAAAAGATATGTTAGACAAAAACCCTGAATTAAGAAATATGTATAGTGAATATGATGATAATACTGCAGTACTTTACTTTGAAACAGGAAAAGCTGTTATTTCTTCGTTTACAGAAGAACCAAAAATAATAAATTTTTAAGACTGCTATACAGTCTTTTTTATTGACATAAATAATTATTTTTAGTATAAATAAAATGAGGTGTAACTATGAAACTAGTATTAAAAAAAATTAATTTAAAAGAAGAAACAAAAAGAGATATAGAATCAAAAATCTATGATATAGACAAATTTATAAATTATATAAAAGAACATTTAAAAAAAGCAAATTATCTAATTGAAAATAAAATATTAGACTTAGATGAACAAGAATTATATGATGCATTAAAAGAAGTATTTGATATAAAATATGATAATGAAGACTATTTAGAAATACTTTCAAAACAAAACGAAAAACATTATACCGATATAATTACGATAAACACAAACATGATAGACAATGAAGGATATAATATTTCATATCTTGGAGCTAAAGATAAGAAACTACCTAATTATAATGAAAGAGTACCTTTAAGTGAAATTAGAAATATTACAGAGTCAAGCGATTTCGTTGTATTAAAAGAGCTAAAATATAAATTAAATACTAAACTTAAATCACCAGAAAAATATGAAAATCATAAATACATAAACTTTGATCAAGATTTAGATGAAAATAATGAATTATTTGATAAAGTATTAGAACTAATAATAAAAGAAATAAAACAAAAAAATGTATTAAAAAAAATATTGAGTGATTTACAATCATATATTAATGAATTAATGTATCAAGCAAAAGAAATAACAAAACTATCAGAAAGCGATAATCCTGAGTTAAAACAAATAGGACTATTATATAAAAAGGCATTTGAAGAAAACTTTAACAAAAAACAATTAACGCAAAAGAATAATCATAAAAGAAGATATTAAAAGGAGTTATTATGTACGATATAAATTATAAGAATTTAAAAACAGAAAGATTTCTATATAAATTACCCATCTATATAGGACTACTAATACTACTAATTATTGATGGTATTATAGCTATAAATATAATAAGAAAAAAATCGTTTGATTCATATGTTATAACAAGACATATAGAAATTGAGTCACATGAAAATAGTGATGGAGATACAATGTATACACCAGTATACTATTATAATGTTGATGGTAAACAATATAAATGTAAACCATCTTCATCATCAAGTAATATTTCAAAAATAAGAAATGGTAAAGTATATTATGATTCAAAAAATCCATCTAAATGTATAACAGATTATTCGTTAAAAGAAAATAAAATATTATTAATATTAAACATTATTCCACTAGGATTTATAATACCAGGAATATTATTAACTATTAAAGCAAATAAAAAAATTAAAAGACTTAAAAAACTTAACGAAACAGGAAAATTAGTAAAAGGACTACCTTATAGTTTAGAAAACACTAATGTATCTATAAATGGACAAACATTACCACGTATAAAAGTTGAATATAGGCTTAAAACAGGAGAAACAACAACTCTAACTAGTGGTCCAATATTTGATACTAAACATAGTGATTCAAGTACTGTAGACTTGTTAATAGACGAAAATAATCCTGATAATTATTTTATAGATTTTGAAATAAATAGAAAAAATGGTAATTTACCAGATGACTATTATAGAGGATAATATGGAATTAGATAAATTTATAAATGATTTTTTATTACAACTAGAAAAGAAAAATGTTGTGGTTTTTACAGGAGCTGGAATGTCAACAGCCAGTGGTATAAAAGACTTTAGAGGAGAATTTGGATTATATAAAGAAAACATAAATGCTGAAACAATACTTTCACATAGTTATTTTATAAATAATCCAAAAGAGTTTTATAAATTCTTCAGAGATAATTTAATAAATGAAGTTAAACCTAATGAAGCACATTTTTTAATAAGTGAATTAGAAAAAGAAGGATATGTAAATTCAGTCATAACACAAAATATAGATAACCTAGATAAAAAAGCGCAAACATTAAATGTAATAGAACTACATGGTAATGCAGAAAACTTCTACTGTACAAAATGTAATAAAAAATATAAACTAGAAGACATAATTAATATGGATTTAGTACCAATGTGTGAATGTGGTAATATCATAAGACCTGACATAGTACTTTATGAAGAACAACTAGATACATTCAACTTAATGCATTCAATGGAAGAAATAAAAAAAGCAAGTACATTATTAGTAATAGGAAGTAGTTTATTAGTAAATCCAGCGGCTTCATTAGTACATGACTTTATTGTAGATATGAGATTTAATAAGAACAAAAAACTATATATAATTAATAAAGGACAAACCGCATATGATGGATTTGTAAAAGAAACAAAATATGATGGAGATGTAATTGAATTTACAAAAGCATTAAGAAAAAAACTTCAATAAAAGTTTTTAATTTTAATAAAATTAAAAATATGATACAATTAGACATGAATAGGAGGTAATTATGAAACTAAAAAACATTATAATAACTTTAATAGCTTTATTATTAGGACTATTACTAGGATATATGATATTTAATAAAAAAGAAAAAACACTTCCACTACCAGAAATAACAGGTGGAGAAAGAGGAATGCTAGGTATTGATAAAAATATAAATGAAGAGACAATAGATAATTATTTAAATAGATCAGATTCAGTATATAGAGATATGAGAATGTTAAAAGATCCAGGAAACTACGAAGCAATAGGTGGAGACTCATACTTGTCAGGATTTATAAAAGGATTTGAAGTAGTACCATATCCACTATTAACTGAAGTAAAAGGATTACCAGAAGCAGTAGGAGACTCATATAAAGGAAAAACACTTTTTAAAGAAAAAGATGGAAAATATATTCCTAATTACAAAGAATCATTAGAAATACTAGAATACTACTTTCCAAAAGATAAAAACATATTCCTAATGTGTGGTGGAGGCGGATACGCCGGAATGACTAAAAACTTATTAGTGTCACTTGGATGGGATGAAAACAAAATCTATAACGTAGGTGGTTATTGGTATTACAATGGAAATAACAATGTAGAAGTAAAAAATAATGATTCATATGATTTCTATAAAGTAACATATCATGATATAGACTTCAAAAACTTAACAGAGGTTAAATAATGAAAAAAATAGTATTATTCATAATAACTTTACTATTAATAACAGGATGCAGTAAAAAACAAATAGAAAAATTCTACCTAAACAACAAATACTATAATGAAGGAAATTTCATAACGATAAATAACATAGATAACCTAAAAAAAGACACATACATACTATATACATATAATAACTATTGTACATTCAAAAAGCCTTGTGAAGAAGTATTCAAAGAATATATGGAAAAATACAAAATAGACTTTTATAAAATGCCATTTGATCAGTTTAAAAAAACAACATTATACACTAAAGTAAGATATGCTCCATCAATAATAATAATTAAAGAAGGAAAAATAGTTGAATATCTAGACGCAAATAGTAATAAAGACCTAGAAAAATATCAAGATACTAAAAAATTTGAAGAATGGATTAATAAATATATCTATACAGAAGGATCAAATTGATCCTTTTTTTAGGTTTAAATAATTTAACAAATTTATATTACCGTATATAATAAACTGAAAGGTGATGGTAATATAAAAATATTAAAATTTATAGGTACTGGATACAATGATAAATATCAAGCAAAAATAAAAATATATCAAAACAACAAAAAAATATTTGAAGGAACAACATATAATGGAATAATAAAAGTAGATTTAAAAGAAAATACCATATATAAAATAAAAGCACATTTCCTAAATGAAAAAATAAATACATATCTATATGTAACAAAAAAATTTAAATATACATTTATATTTACACATGCAATATATAATCCAAGAACTATCACTATTTCATTAGTAGATTTATACTATAATCTACCTATAGAAAGAGGAGAGATAATTTTATGGCAAAGATAGTAGACATTACAAACGGTACAGGTACAGTAGAACTAATTAATGATACCTATACCGTAACAGCAGAAGTAACTGGATATGATAATTCAACAATCAATCCATCAAGTATCACAGTAGATGCTTCAACTAATACTTATGCATTTACAATTTCAGCAACAGGAATATTAACACTTCATGTAACGGATACTGGAACTACAGCAGGAACACCCATAGTAGGAGCTACATTCATAAGAACTGATTCAACAGGAACAGAATATGGAAACGTAATCACAACAGATACAAATGGTGATGCAGTATTCAATAACGTACCATTTGCTGATACTAATGCACCACTAATATATTATAAGCAAACTGCGTCAGATGGTGATCATGAATTTGATAGTACAGTACAAAGTACATCATTAACAACACAAACAGAAACTATTGAAATAATAAATACTCCAGGAGCTACAAGAACAATTAATTTAACAGACGCAAATTATGAAAATTTACCCATAGATTCAGGATCACTAACACTTACAAATTAATCCCATTTTGGGATTTTTTTGAAATGTATTGAAAAAATAAAAAAATAATGTTATCATTTAATCAGAATAGGAGTGGAATAATGAATGAAGAAATGAATAGAGAACCAAACTCAAAAAAATCAGGAATTTTAAGTTATGCAATTTTAATATTACTAATGATTATAAGCTGTATAATCGCATACTATTTTTTAATAGTAAAAAAACCTAAAGAAGAACCAGAAACAATTTCAACTGATATACTTTATACACAAGAAACTTTACCAAGAGTAGATGCATCTTTAGCTACTCAACCTTTAATGGATGCATTTGTACTTAACTTCACAGGAAAAACAACTAAAGAATTAGGAGTAGAATATACAAACACAGATCCAGCATACACAAAACTAATAAACAATGAAGCAGACTTAATAGTTGTAACAGAACCAAGTGAAGACGAACTAAAAAGAGCTAGTGACGCAAATGTAGAACTAGAAGTAACAAAAGTAGTAAACGAAGGATTTGTCTTCTTTGTAAATAAAGATAACAAAGTAGACTCATTGACTTTTGATGAAATAAGAAAAATTTATTCAGGAGAAATAACTAACTGGAGTGAAGTAGGTGGAAATGATGCTGAAATAATCGCATATCAAAGACCAGAAAACTCAGGAAGTCAAACAGGATTATATAGTCTAGTTATGAAAGAATTACCTGTTAAAGCTAGAACACCTAAAGAACAAGTAACACTATCAATGGCAGGAATTATTGAATATGTTTCTGACTATGAAAATGGATTAAACGCAATAGGATATTCATATTACTATTATGCTAATGAAATGTATTTTAATGAGAATTTAAAATACTTAGGAATAAATGGAATTAAACCAACATATGAAACTATTAAAGATGAATCATATCCAATTTTAACAGCTTACTATATAGTAACAAGAAAAGATGAAACAAACGAAAACGTATTAAAACTAAAAGAAGACATGCTATCAAAAAGAGGACAAGAAGTCGCAACAAAGGCAGGATACGTTCCTTGTAAATAGGTGAATCATGAAAAGGGGAAAAATAATAATAATTCTTATATGGATATTATCATTAACAGGAATATTCATATATTCTAAAACAAAAAAAGAAGAACCAGTAGTAGAACCAACAGAGGTAATAGAACAAAAAGAATCACTAGATAAATATGAATTTATTGACTATACAGGATTTTATGATGAAAATAACTTATATACTGAAAAATTATACATAGACGAAGAACAATATTATTCATACATAAAAATATCTGGATTAAAAGATAAATCATTAGAAGAAAAAATAAATAAAAAACTATACGATTTAGTAAATGAACAAATGGATAAAGGATATACAAGAATTCATTCATATGTTCCACTAAATGCATTCAATATATTATCTGTATATATAGATGCATATAAAGACAGTAATTCAGATTATAAAACAATAAATATAGATTTAACAACAGGAAATGAAATAACTCTTAGTGATATAGTAAATACAAAAAATTTAATAAAACCAATTTCACATGCATATTATGATTCAGCATCCTTCATGATAAACTCAGAAATAAAAAGAAAAACAATGTATTTAGATGAATACAATGAATGTATTAAAAGCGATTATTCATGCGACGGAATATTAGGTGGATTATCAGTTGAAGAAACAAATAACTTAATTAAAACATATGAAAACTATATACCAACTATTGAAGACGAATCATTAGAGTATGCTAGAAACTTTGATATAAATACTGAGTTTTACATGACTTCAGCTGGAATTATTATACCAAATGTAGATATTTATGATTTAAAAGGTAATAATGAAATAATGTTATATACAAAAGATAATCCAAGACTTTTCAACTACTATTACAAATATAAAAATAATAATAGTATATATGATGGTACATATGAAGGAATAAAAAATATAATGTTATCAGAGTACATACAATATTTACAAATAGGAAAAACTCATACTGAATTAATAGATGATTATGCATTAATACATTTTGATTCCTATGATAAAAAAGAAAAAGAGAATAAACAATTACTAGATGAATATATAAAAAGACTAGATAAAAATAACTTTACATTTATATATGAAGCATATTATGGAACATCAATGTATAATGATGAATATTTTTCATTTTCAGAATGTACCATGACTAAAGATACATATAATAATGAAGTTAAAAAAGAATTCGCAGATGGAATGTTAAAAAGTAGACATACCCAAGGACACTATGGATTAAAAAATCAAAACATCTCCTGTGAAAATAAAATGATATACTTAAAAAATATGAATGTAGAAGTAATTTATGATTATGACAATAGTAATATTACCACTAATCAAAAAGTTAGAATAGTAGATAATACAGAAAAAACAGAAGAAATTAGTAATTCTATACAAAAAGAAGTAAATGAATTGATTAATAATTATAAAACAATAAGTATATATGTAAGAAATGTAACAGAAACACAAGTATTTATAGAAATTGATTATTATGATAATGATTTCAACAGATTTGTTAAAGAATTAACATTTGATTTATAATCCCAATTTTTGGGATTTTTTGATATAATAAAAAAAGGAGGTAATTATGGAACTATTACAATTATTCGATGAAAATAAAAATATGCTAAATGAAAGTATAGAAAGAGACAAAAAGAAAGAATTACCAGAAGGAAAATATTTTATGATTATACTTTTATTTATAGAAAACAATAACAAATTCTTAATACAAAAAACATCAGTTAATAGAGAAAGTGAATACGCAACAACTGGTGGACATGTAACATATGGTGATAATGCATTAAAAACAGTTATAAAAGAAGCATATGAAGAATTAGGATTAATATTAGAAGAAAATGAAATAAAAGAAATAGAAACAGTAACACATAAAAAAGCTCATGTAGGAATTTATTATTGTAATAAAAAAATAGACATCAATAAATTAAAAATACAAGAGGAAGAAGTAGATAGTTTATACTGGATGAGTATAGATGAAATAAATGAATTAATTAAAGAAGATAAATTTAGAAAGAGTAATATAAAAGCACTTGAAAAAGTATTGGAGAAAACAAGATAAAAAGAGCCTCATACTCCTGACGGAGTAAGGGCTCTTTTCTGATAAATATTATAGTATAAAATATTTAAAAGGTCAAATGCCATGTATCATAAAAAGATAATTTTAAAAAATTTTAGTAGACAAATTTCGACAATTTGTGATATTATTAAGTTAGTAAGCGCTAGTACGAGGCTTGAAAGAGTTTTTTGTATTGGCGTTTTTTGGTAGTTAGGAGGTGAAAAATGGATGTCTTAAGAACGCTAAGTAAGATTAAGATAACAATATCACTTGATAATGTATTAGTTTTTTTATCTATAATTTTTTTAATATCATTAATAGTTTATGTCATTTATAAAGTGTTTAAAGATAAGGTGAAGATAAGAACGCTCTCAATAGGAAGTTTTTCGATTGACCTAGAATGCAATAAAGATGTTAAAAGTTTAGCAAATGAAGTTTATATTGAACTTTCAACAAGAAAAATTTCATTACCATTTGATGAAACTAATGATTTAATAACAGAAGTATATGATTCGTGGTATAGTGCATTTGAAAAATTTAGACAAATATTAAAAAATATACCAATAAAAAAACATAATAAGAATACAGAAAAATTAACAAATTTGATAATAAAAATATTAAATGAAGAACTAAGACCACATCTTACAAAATGGCAAGTTAGATTTAGGAATTGGTATAATAACAATAAAAATACAATCGAAGACCCACAAATAATACAAAAAAAATATCCGAAGTATGATGAATTAGTAGAAGATTTGAAGAGGGTAAATAGAGATATGATTGAATTAACAAATGAATTAGATAAAATAAGGAAAGGTGAGTAAAATGGCAAAACATAAAGTTTTTATATCGTATCATCATGATGATGAAGAACAAGTAAATAAATTTATTGATTATTTTAGTTATAATAAGGAGATATTCATACCAAAAATTGTTGGTGAAAGATATGATACTAATATTAATAGTGATGATAGTGATTATATAATGAGAACAATTAGAGAAAATTATTTAACAGATTCAACAGTAACAATAGTTTTAATAGGTAAAGAAACTGCTAAAAGAAAATATGTTGATTGGGAAATAGCATCAACAATTAGAAATGATGCAAATAATAAAAGAAGTGGGTTACTAGGAATTTATCTGCCAGAAAAATCAAATTGTGAAATTCCACCAAGATTACAAGATAATATTGAATGTGGATATGCAAATTTATATAAATATCCGACAAGCAATCCAGATGTCCTAAAAAGATGGATTGATGAAGCCTATGAAAAAAGAAATGATTATTACCAGACTGTAGATAACAGTCGTCCTTTATTTAAAAATAATAGAAGCTAAAGTGAAATGATTTAAACAAAAAGGGGTTTGACATTTAAGTGCAAATGATATAACTAAGAAATCCAAAATCTCTTTTTGTTTTATATTGTTTTTGATATAATTAATAATAGGTGATAGTATGAGTATAATTGGTGATGTAATAGATTCAGCACGAATTACATTTGGATTTAAAGATACAATTTTCTATAAAGAAAATAGTGATTTACAAGATAGATATGATGCATTAAAAAAATTAAATGAAGAATATCCAAATAATGAAGAATTAATGAGTGCAATGTACTTTATAAAAAAAGGTTTTGAAGGTGAAAATGAAATAGCATATCAATTAAAAAAATCAAATATTGGAATGTACGTATTAAGAGATGTAAAGGTTAAATATGAAGATTTAACAGCTCAAATTGATTATGTTATTATTACTCCTGTGTTTATCTATTATGTTGAATGTAAAAACTTAGTAGGTAATATAACAGTTGATGAAAAAGGAGACTTTATTAGAGAATATACTATTAATGGAAAAAAGATAAAAAAGGGAATGTATTCTCCACTAAGACAAGTAGAAGCACAAAGAGAAGTTCTTAGAAAGATATGGAATAGTAATGCTACTATATTAGATAAATTTTTTGCTTCAAAAAACTTTGGTAATTATAGAAGAGTTCTAGTTGTAGCAGCTAATAAAGATACTATCTTAAATACTACTAAAGCTCCTAAAGATATAAAATATAAAATATTAAGAGCAGACTCATTAATAAGACAAATTGAATATGATATAGAACATAGAAATAAAGAAGTTGATTATTTTGACTCTCAAAAAACTATGGAAGAAAGAGCAAAAGCATATATAGAAAATTCAATAAAAGAAGATATTAATTATTATGAATATTATAAAAATAAGTTTTGCAATAATATTCAAACAAATGATAATATAAAAGATAGATTAATAGAATTTAGAACTAAAAGATCAAGTGAAATGAATATACCAGCTTATTATGTATTTACAAATGAAGAACTTGATAAATTAATTGAAGTAAAACCTAAAACAATTGAAGAATTAACAAATTCTAATATATTACCTGCAATAAAAGTTAAAACACATGGAGAAAAAATAATAAGTATTATTAATGGATAAATTGTTCTCTTCCCCATAAGAAGAGCAATTTTACAGGTATAAATTGTTAATTTACCCTTTATTTATCAACGCTTACAAGGATTTAAGAGATTACAATAAACTAATAAAAAGGTACGTTCGGGTACGAATTTAGGTAAGGTCTTGCGTACCTGAGAATTGGCAATTTTTTGAGGACCAGGGGGTGGATATTAGCATAAAAATCGATGGTATAAAACCCAGTAAAATCAACGTTTTTCAAGACTCACAGTTTAAAAAAATACAATTCTACCCATCAAAATTTACTAAAATTGATGGGTGGCTGATGGGTAAAATGATAAAGAGAGGAATAAAAATGATAAGGAAAAATAGTTGTGGAAATATTACTGATGAAGAGTTTTTAAACATAATAATTCCATTTGATAAAAAAATGGATAAATATTTAATAAAGTATATGTATGAATATGTAGCTCATTATTTAGCTGTAGGATATGAAATGAGTGCATTATGGGAATGTACTATAGAACAACAAGTTAATTCAGCTTTAACTAGATTTACCGATCCATTACTTGATGGAATATTTAATTATGATAAATTAGATAGAATATTAAAAGATAAATATAAGTTAAAGATTATTGATAGAAAAACATCACAAATGATTAAATTATAGAATAATAAAACTAGATGAATTCAAATCATCTAGTTCTTTTTTATGCTATTATACCGTTATCGGTATGATATGTTTTTTAACATATTTTTTAGATATGTTAAAATTTTGCGATTTTTTTAACATATTATTCTATTTTGTTAATTTTTTAATTGATCGTAATATCTTAATATTACGATTAGTTAATAAGTTCTACTTTAACTGCACCAATTTGTGGTGGATTAGATGTTTCTACCATTCCATTAAAGGTTATTCTTACATTATTACCTTTAACATAGAAATCGTTTATTCCGTTTGTTGGTCTAGTTATTTTTACAACAACTCTATCTTTTACTTTGAATGATTTGCAATCTTTTAGCACTTCTACTGTTATAGAATTTTCTTTTGCTTCAATTATTTTTGCTTCGAATATTTCTTTAGACTCTTTAAATTCGATTAAGTTGTGTTCTTTGATAAAACTAATGTAATCAGCACCACAACATTTAGTAAATACTTTATCTAGAAAATCATTTTGATTATCTTCGGTATTATCAATTAATCCTACAATAACTTTATTATTACCATCTATGGCACTATATGCATAATTTGATAAGTCAGCTCCTTCACTTATAAAGTATTCGTTAATTTTATCTTGCAGATCTTTAGCTTCAATATAATAGTCATTTATTATTGTTTCTTTACAAACTGTTTCTGTGCTACAAGTAGAATCTTTCAATTTTGTTATATTTTTACCATTATCGCAATGATAAGTAGTAACGAAAATTCCTTGTTTACTTCTACATTTCGTTTGAGTACCAATTATTGGATTATTATTAAATACTAAAGCTTGTATTGTATCAAGTAAAATAATTCCTATTACAATACCGATTACAATCAAAGTTATTCTTATTCCTTTTTTCATAAGTCCTCCTACAATTCTATTATATCATATAATTACCAAATTTTATCAACACCTCAAATCATCACAATATTACTATTTTCTGATCTATTAAAAAAGACTAGATATTCTCTAGTCTATGACACTTGTGACACTTATGACACTTAAATTTGGTACCCCCTATATTTAAGTGACGCAAGTGACGTAAAAAATTATTTTAATCTGCAGTCCATCTAGATTCAAAATCAGATACTTCACATTTTAAAACACTACTAAGTTTCTTATATATTTCAGCACTATTTGGAATCATTTTTAAAGTACTTAATGTTGTTGAAACTGAATTTCTAATATCAGTTAAACTTTTCTTAGCTTTAATCCAGTTTTGTGGACTGAATACCCTATTAGCTGCTAATGGTTCATTAGATGCATTTTCTAATGCCATATTTAAACAATTACCAGCTAAATCGACAACATAATCTAAAAGATCATTTTCTTCTAATTTTTGAAGAGCAATTACAGGATTAATAACTGATTCCCCTGGCATTCCATTAATAACACTATAGAAAACTGATATCGCATATAAATGATGATATGGTGCATATGATTTCATAGCTAACAATGATTCATTTAATCCCATAGGATTATCATTTGTCCATTTATTTATTACTTTATTCCACATTGTATTTAATGAATATATTTTTTCTGGATTATAATCTTTTTTAAATAATTGATCAAAATATACATCAAATATTTTCTTTGAACTGTATGCTATATTTGGTCTTTGAGAATGCCAAGTTATTAAATATTTACCTAACATTTCCAAATCAACAACATAATCATCATTTTTATCAGCAGGCTTTATTTCCCCGCGTTTTGTTATTAAATATCCATTACTATATTTTTGTTCATAAGTTTTCTTCATTGCAAGTACACGTTTATCATTGCTTCTTAGATCTCTTGCACTAACAGTACTTTGTGAATTGGTTGATGTACTAATTTTATCACTTCTTTCCCTTTCAGGAACTTCGTAAAATTTAAACATTATATATGAATTTTCATCTTCTTTTACTTTTTCACTGCAAGAAAGAATCGTATTTAATGATTGACATCCATTAACAACACTTAACCCTTTTAATTCTAATGTATTACCATATAAATTCATTTTAGTACATATGGCTGTTATCCCGTTATGATAGAAGAAAAAATTATCTGAGTCTTTATAAATTGTGTCTTTTATTCCTTTATTAACTTTATTATTAATACCAAGCGATTGTCTTACATTTTTCTTAAATAAAGCTTGATCTTTAATATGTGGAATAGTAATACAATCTTTTAGTGGAATTGCTGCTAAAACTACTTTTACTCCTGCCAAAGTCATTTCCATAAATTTACCATTTTCTAATACAATACTATGATTAATATTAGGATTTTCTTGTCCTAAAGCAACATCATATCTTCTTTCAAGTTCATCTTTATCAACTAGACTTAATGTAGCATTAAAGTCATCTGATGTTGATATTTGTTCTTGAAAAGATTTTAAATCATCTTTGGCAGCTTCAGTAAGATATGATGGTATAAGTAATTCAAACTCTATATCATATTCCTCATCTAACGCAACGGCTATTTCAGAAATTTTTTGTTTTAATTTTTCGTTTGCATTTTCTTGTAATTTAGAAATGTTTTTAAGTTGAGTCCATGATGATAAAACCTCACGCAAAGGTTCAGCATCAACAGGACGATCTTTATAATATTTACCTTGTATAATATGAATAATAGAATTAACTTCATCAATATATACTGCATCAAACTGTTTATCACCAGCACCATCTGTAATACAATACCTAGCTTGATTCTCATCCAAATTATATATATTTCTTAGATACCATGCTATAAATCTTTGACCATCATTGGGATAATTATCCATATAATACTTATTTTTAATTTCTTCTTCTATTTTATCAATCATAATTACACCTCTTATATAATTATACACTATAATTGCAATTTTTTATAAAAATACTATTCAAAAATTTAATGAAGTTTAGAAAAGTTTAAAATATATGATATAATTATTTAAAGGAAGTGGTAGCTTTGAGAAATTTTATACCTAAAAAAGTGATAACTGATCAACAATATGATTCATATTGGAAATTAACTGTAGAATATACAGATATTTATGATTCAAGATTTAATAACACTCTAAAAATGATTGTAAAATTTATTGATGATAATAATTTAGTTAATGAAACATACGATATGAAATATTATAAAAAACTTCAAGATATTATTTATTCAGTATACCCAAAAGCAGATAAAGCTTCAGTAAGAAAATCAATTAATCAATTTATAAAATTAGGTTTTATAAAGCCATATTTAAGAGGTTATCATAATTTAACAAAAAAATTTTTAAATACAACTGATCTAGAATTAAAGAAAAGTATATTTTCAACAATTTTCTACGAAAATGCCTCTTTTAGTTCTTCAGTTACTACTGATGCAACAGACACAAAAGAAACAAATTTTCTATTAAAAACTTTAACATACCACCCAGATAAAATATTAAAAAAAGAAGACATAATTGGATTAATGGTTACACCTTCAATAAATACTATAACAAAAGGATATTTAACGCAAGACGAACTTGAAGAACAATATAATTATTCAAAGGCAATAAATTTCGAAGATAAAAAATATAATCAAATAAGTTATTTATTTAATTTCCTAAATTTAATGCCAAATATTAAAGCAGATAAAAATACTGGAATTACATTTATTGATCCAAATGATGTTGAAATAGATACCAAAAGAGATCCTATCTTATATGGAATATATAAAAATGATTTAAAAAACGAATCGAAAAATGTTTTTGGAAAAGTTGTATGTTATCTTACAAAGAAGGAATATAAAGGTCTTGTTTGTTCTCATATAAAAGACTCCGCCGTTTGTTTAAGTGAAGGAAAACTAGATGAAGCATATGACTATAATAATGGTCTATTACTTAGTCAAAACATTGATGCATATTTTGATAAATATGATATTTCATTTAAAGATGACGGAAATATATTAATAAACAATTATGAAATAATGGATTCAGATATTATGTATGAACTAAGTCAATATAAATTAGATGATAAGTTATTAACTCCAGAAAGATTATGTTACCTAGAATGGCATAGAAATCAATTTAAGAAAAAAGCTGAAAAAAGTAAAGCTGAATACGAAAAATATAATGTTATACCAGAATAAAAGAAGAAATTATCAAATTTCTTCTTTTTTTATTTTTAATATAATCAACACTTCGTATGATTCATTTTTATTATCTTTATTAGTAACTTTATATTGATGTTTTTTTTCTAAAACTTTTACAGTTCCATATTTTTTTAACATATTTTTCAATTCATCAACACTTGGCTTTGTTTTATTATTTTCGCTTATTACTATATATTTAGTTTTATCAATGCATTTTTTTACTAATTTTTCTAAATTATCTAAAAACATATTATTAAGTGAAAAATTAACATAATCAATTTTTATATCAAACATTTCATCATATAATCCATAAAATTGATCATATTTATTCATTGTTCCTGGATATGGTGGATCCATATAAATAATATCCACAGATTTATCTAATTTATCTATCATATCAAATGAATCTAAATTATATGATTTATTATCTTTTTTATTATCAAAAATTGAATCATTATATTCTTTGATGTTATCAAGTATATGTTCCATGAAAGTTTTATTGTGATATGCTCTTCTTCTTTTATATTTTTTATAGCTATATTCTTCATCCCTTAATTTAACAATTTGATCCCATGGAACATTCATTCTAGAATAAGGAATTTTTCTTATCATTGCTCTACGAATTAAAGCTAAGAATATATATTTTTTTTCTTCATCAAGCTTATCTGCTATACAAAGCAATTCAGCTAATTCATGTACTTCATCATCAAAATATAATTTATTAGATAAAAATTTAATATTATTATACTTATTATCTATATCTTTTTTATCAATTTTAATGTCGATATCTTCCTTATTTAATACTACTTTTTTATTTTCAATTATTGCCTTTGATATAACATAATTTGAATATAAGACATCATTCGTAATAACTTGATAATTATTTTCTTTTAAAGCATACGAAACTGAACATCCACCACAAAACAAATCAAGTACTGTGCCTTTTTTATATGGAAGGTTTTCAACTATCCAATCAGTTAACTTATTTTTATTACCAATGTAATTTATTTTAGGATATTTACTCACTATCAAGCACCTCCCTTACTTGGGAAGCTATTTGCTCAGCTAACTTAACTGGAACCGCATTTCCTATTTGTTGTTGTATTTTTCCAGAGTTACCAAGGAAAACAAAATCGTCAGGGAATGTTTGAATTCTTGCAAGTTCTCTACATGTTAAAGCTCTATTTTGATTATAATGGAAGATTTTTCTCATATCTCCAGTCACGCATACAGATGGTTTTTTACTATCATATCTAATATATTTTCGAAGATCTCCAGACTTTGGTCTAATTTCTTCTGGTATATCTAATCTATTACCACCATCTTTTACATATTTCATTTTTTCTAACATTTGTTTAGAGTGATTCATTGCAATATGATTAGGAATATCACTTGATTCACCACTTTCTAATTTCGGTAAATCATCGATTGCCTCTTTTATAGTCATTCTTTTCTTTTTAATGGTTGGATATGTAAACTTATTTTCATTTCCTCTTACTCCAACAATAAAAATTCTTCTTCTTTCTTGAGGAATTCCATAATCAGCAGAATTTAAAACTTTATATTTAATTGTATATCCAAGTTCTCCAAAAGAATTTACTATTTCTTTAATAGTTTTTCCATTATTATGTCTTTCCATTGCCGCAACATTTTCAAGCACAAACATTCTAGGTTTTAATATATCAACAAATCTAACAAACTCTTTAAATAATCTATTTCTATCATCATCAATAAATGATCTCCCAATATTACCAGCAAGTGAAAATCCTTGGCAAGGTGGTCCACCAATTATTACATCAACTTTTTTTCTACCAATGACTTCTTTAATTTCTTCATTAGAAATTTCTTTAATATCCCTTACCATTAAATTGTGGTTAGGAAAATTTTTCTTATAAGTTTCTGCAAAATCTTTATTAAATTCAACTGCTAAAATATTATTAAAATTCTTATTATCAAATCCTAAAGTCATACCGCCAGCACCTGCAAATAAGTCAATATAATTATACTTTTTCATTTTCCTCACCACCTATCTTAATTATTATACCATTTTAACATTTAAAAGTCACCATCTAAAATAAAATATTTATAAATCTTTTGGTAGTTCATTATAGTCATATTTATGTTCTACCATTTCTAATTGATCAAAAGCTGATTGAACATCATCGATTGCCTTGTCGATTGTATACAAACTATCTTTATCTTCTTTCATAATTTTCATATGTTCTATAGTTGTATACATTTTTTGTCTAGCTTTTCTTGTAGTATCTCTTTTTTGTTTATCAAATTCCAATAATTTTAATTCTGATTTTTTATATTCATCTATCAAATTTTTTAAATCCTTTGTGGATTTATTTTTGTATTTATCAATACCATATATAGAAAAAGATTCACCATAACCAGATTCTTTAAGCATTAAATCTAAAGATAAATCTAGTTCTTCAGCTATTCTTTTTAAAATACTAATATCTGGCTTTTTTATTTTTCCGTTAATTGTATCATTATATGTACTTTGGCTCATACCAATCAATTTAGCTAATTCTCTTTGAGAATAACCTTTAAGTTTTCTTGCATTTTCAACCATCTCTTTAAAATCAGATATAGCCATAATCACACCTCTTCCAAGAGTCTTATATCCTCTCCTATAAACCATTTTACCATTAAAAAAAATTATTGTAAATAAAAAGAACGAATTTTTCGTTCAAAAGTATTGACTTAAACTTTTTTGAGTGCTATATTTGTATTGAACGATGTTACCGTTCATAGAAAGGAGATGATGAATTACAACTTAGTAGTTGCGGAAATCACCGATATGCCGAACTTATAAAATGCAAGGTCGAAATAATAACCCTATTGGCACGGGAGTTACGAAATAACTAAAATTTCGAATATATGGGAGAACCCAGGGATAACTCTACTCTATTTTAAAAGAAAGGAGGTAATTAAATGGGAAACTTTAAAGTATATAGAGCCTTTGATGAATTTTTAAAAGATCCAAATATATCTTTAAGAGCCAAAGGATTCTTAACAATGGTATTAACTAATAATATTACTACTGGATTTGAAGTAGAAAAATATTGTTCAGATTCTAAAGAAGATATTAAAGATGCTTTATTAGAATTAAGAATTGCTAAGTATATAAGATATAACTCAGAAACTAATATGTTAGAAGCAAATGCTGTTCCATACGATAAATGGAATGAAGAAGAATACGAATTATAGGAAAGGATGTGATAATATATGACAGCAAGTGAAACATTAAAATTAATAGCAAAACAATGGTGCAATTTAAGTGATTTAATGAAACTAGCAGGTGTTGGTAGAAATAATGCATTAGTTATTAAAAGCACTATAAAGAAAAAATTAGAAAGTGAAAACTATTATGTTCCAAATAATGCAGTACCAATGCAAGAAGTTGTTAAATACTTAAATATAGATATTCCATACTTAGAAGCTAGAGCTAATCAAATAAAGGAGGCATAAAGATATGAAGGCTTTTGAAGA
>Ga0129307_1001942_pt1 | contig 18829 bp, 13 predicted proteins | sample P1105metagenome_FD_94437 | JGI IMG/M metagenome (GOLD analysis project Ga0129307, IMG submission 94437) | Capybara group fecal microbial communities from Wisconsin, USA - P1105 metagenome | ecosystem: Host-associated > Mammals > Digestive system > Large intestine > Fecal | place: USA: Wisconsin... | reverse complement strand
GGCCCGGGTCCGGGATGGGGATCCGATAGTGATCGATACGGAACTTGGACTTGTCGAGGACAGAGCCGAAGACTTTGCGTCCCGAAAGCCCGTCCCTGCGCCGGAAAGAAAGGAAAAGGGCATCCTGGGGATCTATGCCAGAATCGCGGGCTCCGCTTCATCCGGCGCCAGGCTTTAAAGAAGGAGGAGAGGTATGGAACAGGCATATGCAATGGTGATCGAATCCTTTGGAGAAGCCCTGAAAAAGCACTTGTTTGACATTCCCGAACCGGCCTGCGGAGAGACCAGGATCAGGATAGTGGCTACCGGTATCTGCGGCTCCGACGTGCATGTATGGAAGGGCGAAGACGAAAGAAGCCGCCTTCCGATGATCCTGGGGCATGAAGGGATCGGATTCGTCGATGCAGTGTCAGGCGGCAAGAAGGATATCTTCGGGCACACGCTCGAGCCCGGCGACCTGGTCGTCTGGAATCGCGGCGTGAGCTGCAAAAGCTGCTATGACTGCCTGATCAAAAGACGTTTTTACAGCTGCAAAAACCGCTGGAGCTATGGGTTCTCAAAATCGATCCATGACTATCCGTATCTGAACGGAAGCTATGCTTCCCATATGCTGCTGGTGCCCGAAACTGACATTGCCTGTGTGATCCCGGCTGATCAGGTGGATCCGGAAGCGGACTACGTGCCCTATGTTTCCGCTTGCTGTGCCGGTACGACCACGGCCTGCGCGTTTGAGCAGGCGGGGGTGGAGAGCAGTGATACGGTTCTGATCCAGGGTCCGGGTCCGCTGGGGATCTATGCTGTCTTGATGGCAAAAGAAAGCGGTGCTTCTTCTATCATCGTGATCGGCGGTACGGAGGAACGGCTGCAGCTCTGTAAGGAAGCAGGCGCCACCTTCGTGCTGAACAGAAAGAATACGACTGTGGAGGACCGCAGGAAGAAGATCATGGAGATCACCGGCGGACGCGGAGCCGATAAAGTATTTGAATTGAGCGGATCTGCAGTTGCGGTGGAGGAAGGCCTTCCGCTGACAGCCGTCAACGGGACCTATCTTTCCGCGGGAATCGCGGTGGATGTCGGAAATGTCGGCATCAACTGGTTCCGGCATGTCGTCAGAAAAAACATCCGGATACAGGGCGTCTGGGTAGGAGATATGAAAAATACCTGGCAGGCGGTCAAAGTCTATGAACGCCACAGGGAGATCCTGGACAGGATCATTACACAAAGGCTCCCTCTGGAGCAGGCGACGGAAGCGCTCCGAATCATGCAACGCAGGAAAGCTATGAAAGTGGCACTGATCCCGTAATGGTCCGGTGTCACTGATACCAACAGGAAAACAGCAATGATCTATTTGTTTTTTGTCATTCTGATGTTCTTCGGCAGCATCATGCAGATGGTCACGGGACTCGGGCTTCCGATCGTGGCGATGATCGCTCTGCCCTTTATCGTCTCGTATCAGAGCAGTCTGGCCATTGTATCGCTCGTCAATCTCGGGCATGCGCTGATTGCCCTCCTGACCGGGGAACGCGAGATAGATTATAAAAAATGCATCGTGGTAACAGCCGTGTATTTTGCGGCGTCTACCGTTGCGGTACGCTTCATGAGCGGACAGTCAATGGAACTGATGATGCGCCTGATGGGTGCAGTTCTGATCATGATCGGCCTGTATTTCATTTTTTTCAACCGCAATCTCAGCTTTGATGCGAGCATGACCGGAAATATCATAACCGGTATTGCCTGCGGCATTATGGGCGCGCTGTTCGGATTCTTCGGCCCGCCGCTATCGATCTATTATCTTGCAACGTCAAAAAGCACGGTGGAGTACCAGTCCAACATGCGCTTTACTTATCTGTTTACCGCAGTCTATACGGTGTGGCTGCGCATCAGCGCAGGCTACATGACGCAGGAGGTGATCCGTTACGGCATCGTCAGTATCGCTGCGCTGAGCGTCGGTGTCCTTTTCGGAAATCGGTATCTTAAGGATATCCGCGGGGACAAACTGCGGCTCGGGGTCTATTGGGCCCTGATCTTCTGCGGAGCCGTGTATCTGATCAAGGGCGGCTGAGCCACGCAAAAAGCACAGTTGTGTACATAGCAGCTTCGCAAGCTACGGCCGTGCAGGTGCAGGTAATGATAAAGGAACAGTCAACAGTATTTTCATAAAGGAGAAAAACCATGGCAGAAGAAATCAAGTACTTTTCACAGATGGCAGAAGTGCCGGATTATGATCTCAGGGAGCCGTTTTACAAGGAAGGCGCGAAGTGGACCACCAGGCACAACTTTGAGCTGGAGAAAAAGCATATCGATTCCGTGATCATCCACGACGTGACGCTGCGGGACGGCGACCAGACCCCGGGTTCTGTTTTCCTGGAGGACGAAAGGCTCCGTATCGCGGACGCACTGGCGGAGATGAAGGTCCCGCGCATCGAAGCGGGCATGCCGAACGTATCCAAGGCGGTCGAAAATTCCATGCGCCGGATGGTAGCAAGGAAATATCCCGATACGAAGATCTACAGCTTCATCCGTGCGGTGCAGGCAGACGTGGACCTTTCCAAGGACATCGGCTGTGACGGCATCATCATCGAGTATTGCGTGAACCCGGTCATCATCAAGCACGCCTACAAAAAGACGCCGCAGTGGGTGGCGGAGAACCTGATCAAGTGCATCAACCATGCCAAGGAGATCGGCTTCGAAGACGTCACGTTCATGGGCTGGGACTGGTTCCGTACCCCTATCGAGTTCACGAAGCCTCTGATCCAGGAGCTGTATGACAAGACACAGCTCGACGGCCTGGTCATTGTCGATACCTACGGCAGCTCCACACCGGATGCGGTCGAGGAGATGTTCCGCCTGTTCAAGGGCTGGTTCCCGAGACTGAGACTGGAGTTCCACGGACATACGGATAACGGCTGCGGCTGCGGCAACGTGCTGGCAGCGATGTGGGGCGGAGCGGAAGTCATCCACACCTCGTTGAACGGGATGGGTGAACGCTGCGGCAATATCCCGACGGAAGACGTGGCAGTTCTGTGCGAAATCCATAAGGGGATCAGGACCGGCATGGACCTAACGAAGCTGGCACCGGCATGTCAGGTGACCTCGGTCATCAGCCGTATCCCGATCCCGGCCGGCAAAGCGGTCACAGGAACGAGGGCGCTGTGCATCGAGTCCGGTGTCTCCCTGGACATCGAATATAAGATGATGAACAATAAGGACTATAAGGTCACGAACATTTATGACAGTTTCAGTCCGGACCTGGTGGGCAGAATGGACAAGATCCATCCGGTGCTGGGCAAGAACTCAGGAAAGAGCTCCATCAAGCTCATGCTTGAGCAGTATGGTCTGGATGCTACGGACGAAGAGGTCATGAAGATCCTTGAAAAGGTCAAGGACGAGGCATATGTGACGAAGTCCGGCGTTTCCGATGACATGTTCCTGAAGTTTGTAAATGACGTGAAAGCCGAGTGAGCGGAAGGGCAGAAATCCGCCTGATCCATTGAAGATACTCCTGGATAAAGAAGGTGTCTCCCGAAAGGGCGCCCCTCATAAGAAAGTTTATAGTTTTCTGGAAATGGCATGATCTTCGGGTCATGCCATTTCCTGTTCCTCCAATTCACTCAGCGGGATGAACCCGATCAGATCGTAGCAGACATAGATGCTCTGGCGGCGTTTCCGCTGCTTTTATCCGGAGCCCCGACATAGATCGCCTTGATCAGCTCATGAGCCGCGTAAGGCGTCAATTTGGTCATATCCGCGTACTTCCTGACCTTCTGAATGAAGAGTTCAAGATTCTGGTTCTGTTGTTCCTGTGTTTCGATTTCCTCCCGTAAGACTTCTGCTTCCGCTTTCAGTTCGCGCTGCTAATCCTCGTAGGCCCGGCTTATCATGGCGAAATGGTTATCACTGATACCGGGATGCAACATTGTCCTCATAGAGGCGGATGAAGAGGCGGTCCAATTCAGCGATACGCTTCTCGTCCTTTTCAAGCTGCTTCTTCTTAGAGAGAAGTACCTGAACAAAGCCAGCAAGTAAATCAAAGAAATTCACTACCTGACAAGCAGTGTACAGAACCGGGCCTTCGCGCAATTTCTGCACCGGCTCGTTGGGAACACCTCCCAGGCCCAGAGAACACACTCCGTGTGAGCTGCGCGTTTTTGCAAAACACTTATTCTGCCTTTCGGCATATTCTTGAAAAATAACCCGGAGCCGGACATCGAAAAAATCGACATCTGGCTCCGGACTCTTTTTTCAATTTTCTGGTTTTACAGCAGACGTGCGATCAAATCTCCGCTGTCCCCGTCTATGCAGATGGATTGCGATTCGATCTGCTTCGGGCAGTAAGATTCTACAGAACGGAAGTCTACCCCAAAAGACATCATTTATATACAACACAGAGGAACACGTGAGACGTCTGATGTCGCCAAAAATCAGTTCGAGGTTGATAAGATGGTGCCACACAGGCGCAACCAACGTGGCAAAGCCACTGAAGCATCGGAAGAATGACCAAGTTATTCTAAACCTACTGCTAAATCCTAACCAAAAGAAAGCATCAATCATCATAGAATACCGGAATAGATGAAGCACCCCATTAAGTGCAATCCTAAAAAGCAGATGTCGCAGTGTTTAATAAGACTTACCCGGCTTATATACGATATATCTGCTACGTTGGCCTTGGTAAGGTTGCCAAAGGCTCTATCGGGCTCAGGTGTGCAAACCGATCCCAACAGATAAAAAAGAAGTCAAGCCGGGTAAGGAAAGGGAACCATTTGACCAAGGGCGTGTGGGAATGCTGTAGAAGTACCCCATTCTCTTATAAAAGAAAAACACGGATCTTTTCGACCATATCGGTCCGGTGGATTAGCGTTTACACGCACTGTTCATCCAGGTAGAAATGACACCGTCGAGTGTGTGAAATATTCTTTGTAAATAGGATTTTTCTCACATTCAGCACTTGAGTTTTATCACATAAAGAATGCATCCGTATAATATCACTTATTATCAAAACTGAAACATAACTTTCATGTGCGGCTCCCAATTACGATCTATAGCACGCTTAAGATAATCACGTTTGCAACTCAGCTTCGTAAAGCTCGACGGATAACAGCGTTCCTGTTCAAGGCCATGCACTTCCAGATTTTCCTTCAGCCGTTTGATTTCACGTTTAAGAGCTTTGATACACTTCAAAATCTCTTCTTTCGACTTCCCTTTCAGTTCAACTTCGTAATAAGCTTCCGGACTGATCATCATATCTCTCCACCTCCACGAGAACAGTATATCAGAAGAGATCCGTCGCGCGGTCGCCCCAGGGGGCGACAAATAGCTTTTATAATCTCGTCCACAGCCATCACATAATTCAAATGATGACAATATTATGGATTCACCTCATCCCTTTAGTTCCACAAACCACTTTCCGACCATATCCTCGTAACCTCGAAGAATTCTTCTGATTATTCTGAATCGCTTATTCGCCTTTCTTTGTAATAATACACTCCATTGTTATACTCAAGATAATCTGTAGTTGTCCTGTTAATCAAATCAACTGCAAGATTCTCCGGATAATCCATATACCAGTAGTAATAGTCGCCCAAAATCATATAATTGTTCTTATGACCATAGAAATACCCGATGACAGAATTCTTATTGATCGTCTGCACCAACCGCTCGAATAGCAGTCTGTCTTCTTCGGAAAGCCATTTCTTAACAAGGTATTCATGTGGTGCCGTTTTCGCATAGGTAGTTGCATATTTCCATTTATGGCTTTCAACAAAAGACTTCGTCTCTTCCAAAGTAAATGGAACCGCGGAATCCGGGTTATAGGACAAAACGCGTTGGTGGCTAGTTCCACAATTCAGGATATGAAGCAGAGCTGTGGAACTCATTCCAGACGATCGCATCACCCCATGTCGGGATCGAACCATCGATCTTTTTCCGGGGTGAAAGCCGGTTGTAGATATCGGCAATGCTCTTATCTGTCGGCATTACTTTTAATAGCTCATTTGCAGAAAGCGGCTCCGGTGAGTGCATGTAGCACCACCAGAAGACCGCTTTTATTCTTCTCTCTATGTTTAATCCCCTGTGGTCCCTGAGCATCGCCCTGAGCCTTGCATTGACCCCGCCTTCCATCTGGTTGTTCGTTGACGGGATCTTATCTGTTTCATCCAGTAAGGATCTATCCAGATACGTAAACATCGTTCCTTCCCTGACCAGCCTTACAAGGGAGTTCTTTGCCTTTAAGAGCCTCTCATGGGTAGGCCTGAGCTGACCGTTCTCATCACGCGTCACCTGGCTTAAAAAGTCACGGTACTTCTCCATCCAGTCGATGAACCTGTGCACCCAGCGTTCCATCTCCTTTTGGTCTTCCAGATGCAGAAGGTCCTTTGCCAGCATGTATAATTCCCATCCTGCCGTCGTTTTGGGGCTTCCGGTCGTGTAACGCCTCACCTGGCAGAACACATGAAAGACACACCTTTGGTGCCTTGCACCCGGCCAGCTCTTCTTAAGTGCCTTTGCAAACCCGGTCCCTCCATCCGAGACAACGACCAGGGGTTCCGCTATACGTGACAGCAACGCCTTATAAGCCCCTGCATGCTCATGCCTGCATAAATACGAGCCCAGTACGTTTTCATCATCACAGCAGATCAGTACGCAGGCTTTGCGCCCCATATAGATACCGTCCACATATACGACTTCCCTTTTCGATTCGATCTTCGGCGGCATGGGCCAGATGTCCCAGAACCGTGCTGTCTTTCTCCGGAAGGTCCGTCCTTCCCCGGGCATTTCTTTTTGTGTCTGCCTGCTGAACAGCCACCTTAAAAAGATCTCCAGCTGCTTCGTTGTGTTATCGATCTTAGGGGTGATGGTCATGGAACAGGCCCTGCAGCGCCACCTTTGCGAGCCTGATCTGTTCTTCCCATATCTCGTACACATCTTGCCGCATACAGGACAGATAACTTGCCTCATTTTATCTTCCTCCGAAATCTTGCTTTTCAAGGAAGATATAACCAGAGAAAGTGCCCTTACAGCAAGGGTTTTCCCAATGTTTCACCAACGCGTTTTGTCCACCCTGTATCTTGTTTCAAAAAAGATAAAACCGCCGATTACCCTTATATACTTGGGTAATCGGCGGTTAAAACCAACGCGTTTTGTCCTATAACTCTAAAATCCCCCGGAAATGGCTTATTTCCGAGGGATTTTGAAAACGCAGACGGTGGGATTCGAACCCACGTGTGGTTGCCCACAAACTGATTTCGAGTCAGCCCCGTTATGACCGCTTCGATACGTCTGCATATTCAGCGTTTTCTATTGTATGCGAGGTCAGCCCGAAAATCAAGCACTAATTGCAGCGCATGACTTATCTTTCAGGATCACGGTACCGCATGATCAGATACCGTACCAGCCATATGAGCCAGGCTGCCGCAGCTCCTCCGGCCCAGAGAAGGACCATGACAAAGATCAGCGCCCCCATGAGGCCGCCCGCGTCAATGAATCCGCCGCTCTCTTCCACGACGATGTGGAAGGCAAAAAGTCCCGCGATGACAAGCGCAGCCGCCATGATATACAGCGGGATCAGGCGGAGCACAAGACACTCTGTAAAGCGCAGCAGCAAAAGCTGCAGCACGAAGGCTGCAGCAATATGTACGATGATAATAAGGTTGATGCCGCTGAGATCCAGGCTCATATACCGGAATCACCCCTTTAACCCGAGCAGCTGGATCAGCAGCAGGTAACTCATGCTGTAGTAAGTGATAACTGCGATAAGGTCGTTCAGGGTCGTGATCAGCGGACCCGAGGCAACTGCCGGGTCGACCTTCAGTTTGGTCAGGATCATCGGGATCGTCGTGCCGAGCAGGCTTGCCAGCGTCATGGCTGTCAGCAGTGCCACACCGACGCAGCCTGAGATCGCAAACGCCATATGCGGCGGCCGGTCTTTGAGGATCATGATATATAAACCTACCAGGATCACCGCGACCGAGGAAAGCAGGAGGCCGTTGCAGAAGCCGACGCGCACTTCCTTAAGGATATGGCCGGCTTTCTGGCCGGCTGTCAGATTCTCATCCATCAGCACACGGATCGTAACTGCGAGCGACTGAGTGCCGGCATTACCCGACATATCCAGGATCATGGACTGGAAGAACATGATCAGGGTCAGCTGGCTGATGACCGCCTCGAAGACGCCGACGACGGTCGAGACCACCATGCCGAGAAGCAGCAAGGCGATCAGCCAGGGAAGACGTTTTCTCATACTGTCCTTGAGGGGTTCCGCAAGCTCTTCTTCCGCGGTCAGACCTGCCAGTCGTGCGTAGTCTTCACCGAGCTCATCATCCACGACCTGGATGATGCTCTGGGAGGTGATAACGCCCAGCATCTGGTTGGAATTGTCAAGTACCGGGATCAGGTCCTCGGAATAGTCTTTCAGTTTTTCAATACAGTCATCGATCGTCTCCGTACCGTAAACATAGGGGTAGGAGGTCATGATCAGGTCATCGAGCGGCGTTCCCTGACGGGCAATGATCAGATCCTTCAGGTCGATCGCGCCGTAGAACACATCGGAGCCGTCCAGGACGAAGATCGTGGAGATATTGTCGTTTTCCGGGGCCTGACGGACCAGTTCGGTCATGGCTTCCTTGACTGTCAGATTATCGTGGATGACGATGTAGTTGGTCGTCATCTTGGAACCGATCTCGTCTTCGTCGAAGGATGCAAGCAGGGCAATGTCTCTTCGGAAGTCATCATCCACAAGATCGACCATCAGCAGGCGCTTGGTCTTTTCCATCTCACGAAGGACCGCGATCGCAACATCGGGCTCCATGTGGCTCAATACCACAGCCGCTTTCTTGATGTCCATTTCATTAAGGTACTGTGCGATCTCGTCATCGTCCGCGTATTCAAGGATCCCCGAAAGCGCTGAGACGTCGAGGACCCGGTAGACCTTCTTGCGGTAAGCGGGCGTGAGGGTCAGGAGAGTCTCCGCGATATCATTGTCATGGTAATCACTCAGGCGCTCCCGCAATGCCCTGGGACTCGCATTGCTCTTGATAATGCCGGCGATCTCGGAGGTATAGTCCGGTTTTTCTGCCGGCGCCTCATCCTCATCGTCATCATCGTCATGATTGCTGTCCTCATCAAGCTGCTCCTTGAGCTCTGCTTTGACTTCTTCGTCAGTCATGTCCGCGAGGTCCTTTTCACCGGACTCATCTGCGGGCTCGCTGAAGTCGTACTCGTCCTCGTCTGTCTCGGGATCAGCAACATCAGGATCAGCTTCATTCAGTTCAGCTTCCGGGCTGATACTGTTTCCGCCGTTCTGTGAACTGCCGGTGTCTTCTTTTCTGCCGTCAGCATCGCTTTCCTGGTTTACATAATTTTCAATCTCAGCTTCTTTGACGACTTTGGCATCTTCATCATCCAGGATCGCATTAAAAGGATATACGACTGCTTTCTGCGGTTCTTTCAGGATCATCTTCTCATCTTTATCCATGCCTGACCTCTTCTCCCCCGGCGCTCCTGCCGGACATCTGGATTCGGGAACCGACCGTATACGGATGGATCAAACGAAATAAAAAAGACAGAGTATGAAACTCTGTCTTATGAGTATCCCGGTTTGCTCCATACTCCCGGCAGGTCTGTAAAGACCTCCTTCGGGATCATTTCATGAGAACACCGCGCCATGCCCGCTGTTCCAGAACAGCCGGCATATTTCTTAAATGAGCCAGAGTTTCGATGCTTTTCCAGTTGTCCGTGTTCATGTCCGATCGGTATGCTGTGCTACTTCGGTAATGACCATCACTGCCGTCCACTCTGCTCACCTGCCTTTATGGTTGGATTGGTACGGGACAAGCCCATACACTATTAGTCTAAACGCAATCGATGCGGAATTCAAGGTCAAACTTCGCTTTCATTCCTGTTTTTTTCTGCTTCCTCCGGCACCGGCTGACTATCCGTCTCCGTCTCCGCCGGCGTTTCCTGCTCACGCTGCATCCCGGCAAACGCAGCCCTTTCCGCTGCTATCTCGTTCCTCATTTCCGTCATCCGTGTTTCCAGTCCGCCGATCCTTGCGCGAAGTTCCTTCATGCGGCCGCGATAGACTGTTCCGACAACAATGGCAGGAGTCAGAGCCAGTGCTGCCAGCATTCCGATCATCAGCGCGATCTGTTTCCGGTGGTTCAGATCCGCCTCCCTTTCCAGGCGGACCCGTTCCGCTTCAGCCTCACGGTTCAGACGCGCCCGCTCCTCGTAGATCGGCTTAAGCACGCCTTCACGCCGTTCTCTGTCCTTGTCAAGCCGTACGGCGACTCTGGCTGCAAGCTCCCGGATATTGTCTGCATTCTGCATATCCGTAAGTCCGCACTCTTCGATCATGTCTTCGTACGGGACCCAGACGCTGAGCGCGCTCGCCCGCATATAGCGGCTGACGGCACTGTCCTCGTCATCAAAAGCTTCGTCCCAGATCTCCAGCGCATTGAGCGCAGAGACGGCATAATGCATGTAGTAAAACGGCGTCTCATATATGTGAGATATCGTCGTGTAAAAATCGGGGTCTGCCGGCGCTTCACCGAAATAATCGGTATAAAGCCCCGTGTAGAGCGCCTTGAGCTCGTCCGCATTCATAGCAGGACTGCGATAAACGCTGCGCTCCAGTTCATCGATGATGCTGCCGTCCAGGATGCTGACCAGCTTCTTTCCCAGAAGAAACAGACGATAAGCTTCATTTTCTTCAGGCTTAAAGAGCAGGTCTGAATGATGCCAGCTCAGAAGTTCGAGTCCCTGCGACTGAAACTCCTTGACGGAAAGATGTGTTTCCGCAAAGAGGTGACGGTCGTCCGTGTGGTAGTCGTTGTTGAAGTGCCCGAATTCGTGGGTCATGTTCATATACTCATCCTCGAGAAAATCCTTCGGGGATGTAAAAATGAACGCGCTGTTGGTCGTATAAAGAGGTGACGTAAATGCGGAAAGCGAAGCGTTGCTCCTGACATAAAGGCGGTTCGCAGTCAGATAATCATAGGCTTCCGCGAGGTCCGGGTGTACTGCGGTGATAACAGGACGGAGCGCTTCCCACTGCGCATCGATATCCGCAGGCGCACTGCCTTCAAGGTCGCTGAGCTGAAGCCTGTTGATTGCACTGCGGACCTCACGGTAAACGGGCACGATCTCTTCGCGGATAACGCTGTGGACGGCAACCGCTTCCTCTTCCGTCATGACATTGTAACCGAAGACTGCCTGATAATCCGCGTAATCTTCATAACCGCTGAGTCCGGCAAGCATGTTCCTGCCGGCTGCAAGCTGCAGGTAAATATCCGTGAGCTTTCGCGGATCCGGCTCCGCCTGTCCTGCCTCCATATAATATCTGCCGGTCAGTTCCCTGATGCCGTCCCGGACCTGGGGAATAAGGTCCGCGTTCCCGCCGGCAGCCGGTTCTTCCCCGGCAGGTGTCTCATCTTCTGATGCATCTTCTGCCGCAGGTGCGGACGGTACTTCCGTCGAACGGCGGATCATATCCTTCTCCTCTTCCGTCAGTAGGTCCGTCAGAAAACTGTACTCCTCGTACTGAAGTGTCACTGCGAGCAGCGAACGGACATAGCTCTCCTGATCCGTCAGAAACGCACGGTAGCGGGCGATCTGTGCGGTCAGGGCTGCATCGTCGGGAGTCACATAATACTGCGCCTGCAGTGCCTGCATCTTATCGGAGATCAGATCAAACGCCTGCAGAAGCTGCTGATAATCGCTTACGATCTGGTCCTTATCCATATCAGAACCGGCTGCAAGTTCCCGGTAGAACCTGTCGCAGATCTCTTCCGTTCCTTTCAGATCAAGGTCCGTGTACTGAAACTCATGGATGCCTGCATCCCGGTGATCGAGCGGTGCATAATATGAAGCTGGAGCCGCCGCAGCCAGTGCCGGGAAGATCATTTGAAGCATCATCAGTACGCAAATGAAAGCTGCCGGCATTGCCGTCCCCAGCTTTTCAAAGAGGCCTCTGTGTTTTCCCGTGTGCCTTTCCGTCATGTATTATGAACCGCTCCGAAAAATCTCTTTAAATCATAACCTATTTGTCCTGCCGCCGCAATCAGAACCGGACGGCATTACTTATTGTATTGAATACGGTATCTGATATGGTCCTTCCGGACTTCTCCTGCCTTTAATAAAACCGATCCGAATTCCTTATGATGGACTGTATCGGGAAATGCACAGCATTCAAGGCAAAGGGCTGAATGCGGTCCGAAAGCAATGCCGTCACGCCCTGTTCTGTCATCCAGACTGTTTCCCGTATAAAGCTGGATCCCCGGAAAAGATGATTCCACTTCGAGCCTTAAGCCGCTTTCCGGATCTTCCACGGTTCCGGCAGGTCCGCTCAGATCAGGGTCAAGTACGTAGCAGATATCATATCCTCCGTTTGCTTTCAGGTGCGGATGGCCGGCATACATCTGATCTCCGATCCTGCCGGGCTTCCTGAAATCAAAAGGCGTGTTTTCTGCTTCCATGATCCTGCCGGTCGGTATTTTTTCTTCATCCACCTCGATACATTTCCCTGCCGCAATACAGAGGATCTCATCATCGATCTTTGATCCGGGTCCTCCGAGACACCAGTAAGTATGATTTGTCGGACTGAATACCGTATCGCTGTCTGATCCGGCCATGAATTCTATCAGTATTTCATCGTTGTTCAGCGTATAGCGGACAGAGATCTTTAAGTTTCCGGGATAGCCTTCTTCACCGTCAGGGCTGAATAAGGTAAACAGTACCGAATCCTCACTCTTTTCCATATCCCAGATCCTTTTGGACAGGCTCCCGAAACCGCCGTGAATGTGGTTTTTTCCTTCATTCCGGCTCAGCATAAAGAGCTTGCCGTCAAGCGGGAGCTCCGCATCCTTGATGCGGTTTGCGACTCTCCCTACCGTCGCCCCGTAATAATACGGGTTTTTGGAAAAAGCCTCGGGGGTATCACAGCCGAGAGCGATATGCTGACAGAGTCCGTCCGGATACTTATATTCCAGGGCATAGACTGAAGCCCCGAAATTGCATAAGGTAAGCCGGATGCTCTCATCTTCCAGTACTGCGAGGCAAAGATCCTGTTTAACGGGTTCGGATACAAATCCTTCATTTGTTTTCTTCATGGCTTTATCCATCAGGCAGCTCCAACCATATATGCTTTCTGGCAGCCGGTATGAAACAGGCTGCGGTTTTTATTTCAAATCGTCCGACTGTAATAAGAATACCATTATTACGGGTTAAAAGAAATCACAGAATGTATATTGTGCAGTACGTCAAATCAAAAAGAGGAAGAAAGCAGACTTTCTTCCTCTTTTATCCCGGAGAATGTTTATAATAAGCGTGCCGCTGCGCGCTCCTTCGTCATTCAAAGGTATCAGTAGATACCCTGCGCCATCATTGCATCCGCAACCTTCAGGAAACCGACGATGTTGGCGCCTGCGACGAGATTGTAGCCCAGGCCGTACTTCTCGGCTGCAGCTGCAGAATCATCGTGGATGCTGGTCATGATGCGGTGAAGCTTCTCATCGACCTCTTCCGCAGTCCAGGAGATCCTTTCGGAGTTCTGGCTCATCTCAAGTCCGCTGACAAGCACGCCGCCGGCATTTGCCGCCTTTGACGGTGCTACAACGATATCCTGTCCAAGGAGATACTTCAGAGCTTCATTGGAGGTCGGCATGTTGGAGACTTCGATGTAATACTTGGTTCCGTTGGCAACGATCTTCTTTGCGATCTCGAGGTCAACTTCGTTCTGTGTAGCGCACGGCATGACGATGTCGGCCTTGACGCCGAACGGCTTCTCGCCCGGGAAGAACTTCGCGCCTGCGAACTTGTCCGCATAGTCAGCAAGTCTGCATCTGCCTGCACGGCAGTCAAGCAGGAAGTTGATCTTATCTTCGGTCACGATACCGGCCTCATCAAGGATGTAACCGGCAGATCCGGAGATGGTGATCGGCTTTGCTCCGAGTTCGACCAGTTTCTTTGCTGCGCCCCAGGATACGTTGCCGTAACCGGAAAGGACAACGGTCTTGCCCTCGATGGTATCATTCTGATGCTTCAGTGCTGCCTGCAGATAGTAGACAGCGCCGTAACCGGTAGCTTCCGGACGGATAAGGGATCCGCCGTAGGAACGGCCCTTGCCGGTAAGGACGCCGTTTTCAAATGCACCGCGGATGCGGCGGTACTGGCCATACAGGAAACCGATCTCTCTGCCGCCTACGCCGATGTCGCCTGCCGGTACGTCAACGTCCGGTCCGATATGACGATACAGCTCGGTCATGAACGACTGGCAGAAACGCATGACTTCTGAATCGCTCTTGCCCTTCGGATCGAAGTCGGTGCCGCCTTTGCCGCCGCCCATCGGAAGGGTGGTCAGGCTGTTCTTGAAGGTCTGCTCGAAAGCGAGGAACTTCATCATGGAAAGGGTTACGGTCGGATGGAAGCGAAGGCCTCCCTTGTACGGTCCGATCGCGCCATTGAACTGAACACGGTAGCCGCGGTTGACATGGACCTGCCCGTTGTCATCCTCCCACGGTACACGGAACTCGATAACACGCTCCGGCTCGGTCATGCGCTCCAGCAGTGCGACCTTCTCGTACTCCGGATGAGCGTTGATGACCGGCTCCAGGGAAGTAAGGACTTCTTCTACGGTCTGCAGGAACTCCGGCTCGTTGGCGTTCTTGATCTTGTTGGCGTTGATAACTCTTTCAATGTACTGATTCATCCTGATTCCTCCTGACGTTTCTGCATCACTGCAGTAAATCTTATGCCGCTCAGACGACATTGTTCTTAAAGATGTCCTCGCAGGAGCTTTGTACTGCTCCCGGCTGATGACGCCCCGCCCGGAGCAGTGCTCCATGGGGGAAATGAAAAAGAAGTCCATAGTAAGCACAGCCTCCCACGAACTTCTTTGTTCACTCGTCTACTTTACTCTGAAAAAGCGGAATTGTCAATCACCAAATACGGGTCCGGTCCGCTTGTCTCAGCAATTATTCAATAAACGTACCATACAGGCTTCCAGCTCTGCTGATATCAGCCGAGGCTGGCGAGCTGTGCGCTGACCTTCTTCATCATTTCTTCGTAGGTCGCAAGCTTTGCGCGTTCTTCCTCGATCTTGGCAGCAGGTGCCTTTGCAACGAACTTTTCGTTGGAAAGCATGCCGCGGGAGCGTTTGAGTTCGCCTTCGAGACGTTTCACTTCCTTCTGCAGGCGCTCCTTCTCTTTCTCAACATCAACAAGGTCGTTGAGCGGAATATAGATCGTTGCATTGGATGTGACGGTGGAAACAGCGTTCGGCTCGATACCGGCCCTGTCTGCCTGCACGGTAAGGCCAGATGCGCCCGCAAGCGTCTTGAACACATCCGCAGTCGCTTCAAATGCTGCTCTGACCTTCGCGTCTTCGCTGACAGCGTAGACCGCAGCCTTCCTTGACGGCGGCACATCCATCTCGCTGCGGAGGTTGCGAATCGCACGGACCGCTTCCTTAATGCTCTCGATCTCAGCCGCATCCTCCGGGAAACAGAAGTCATCGCTGTACTCCGGATAAACGGAGATCATGATGGACTCTTCATCCGTCAGGTTGTCGAAGATCTCCTCCGTGATGAACGGCATGAACGGGTGCAGCATCTTGAGAGAACCTACGAGCACGGTCTTGAGCGTCCAGAGCGCCGCGTCCTCAGTCGCGCGGTCCTCACCGTAGAGACGCGGCTTGACCATCTCGATATACCAGTCACAGAATTCATTCCATAAGAAGCCGGTAATGTTGTCGAGTGCAACGCCGAGCTCGAAGGTGTCCATGTTGCGTGTGACGTTGTCCACAAGGTCGTTGTACAGAGACAGGATCCACTTGTCTTCCTTTGCCAGACTGAGGCCCTCCGGGATCACGCCCTGGTTCTCCTCTCCGCCGGCACTCTCAAAGACAGCCCTTTCCGCATCGCCGGCCTTCTCCACGTTCATCATAATGAAGCGGGTCGCGTTCCATACCTTGTTTGCGAAATTGCGCTCGTTCTCGACTTTCTCCCAGTGGAAACGCATGTCGTTTCCGGGTGCGTTGCCCGTGAGAAGCGCCGCGCGCAGCGCATCCGCACCGTACTTATCGACGACCTCAAGAGGATCGATACCGTTTCCGAGAGACTTGCTCATCTTGCGTCCCAGCGAGTCACGGACAAGGCCGTGGATCAGGACCTTTGCAAACGGGGTCTCTCCCATCTGCTCATATCCCGAGAAGACCATGCGGATGACCCAGAAGAAAATGATATCGTATCCGGTTACGAGGACATCGTTCGGATAGAATTTCTTGAGTGAATCGGTCTGTTCCGGCCAGCCGAGCGTGCTGAAGGGCCAGAGTGCGGAACTGAACCAGGTGTCCAGGGTATCCGGATCCTGGGTGAATGCCGTGCAGCCGCACTCGCAGGAAGCAGGTGCTTCATGGCCGACATGGACCTTGCCGCACTTATCGCAGTACCATGCAGGAATACGGTGACCCCACCAGAGCTGACGGCTGATGCACCAGTCGCGGATATTGTCGACCCAGTTCATATAGGTCTTGGAGTAGTTCTCCGGAACGAACTGCAGTTCGCCGCTTTCAAGCGCATGACGGCAGTGACCGGCGAATCTGTCCATCTTGACGAACCACTGGGGCTTGATCATCGGCTCGACCGTGGTGCCGCAGCGGTCATGGGTTCCTACGGAGTGAGTATGCGGGACGACCTTGACAAGGTAGCCCTGCTCCTCGAGATCCTTAACGACCTCCCTGCGCGCTTCGTAACGGTCCATACCGTCATATCTGGTGCCGGGCAGGTCGATGGTCGCATCGTCGTGGAGGATGCAGATCTCCTCAAGGTTGTGGCGCTTTCCGACCTCATAGTCATTGGGGTCATGCGCAGGTGTGATCTTTACGCAGCCGGTACCGAACTCCATATCCGCATGCTCGTCGCCGACGACCGGGATCTTCTTGTTGAGAAGCGGAAGGATGACATACTTTCCGATCAGATCGTTATACCGCTCATCCGCAGGGTTGACCGCAACTGCCGTATCTCCGAACATGGTCTCCGGACGGGTCGTCGCGATCTCGAGCACTCTGGAAGGATCCCCGTCGACCGGATAATTGATGTGCCAGAAGAAGCTGTCCTGATCCTTGTGCTCGACCTCGGCATCCGAGATCGACGTCTTACAGACGGGGCACCAGTTGATGATGCGGCTGCCCTTGTAGATCAGGCCCTTGTTGTACAGGTCGATAAAGACGTGCTCCACCGCCTTGGAAAGGCCTTCGTCCATCGTGAAGCGGAGACGGTCCCAGTCGGCGGAGACGCCGAGCTTGTACATCTGATGAATGATGCGGGACTCATACTCTTCTTTCCATGCCCAGGCTTCCTTCAGAAATCCTTCACGGCCGAGTTCGTTTTTATCCTTACCCTCTGCCTTCAGCTTGTTGATGACCTTGACCTCGGTAGAGATCGCGGCATGGTCGGTGCCCGGCTGCCACAGGACTTCAAAACCTTTCATGCGCTTATAGCGGCAGAGAGTATCCTGCAGTGTGTTATCCAGGGCATGTCCCATATGCAGCTGGCCGGTAACGTTTGGCGGCGGCATGGAGATGGAAAATGCCTTTTTAGGCGATTTTTCATCGGCATGGAAATAACCCATCTTCATCCATCTCTGGTAGATGCGTCCTTCCATGGCCGAGGGATCGTACTTTTTCTCGAGTTCTTTCATACTTACAACTTTCCTCTGTATCTAAATTTTTTACTTTCAGTTTTTACGGTGCTGCCTGCCGCAGCCTGTCCGCATGATGCGGCTTACAGCATCCTCCGGTATAAATTCTTCCAGTTCTTCACCATCTGTGATGCATCCCTGAAGATCCGGATATCGTCTTTTTCAAAAAGTTCTTCCACTTCCCGGTAGGTCTCGCTTCCGCGTGCGGCCGAAAGTGCCGCCTCTTTCTCGTCGTCCAGCTCCTGCTTTTCGGCATCCGAGAGATCCCCGCTCCCGTTGATCAGATACTGCATACGTTCTGCCCGCTGGTTCGGTGCACTCATCCGGGAGCTCGTAAGCAGTTCCAGAGCCCGGTTATTGTCGAACATCCTGAGAGCGATGACGGCGAGGTCACAGAAAATGTCGGCCTTTTTGTGGAGAAGCTCGTCCATCTGCTTATCCTCCCGGCTGCGTCGGAACTCCTGATCGAGTTCTTTTACTGCGTCTTCCATCTTGTCAAAGGCGAGATGATACTTTCCTGCGTCGTAGAGGATCCTGCCTTCCATGTAGATAAGCTCGTAGGGTGAACGGCGTTTCAGATCCTGGATCCGCTCGCTGAAGCCGCGGACCTCGTTGACGTCATAATAGGTACACTCCTGCAGGATCGTGAGCATCTGGTTCTCCGCCGACACACCTTCCCTGTGATTCTCTTTCAGATGCTCCGCCAGATCTTTCCGTTGCAGATCCCGTTCGATCCACATGAACAGCGGTTCTGAAACAAAGCCGTCCAGACACAGGAGCGGATAATGATAGATCACGTAGCAAAGCTCCTGCTCGCTCCATAAATTGATATTCAGTTTGTCATGGCGGAACGGCCGCTCGGCCTTCTGCCTGCATAACAATACCGACATTTCTTATTCCTTCAGCAGTGATCGGCAAACCGGATCACAATTCCACATATTCCTCTTCTTCCGCATCCTCCGCCGGGAAGATGTCTCCGAAGCCAAGATCCGCCACCCTGACCCTCAGGTGATCCGCGTCCGAAAAACTGACTTCAACGGATGCCTTGGTGCAGCGGTCCGGCCGTTTCGGAAAGTCCGCGAGACTGACGCGGATCGTCCGGCGTTCGGCGTTCTTATCCATCGGCTCGACCTGGATG
>Ga0129307_1001940_pt1 | contig 18854 bp, 9 predicted proteins | sample P1105metagenome_FD_94437 | JGI IMG/M metagenome (GOLD analysis project Ga0129307, IMG submission 94437) | Capybara group fecal microbial communities from Wisconsin, USA - P1105 metagenome | ecosystem: Host-associated > Mammals > Digestive system > Large intestine > Fecal | place: USA: Wisconsin... | reverse complement strand
TTCGATTTCTATTGGGGCCGGCAATTAGACAATCATCCCGGCATCTTTATCTGGGGACCTGAATATAAGAATCCCACCTGGGGCAATCTAGGCGACTCTGCCGCCTTGATGCCAACCATCACAGATCGTTGGACAGAGAAATATGTGACCAAGGAAGAGATCGATCGTCGCAACAGCGAACTCTATTATCTGTCCCTTCATCGCAATGAGATACGCATTACATTCATGAAGAATCTGGTTGATTCCGGCTATGTGTTCCTCGGCGTCTATCGCCTCTCGAAGACCGAATCCGACTCAACCCACACCGTCTGGGAGCGAGTTCAGGACGACGTCTATCTCCACAACCTCAACACGCTCTACGAATACCTTAATTGATGTGTTCGGGTGTTGGTCTTAGGAAATCGCCAGTTCATCGGCATAATTCCTGTTTGGATTAAAAAGAATTCCATTAGGACTTAAACGGACTTGCTCAAGTCCGTTTTTTATGCTACCTTTGTGAGTGGAATAAAAAATTCAGCTCACAATGTTGCAGTTTTCAAAAAAAAATGCTTATCTTTGCAACGTTCTCCAGTGATGCAGAACCTTCAGACTAAGAATGTCAAGAAGACTCACACTCTTTGTGATGTTGATAAAAGCAAGAAAAAATAATAAAAGGAATATAGTTATGAAACAAAAGAATCTTTTTTTAATTTACCTTTTGGCTTTCCTTCCATTGGTAGCCTATGCTGATGCTGTGGAAATTGACGGCATTTATTATAATCTAAATGCAGATAATCACACGGCCGAAGTGACATCGAATCCTAACAATTATTCGGGAGAAGTTGTGATTCCTTCAACACTCACATATTCGGATGTTAGTTACAGCGTGACCTCTATTGGAGAAGATGCGTTTGGTTGGTCTTGTGAACAGCTGACCGATGTCATTATTCCATCCTCAGTTACAACTATTGGTGCAGGTGCTTTCTTCGGTTGTTCTTCATTACATAATATTAATCTGCCAGAGGGGCTTACTGCAATTGAGGAAACTACGTTCTATGGTTGTTCTTCTCTAAAAAAATTGACTATTCCATCTACTGTGACACGACTTGGAACACAAGCATTTTGCGGGTGTCCGATAAAAATACTTATAATCCCTGCATCAGTCCAAGTATTTGACAGTTCCAGTTTACAGGCATCTACAGGAACAATTATTATCATGCAATCTACGACACCACCAAGTATTCCTGATGATGTTTTAGAATCAGTAGGATTGCAAGTATTTTCCAATATCATAGTACCAGATGGCAGTAAGAGTGCATATCAAAATGCCAATGTTTGGAATAGGTATAGTGATAAAATTGTAGAGAGAAGTGAAGCAGGCGGAATACTAACGGAAGAGGTCACGATAGATCAAATAAAATACAAACTGAATTATGAGAACTATACAGCAGAAGTGATTTCTAAGACTGACAAATACTCCGGTACCGTCGTGATTCCTTCGTCTGTCATACATGATCAGGTGAGTTATACTGTTAATGGTATTGGCGATCATGCTTTTTATCAGTGTACAGGGTTGACAGAATTAACAATTCCTGCTTCTATTTCTTATATTGGTACGACATCTGGGTCTTCAGAAGTTTTTAGAGGTTGCAACGAAAATAGTTTTGAGAAAGTGCATATCTCAGATTTGGAGGCATGGTGTAGAATAGCTTTCGCTGATGATTATTATGCTAATCCTCTTGGTGTGGCACACCACTTATATTTGAATGACTCTGAGATTTCCGATTTGATAATACCCAGTACCATCACGACCCTGGGTGTATTCCAATTTACTGGGTGTTATGGTCTTAATTCGGTAACTATTCCCCAATCGGTAGTAAATTTCTCGGGGGCGGTCTTTTTTGATTGCAAAAATATTCAATCAGTCAATATCCCATCAGGTGTTACTTCCATAGGAGTCAATATGTTTAACGGCTGTACACAGCTGACTTCAGTCGATATCCCCAATAACATAACAACTATTAGCACTGGCGCTTTCAAAAGGACAGGCTTGACTTCGATTCGTATACCAAATACAGTAATATCGATAGGAGATGAGGCATTTTGTAGTTGTACGAACTTGAATTCCGTTACTGTAGAGCGGAACACTCCATTGGTCATTACCGAGATTACATTCACAAACAGCTCCAATGCTACTCTTTATGTGCCGGCTGGCAGTGTAAGTGCTTATTCCGCTGCAAATTATTGGAAAGATTTCAAGAGCATTGAGGCGATTGTGGAGGATTCGCCAGAGCAAGAAGTTACGGATGCACAGGGGGTAATATACACATTGAATAATGATGGACAAACCTATATAGTATCTGGTCATACTGATGCATGTACAGGAGCAATCACAATCCCGGCAACGGTGAATGGATGTAGTGTTACCTCTATGAAAGATCGTGCATTTCTCAATTGCACCGAGTTGACTTCCATCTCGATCCCTTCAGGGGTAACGAGAATAGAGGAGTTGACTTTCCGTGGATGTAGCAACTTGGAAAGAATCGATTTGCCAGCAACTATTCAGTTTATTGGCGAGCAAGCTTTTTATGAATGCTCAAGTTTGGAAAGTATCATTGTGCCAAATGGTACTGTTGTTGGAAAAGATGGCATAGTAAATACAACATTCTCAGGCTGTACTAATCTGAGAAGAATTGAAATCGGTGATAATGTATGCTTATACCAATGTTTATTTTATTCTATGCCATCTTTGACAGAGGTAGTTTATGGCAAATCTGTACAAACTAGTTCAGAAGCATTTAAAAAAACTTATCCTTCTGCAACTCTATATGTTCCAGAAGACCGTTATGATTATTATTCAAATAATAGTCCTTACATTACCATATTTGGAACAATACTGGCAAAGACCCATGAATTTACCGATGAGCAAGGTGTGAAATACACATTGAATAGTGATGGACGAACCTATACTGTATCAGGCTATACTGATGCTTGTACTGGAGAAATCACAATCCCTGCAAAGGTGAATGGATGTAGCGTTAATTGTATTGATGATCACGCCTTTGCAAATTGCACGAATCTGACCTCAGTTACTATTCCTAACAGTGTGAAATCTATTTATGGTGCGGCTTTTGATTGTTGCAGCAACTTGACATCTATTACAATACCCAGCAGCGTGACAACCATTGATTTAGCACCTTTTGCGGGTTGTAGTAGTTTGGCTTCCATAATAGTGGATCCAGATAATCGTGTCTATGATTCTCGTGAAGACTGTAATGCACTTATCCATACAGCGTCAAATGAATTGATTGCTGGATGCAAGAATACAATTATCCCCAACGACGTTATTTTTATTTGGGCCTGGGCTTTTTCGGGTTGCAGCAATTTGACCTCTATAACCATCCCCAACAGCGTGACTGATATTGGTGGTTGTGCTTTTTCTGGTTGTACTAGTTTAAAAGATGTATATTGTTATGCAGAAAGTGTTCCAGTAATTAATTCCGATACTTTCCGTGATACAGAATTAGATAAAGCAACGCTTTATGTACCCGAAGGTAGCCTTATGGCTTATCAGGCTGCTACACATTGGAGTGGATTTAGGAGAATTGTAGCGATTGGCACCGAGATTCCTGATCTGGAATATATGGATGCCCAGGGAGTGAAATACACTTTAAATGAGGACGAACAGACCTATACGGTATCTGGTCATACTGAAACATGTACAGGAGCAATTACAATTCCATCAACTGTGAATGGATGTAGTGTAACCTCCATTGGCTATCAGGCTTTCGATGGATGTCGAAATATGACTTCCGTTACTATTCCTAATAATGTGACGTCTATTGGCCAATGGGCTTTCCATGGATGTTCTGCTTTAACTTCCATAACCATTCCTAATAGCGTGACGAATATTAGAGGATATCTTTTTCATAGTTGTAGTAGCTTAACTACTATCATAGTGGAAGCGGATAATCCTGTATATGATTCTCGTGACAACTGTAATGCTATTATTGAAACAACGACTAATGAGTTGGTGGCAGGTTGTAAAAATACTACCATCCCTAACAGCGTTACGTCGATTAACTCTTCCGCTTTTTATGGCATTAGGGGTCTGACATCTATAACCATCTCCAAAAACGTGACATCAATTGGAAGTGAGTCTTTCGCTTATACGGGCTTGACTTCCATAACTGTGGAAGCTGGAAATCCTGTTTATGATTCACGCAATAACTGTAATGCCATTATTGAAACAGCTACCAATACACTGATATCAGGTTGCACAAATACAATCATCCCTAACGACGTAACTTCCATTGGCAATGCTGCTTTCTATGGTTATCACGACTTGACTTCCGTGACGATTCCCAACGGTGTGACATCCATTGGCGATTGGGCTTTTGGTGAATGTTTTGGCTTGACATCATTAGCTATTCCCAATGGTGTGACATCTATAGGCTCTTATGCTTTCTGTTATTGCAGTGGCATCACCTCTTTGTCCCTCCCCAGTAGCCTGACTTCATTAGGCGACAGAGTTTTTGCAGAATGCCGTGGTTTGACAGATGTATATTGCTTTGCAGAGAATGTTCCGACTACTGATGCCAATGCATTCCTGGATTCCAATATTGGAGATGCAACGCTTCATGTACCTGCTGGCAGTATTGAAGCCTATAGAGCTGCAGAGCCTTGGAACGGATTCAATGAGATCGTTGAGATAATTGCAGGGATCTCCCTCAACAAGTCTGAGGCTGTTCTTGAGAAGACGAAGACGATGACGCTGACTGCTACGGTTTATCCTTCGAATTTAGAAGATAAGAGTGTGATCTGGAAGAGTTCGAACACGGCAGTTGCTACAGTGTCAAGCAGTGGCAAGGTTAAGGGCGTCAAAGCTGGCACAGCCACCATCACCTGTACCTCTAATGCGACGGGCGCGAAAGCCACATGTAAGGTTACTGTAGGCTATGTCAAACTTGATCAGACGGAGGCTATCCTTGAGAAGACGAAGACGCTGACGCTGACAGCTACGGTTTATCCTTCGAAACTGGAAGATAAGAGTGTAACGTGGAAGAGCTCGAACACGGCAGTCGCCACAGTATCGAGCAAGGGCAAGGTGAAGGGTGTAAAGGCTGGAACTGCTACCATCACATGCACCTCTAATGCGACGGGTTTGAAAACAACTTGTAAGGTGACTGTAGGCTATGTCAAACTCGACCAGACTGAGGCTACCCTTTTGAAAGGCAATACAGTGACGCTGACAGCTACGGTTTATCCTTCGAAATTAGAAGATAGGAGTGTTACTTGGAAGAGTTCGAACACAAAAGTTGCCACAGTGACGAGTGCAGGCAAGGTGAAGGGTGTGAAGGCAGGAACAGCTACAATCACCTGTACATCGAATGCCACAGGGCTGAATACCACCTGTATAGTGACAGTTGTAAATGGCATCGTGACCCTCAACAAGACTGAGGTTTGCGTTCAGAAGGGTAAGACCACGACGCTGAAAGCTACAGTCACTCCAGAGACATTGACGGACAAGAGCGTGACTTGGGAGAGCTCTGACACGAAGATTGCCACGGTGACGAGCGCTGGTAAGGTAAAAGGTGTGAAGTATGGTACTGCCACCATCACCTGTACCTCTGTTGCAACTGGCGCAAAGGCCACTTGCCAAGTAACGGTTGGTAAAGTGATTATCAGCATGTCTGAGTTTACCCTTAAGAAGAGTAGGACAACCGTGCTGACTGCTACTGTATATCCTTCGACCTTAACAGACAAGAGTGTGACCTGGGAAAGTTCTGACAAGACTATTGCCACAGTGACTGCTGAAGGTAAGGTAAAGGGTATCAAGGCCGGTACTGCTACCATTACCTGTACCTCAGTGGCTACTGGTCTGAAGGGAACTTGTACTGTGACGGTATTATCAACCTCAGGGGCACGTTCGACGGAGGGCGATGACGACGAGACTACAGGCATCGAAGAGAATGCAGTTGCCGCAGAGCCGTTCGATGTCTATGATATTCGTGGTCAAAAGGTACTTCACCAAGTGACATCGCTCGATGGTCTGCCCAACGGCATCTACATCGTGAATGGTAGAAAGATACTAAAGAAGAGATAATTATATACGCTGTTTTCTTGTATGCCAATACGTCCTGTAATGGAACAAAAAGAGTAAAGTGTATGAAAAATATTTATTGACAATCGCGCTCACAAAGAGCGCGATTGTTAATATCCAGCAATGTCATATGTCCCCATGCTCGTCCGCCACTGCGACAACAAGCGCCTCGACGAGAAGATTGTGAAGAAGATCGGTTTTTAGGTGGAAAATTTGGCAATGTCAGAGAAAGTGTGTAATTTTGCACGCAATTTCAAATTCAAACATATATTGTAGATATGATTAACATTACATTTCCAGACGGATCTGTTCGTTCGTATGAGCAGGGCGTGACTGGCTTTCAGATTGCAGAGAGCATCTCTCCGGCTCTCGCGCGCAGCGTTGTGAGCTGTGGTGTAAACGGTGAGACCGTAGAGCTGAACCGTCCTATCAATCAGGACGCAACGATCGCGCTCTATAAGTTTGAAGACGAGCAGGGTAAGCACACCTTCTGGCACACCTCCGCCCACCTGTTGGCAGAGGCCTTGCAGGAGTTGTATCCTGGTATCCAGTTTGGTTTCGGACCTGCCGTGGAGAATGGTTTCTTCTATGATGTCTTGCTGAAGGACGGTGAGATGATCAAGGAGAGCGACTTCCCCAAGATTGAAGCAAAGATGAAGGAACTGGCTGGTAAGAAAGAGCCGGTGGTTCGTAAGGAGGTAGCCAAGGCAGAGGCTCTGAAGCAGTTTGCTGCCGATGGCCAGACCTATAAGTGCGAACATATCGACCAGGACTTGGAGGATGGTTCCATCACCACCTATACACAGGGTAACTTTACGGACCTCTGTCGTGGTCCTCACCTCGTAGATACAGGTGAGATCAAGGCCATCAAACTGACCTCTGTGGCTGGTGCTTTCTGGCGTGGTGATGCTTCTCGTGAGCAGATGCAGCGCCTCTATGGTATCTCGTTCCCCAAGAAGAAGATGCTCGATGAGTATTTAGAGATGCTTGAGGAGGCCAAGAAGCGCGACCACCGTAAGATCGGTAAGGAGATGGAACTGTTTATGTTCTCCGACAAGGTGGGTAAGGGATTGCCCATCTGGTTGCCGAAGGGTACAGACCTGCGTCTGCGCTTGCAGGATCATCTGCGCAAAGTACAGAAACGTTATGGTTATCAGGAGGTTATTACCCCGCATATCGGTGGTAAGAGTCTGTATGTTACCTCTGGTCACTATGCTCATTACGGTCAGGATTCGTTCCGTCCCATCACCACTCCTGAGGAGGGTGAGGAGTATATGCTGAAGCCCATGAACTGTCCGCATCACTGTGAGATCTTCGCCTGGAAGCCCCGTAGTTATCGTGACCTGCCCCTGCGTATCGCAGAGTTCGGTACGGTGTATCGCTATGAGCAGAGTGGTGAGTTGCATGGTCTGACACGTGTACGTTCGTTCACGCAGGATGATGCTCACCTGTTCTGTCGTCCTGACCAGGTGAAGCAGGAGTTCCTGAACGTGATGGATATCATCGGTGTGGTACTGAGTGCCTTCGGCTTTAACTTCGAGGCTCAGATCTCACTGCGTGATCCTAACGACCATACGAAGTATGTCGGTACTGACGAGGACTGGGCATTGGCTGAGAAGGCTATTCAGGAGGCTTGTCAGGAGAAGGGCCTGAATGCCAAGGTAGAATATGGAGAGGCTGCTTTCTATGGACCGAAGCTCGACTTTATGATCAAGGATGCCATTGGAAGACGTTGGCAGTTGGGTACCATCCAGGTGGACTATAACCTGCCGAAGCGTTTCCAACTCGAATATACGGACGAGGACAACCAGAAGAAGACGCCAGTGATGATCCACCGTGCACCCTTCGGATCGTTGGAGCGTTTCTGTGCTGTACTCATCGAACATACCAGTGGTCACTTCCCCCTCTGGCTTACGCCTGAGCAGGTGGCAATCCTGCCTCTGTCGGAGAAGTACAACGACTATGCCCAGGAGGTTTGCAAGCAGTTCAGTGAGGGTGGTGTACGTGCCACCATCGACCTGCGCAACGAGAAGTTGGGTCGTAAGATCCGCGACAATGAGTTGAAGCGCATCCCCTATATGGTGATCGTCGGTGAGAAGGAGGCTGCTGATGGAACAGTGGCCGTTCGTCCTCAGGGTGGTGGTGAACAGAGTGTGAAGACCATTCAGGCATTTATCGATGAGGTGAATGCCCAAGTTGCTGAAATGACAAAAGATTTTTAAAAATAATTAATAAAAAATTTGGCTAATTCGCTGAAAGTTAGTAATTTTGCAGCCGATTTCTTAAAAAGTAGTGGATGAAGAATGACAAATTGAAGAATCAGTACCGGATCAATGACCAGATCCGCGTACGTGAAGTGCGTATCGTCGGTGACAATGGTTCCACCGTTGTTCCCACCCGAGATGCCATCAATATGGCCCGCGAGCAGGGAGTTGATCTCGTGGAGATCTCGCCCAACGCCAACCCGCCTGTCTGTCGTCTCATCGACTACTCCAAATTCCTTTACCAGCAGAAGAAGCGCCAGAAAGAGATGAAGGCCAAGCAGGTGAAGGTGGAGGTGAAGGAAATCCGATTCGGACCTCAGACAGATGAGCACGACTACCAGTTCAAACTCAAGCATGCCAAGGAATTCCTGGAGGAAGGCAACAAGGTGAGAGCCTATGTGTTTTTCCGTGGACGTTCCATCCTGTTCAAGGAGCAGGGCGAGGTGTTGCTCCTCCGTTTCGCCAATGATCTGGAGGAAGTAGGTAAGGTAGAAGGCATGCCATCATTAGAGGGTAAGAAGATGTTCCTCTATCTGGCTCCTAAGAAGGCTGGTGCCAAGAAGATGAGTCAGCAGGCCCGTGACAGGGAGGCTGCAGAGGCAGAGGCCAAGGAACAGGCCAAGCAGCAGAAGGAGGTTGAGGAGACTGAGGCACCTGCCAATGGTGGTCTGTTTGCCAATGCCAAGATCAGTGCTGACGCCCTGAAGAAACTGACTGAGGAAGAGTAAAAAGGTAAAAAAGAAGACGGCGCGCCCGGTATATGCGTTGTCGTCGGATATTAATAACAATTTAAAATTTTAAAACAATGCCAAAAGTAAAGACAAACTCCGGAGCGAAGAAGAGATTCACGTTCACCGGAACAGGTAAGGTAAAGAGACGTCACGCTTACCACAGCCACATTCTGACGAAGAAGACCAAGAAGCAGAAGCGTAACTTGGTGGGTACAACTATCGTTGATCCGTCAAACATGAAGCAGGTCCGCGACCTGTTGTGTCTCCGTTAACCCTATTGTCGAACATTTAAAGTCAAGAAATTATGCCAAGATCAGTAAATCACGTTGCATCAAGAGCAAAGCGTAAGAGAATTTTGAAGTTGACCCGCGGTTACTTTGGTGCCCGCAAGAATGTTTGGACAGTAGCCAAGAATACCTGGGAGAAGGGTCTGACCTATGCCTATCGTGACCGTCGTAATAAGAAGCGCAACTTCCGTGCCTTGTGGATCCAGCGTATCAACGCTGCCGCTCGTCAGGAGGGTCTGAGTTACTCGGTCTTCATGGGTAAGCTCACCAAGGCTGGTATCGAGATCAACCGTAAGGTGCTCGCTGACCTCGCCATGAACAACCCCGAGGCTTTCAAGGCCATCGTGGAGAAGGTGAAGTAAAGAAAAGATCTTTATGTCAATAGGAGAGGGTAGTCAGAAGGCTATCCTCTCTTCGTTTTTTAGAAAATCTTGATGCGGTAGATAAGGCTCAGTTCTACGCGATTGCTGGTTTGGTCAGGGAGTCCACAGGCCTCCTTAAATGTGGTGGTTTTACCCACATAGGCTAATGAGAGACGTGCGTCCTGGGAGAGGTCGGGAATCCACTGTACGGCTGCCTGATAGCCATAGTTATGACGGTAGTTCTTCAGGGCGGGGATGTCAGGTGCAGAGGCCTGTTCGGCAAATCCTTTCACCATACAGGCCCAATGGGGTGTGACCTGGTAGAGACAGCGTCCTACGAAACTATAGTATCTCACGTTGCGCAGGGCGACTGGGGATTTGGCATCAGCACTCACGATGCCATGCCGGTCGATATCCTCCCATGCCCGGTAATAATCCAGGTAGCAGGTCCATTTTCCTATCGTCAGGCGAGAACCGAGCATCAGCAGACGATTGCTGACACCCTTCGCCTCCTGCATATAACTGTAGGACCAGTGGTTCTCGAGTTTATCCCATAGACGGCTACCTATCCAGTTGACGGTGATAGACAATGGATGGCGTGATTTCTCCAGTCCTGCACCAGGATAGGTCTTGTCGAGTGAGTTGTTATTGGTGTTGGATACATCTAACTGTATCAGTTGCCGATGGCCGATGTCATAGCCAACTTCCACACCGATGAGTGAGGTACTCAGATAGTTGTTGAAATCAGAGTATTCAAGTACCTGGATGGCGTTGGCATCGTACTCGAAACCTCCCATTGAGAGGGCTTTCTTACCACCGGAAATCTTCAGTCGGTCGTTAATCTGATAGTTCACCATCATGATGTCGAGGCTGTTGGCAAAGCCGTCGCTCTGCTGTTGCCAGGTCTTGTTCAACGCGTAGCGCAGACGGTAACTCCAGTGCTCATCGAGGAATCCTCTGGCCTCAAAACGCATCTGCCTTCCCTCGAAACCTCCTTGGGCATCGTGACCCAGATACTCTTCGTAAGCGATGTTCGTGTTGAGGAAGATGTTGAAGGCCTCGTTCTTTTTCTGCATCACGTTCAGTTTCTCGAGAATAGAGGCCACTCCCTCATCACGGCCACCCATACCTACATTGTCACCCTGTGCCCAACCACTGATGGTTGTCAGACAGAAGAGGAGTGTCAGTAATAATCCTTTCATACTCAGGGAGATGCGATGCCTTCGGTGATCCACCTCGATGACACGCACCTTGATGTGCTGGTGGAGTTTGACCACATCGAGGGGATGGGCAATGCGACGATTGGCCATCTGGGAGATGTGGACGAGACCGTCCTGATGGACACCGATATCCACAAAGGCACCAAAGTTGGTGATGTTGGTGACGATGCCCGGCAGGACCATCCCTTCGACCAGATCGTCGATGGTGGATACGTTCTTATCGAACTCGAACTCCTCCAGTTGTTCCCGGGGGTCACGACCAGGCTTCTCCAGTTCCTTCATGATATCGGTGAGGGTGGGGATGCCTATCTCGGCAGTGACATATCGTTTGATGTCGATGGCCTCGCGCTTCTCCTTATTCTTTATCAGGTCACTGACGGTACACCCCTGATCCTTGGCCATCTGTTCGACGATGGCGTAACTCTCGGGATGGACGGCAGAGTTGTCGAGTGGGTTCTTGGCGCCAGGGATGCGTAGGAAACCAGCACACTGCTGATAGGCAGAAGGGCCGAGGCGAGGCACCTTCTTCAGTTGGGCGCGAGAGGTGAAGGCCCCATTCTCCTTGCGGTAATCCACGATGTTCTTGGCGAGGGTAGGTCCCAGACCACTGACGTACATCAGCAGATGTTGTGAGGCGGTGTTGAGGTTGACACCCACATTGTTGACACAACTCTCCACTGTCTGGTCGAGGGAATGTTTGAGTTTGGTCTGATCGACATCGTGCTGGTACTGGCCCACACCGATGCTCTTGGGATCGATCTTGACTAATTCTGCCAGAGGATCCATCAAACGACGACCTATGGAGACTGCGCCACGTACTGTGACATCCTCATCGGGAAACTCTTCGCGGGCGGTCTTAGAGGCAGAATAGACAGAGGCACCTGCTTCAGATACCACAAAGACCTGTGGTGCAGGAGCCTGGGATGTCTTCTTCGTGTCGATGTCGTAGCGACCAGCGATAACATCCTTGATGAAACTGGCGGTTTCACGACTGGCAGTACCATTGCCTATGGAGATGGCCTCAATCTGGAATTTGGTGATCATCTTCTGGATGGCCATGGCTGCCTCCATGCGTTTGTTGACAGGAGGATGCGGGAAGATGGCCTCGTGGTGGAGCAGGTTCCCCTGTGCATCGAGGCATACCACCTTACAACCTGTGCGGAAACCAGGATCGACGCCCATCACGCGTTTCTGTCCTAAGGGTGCACCTAAGAGCAGTTGACGCAGGTTTTCTGCAAAGACACGGATGGCCTCTTCATCAGCCTTCTCTTTACTGGAGGCTGCAAACTCTGTCTCGATGGTGGGTTTGAGGAGGCGTTTATAGCCATCATCGATGGCCTCTGCCACTAATTTGCCACAGGGGGTGTTGCCATAGACATAATGGCGCTTGAGACGATCCATGGCCTCTTCATCGTCAGGGGAGATACTGACGCGGAGGATGCCTTCGTCCTCACCCCGTCGCATGGCGAGCAGACGATGGGAGGAACAGCGCTTGAGGGGTTCCTCCCAATCGAAATAGTCGCTGTATTTATTCGCTTCGTCGCTGTCTGCCTTGGCTTTCACCACCTTTGAGGTGATGATGGCCTGACGAGAGAAAGCATTACGGAGTTGTTGACGACTGCGCTCATCCTCACTGACCGTCTCTGCGATGATGTCCTGGGCTCCCTTGAGAGCCGTCTCAGCATCTTTGATCTCACCTTTGACGAATCGTTCTGCAGCATGTTCAGGATCTCGTTCGCGCTGAACCATGAGGATTTGGGCGAGGGGTTCCAATCCCTGTTCACGTGCCACCTGAGCCCTTGTACGTCGTTTGGGTTTATAGGGCAGGTAGATATCTTCGAGTTCTGTTGAATCCCAACAGTCATCGATACGCTTCTGCAAGTCAGGCGTCATCTTGTCCTGTTCAGTGATGGTCTTGATAACGGTCTCCTTACGTTTCTGAATCTCCTGGAGTTTATCGAAACGGTCGCTGATGGCTGCAATCTGAACCTCATCGAGTCCTCCTGTCCGTTCTTTACGATAGCGGGAGATAAAGGGAATGGTACAACCCTCTTCCAATAGGGCGAGGGTGTTGGCTACTGCACGTTCCTGTAGGTTCAGGGCTGTGGCAATCAGTTTGGCGAAGATGTTCTTTTCCATAAGGCCGTCTGCAAAATCGTTAATTTGTGTGCAAAAATAATGAAAATCCATGAGAATTGTGTAATTTTGCAGTTCGAAAGTATAGAAAAATGAGAAAAAGGTTTGTTTTGATGTTCATGTCGCTTGTGATGGTAGTCTGTTCCGTCCAGGCAGAGGACACTCCGAATTCCCGACAGGCACGTAGGATATTCAACAGTGCCTATCAGAAGGTGTTTGGGGAACAAGGGGCTACCCTGTACTACGACGTGAACATCATCGGTATCTATAAGACCAACGGCATGATATGGTATAAAGGTAAGAAGAGTAAGTTTGAGGATGCAAAGATGAACTCCTGGAATGACGGGACTACCGTTTATACCATTAAGAAGAAAAAGAAGAAGGAAGTGGAGATCCACAGTGCCAAGAATAACAAGTCGGACAAGTATTCAAGCAAATTCAAGTTTGAGCCAGAGAATTTCGACTATAGTATTGCAGAACACCCAGAAGGACTGATGATCAGTCTGAAGGCTAAAAAGGGCAAAAAAGGTATCAAGGAGGTGCATGCCTTGGTGAAACGTCAGTCTTATGAGCCTATCAGTGTGCGTATTAAGATCGCCTTTGTATGGACCACCATCAAGATATTGCACTTCCGTTCTGGTGGCATCACAGACGAGATGTTGCGTTTCCCTAAGGAGAAATACAAGGATTACGAATTTGTTGATAAGCGATGATCTCTGTAGAAGGACTGAAAGTGGAATTCGGGGTGAAGCCCCTGTTCGTGGACGCAAGTTTTGTGATCAACGACCGGGACCGTATTGCCTTGGTGGGTAAGAATGGTGCGGGCAAATCGACCTTGCTGAAGATTCTCTGTGGACAACAGAAGGCTACTGAGGGGACGGTGAGTATCCCCAATGACTGTCGCATCGGTTATCTGCCTCAGGTGATGATCCTGCAGGATGATACGACGGTGAGGGAAGAGGCTCAGAAAGCCTTTGCCGACATTACGAAGATGAAAGATCGTCTGGATCGGATGAACCAGGAACTGGCAGAACGTACTGACTATGAGAGTGAGAGTTATCTGGCCCTGATAGAGAAATATACCACCGAACATGAGCGTTACCTGATGATGGGTGCGGAGAGTAGGGAGGCAGAACTGGAGCGTACGTTGATGGGACTGGGTTTCCTGCGTACGGACTTCGAACGACCAACCTCTGAGTTCTCTGGTGGTTGGCGCATGCGTATCGAATTGGCGAAGATACTCTTGCAGAAGCCTGACGTATTGTTGCTCGATGAGCCCACGAACCATCTGGATATCGAGAGTATTCAGTGGCTGGAGCAGTTCCTGGCACAGAGTTCAAGTGCTGTAGTGCTTGTCAGTCATGACCGTGCCTTTATCAATCATGTGTCGAACCGTACGTTGGAGATCTCCTGTGGTAAGGTGATCGACTATAAGGTGAAATATAATGAGTACGTCGTTCTGAGAAAGGAACGTCGTGAACAACAGATCCGTGCCTACGAGAACCAGCAGAAAGAGATGGCTGATATGAAGGCGTTCATCGAGCGTTTCAGGTATCAGGCGACGAAGGCTGTGCAGGTGCAGCAGAAGATTAAGCAGTTGGAGAAGATCGTGCCCATCGAGATCGACGAGGTGGATAATTCCGCCATGCATCTGAAGTTCCCGCCCTGCTTGCGTAGTGGTGACTATCCCGTGATCTGTGATGAGGTGAGGAAAGACTATGGTGCGCATACAGTATTCGACCATGTGTCGCTGACCATTAAGCGAGGTGAGAAAGTGGCCTTTGTTGGTAAGAACGGTGAAGGTAAATCGACGCTCGTGAAATGTATCATGGGAGAGATCCCCTTTACAGGAAACCTGAAGATCGGACACAATATCCAGATTGGGTATTTCGCACAGAATCAGGCGCAGTTGCTCGATGAGAACCTGACCGTGTTCCAGACCATCGACTATGTAGCGAAGGGTGAGATTCGTTTGAAAATCAATGATATCCTTGGTGCCTTTATGTTCGGTGGCGAGGAGAGTGACAAGAAAGTCAAGGTGCTCAGTGGTGGGGAAAGGAGTCGTCTGGCGATGATCCGTCTGCTACTGGAACCAGTGAACCTGCTGATCCTCGATGAGCCCACCAACCACCTCGACATGCCTTCGAAGGATGTGCTGAAGGAGGCTATCAAGGCTTTCGATGGCACGGCCATTATCGTCAGTCATGACCGTGAGTTCCTGGATGGTCTGGTGACGAAGGTGTATGAGTTCGGAGGTGGAAAGGTGAAAGAGCACCTCGGTGGTATCTATGACTTCCTCAGGGAGAAGAAAATCTCTGAGTTGAATGAGTTGGGACAGGAAGGACCATCTCATCCGACAGTTAATAAGACCGTCCCATCTCCCAGTGAGCCCCCAACAGACCAATCTGCCACCATCTCGAAGGCCCTCAGTTATGCTGAGCGCAAGGAACAGCAGAAACTTAAGAACCGTGCGGAGAAGGCTGTGAAGGAGTCGGAAGCCAAGATTGAAAAGATGGAAGCACGGCTGAAGGAACTCGACGAGTTGTTGATGATCCCTGAGAATGCCTCGGACATGACACTTGTGACGGAATATACTTCGACGAAGAAATGTCTCGATGAGGAAGTGGAGAAATGGGAGCAGTTGAGTGAGGAATTGGAAATAATCACACAAAATATTGAATCAAGATGAAACGAATTGTAATGATGATGGCTATGACAACCATTAGTCTGATGGCAGTGGCCCAGGAGCCACTCAGTTCTGGATTGGACCGTTCGAATTTCGATACGAGTGTCCGTCCTGGTGATGACTTCTATGAGTATGCCTGTGGTGGGTGGGTTAAGAAGAATCCCCTGCCTGCCGCTTATTCACGCTATGGCAGTTTTGACCAGTTGCAGGAGAGTAACGACAAGCGTATCAACGGCATCCTCTCGGAATTGTTGAATAACAGTTATGAGGAAGGTACCATCGAACAGAAGCTTAGCGACCTTTATAAACTGGCGATGGACTCTGTTCGCAGGAACCAGGAGGGGGTGGCTCCTGTGATGCCCCTGATCAAAAGACTGGAGGCAGCCAAGACCAACCAACAGTTGTTGACTATCCAACTGGAACTGGCACCCTATGGCGAACAGGAGTTCTTCTATGCAGGTTTCGGGGCTGATGACAAGAACGCGACACAGAATATCCTGAATGTGTATCAGGGTGGATTGACGTTAGGACAGAAGGAGTATTATCTGGACAACGACAAGGCGACTGCTGATATCCGTGAGGCCTTTAAACAGCACATCGTGAAGATGTTCCAACTCTTCGGTTTCAGCAAGGCTGTTGCTACCAAGAAGATGCAGAATATCATGAAGGTGGAGACGGCCCTGGCCAAGGTGTCGAAGTCGAGGACAGAACTGCGTGATCCGGAGGCCAACTATAATAAGATGACCCTGCAGGAGTTCCAGACGAAGTATCCCAACCTGCCGTTGGAGAAGGTCATGAATGCTAAGGGCATCAAGAGCCAGTATCTGCAGGAGATGGTGGTTGGTCAACCTGCCTTTCTGGAAGGTGCGAACCTACTGGTTGGCAGTATTAAACCTGCAGAGTATCGTGACGTGATGGAGTGGGGGATTATTGATGGTGCCGCCAATTATCTGAGTGATGCTACGGTGGCAGAGAAGTTCGACTTTGAGGGACGTGTACTCTCAGGTCGTCAGGAGAACCATCCCCTCTGGAAACGTAGTACAGCACAGGTGCAGCGTATGATGGGTGAGGCTTTGGGAAAGATCTATGTAGAGAAATACTTCCCCGAGTCATCTAAGAAACGTATGACTACGCTGGTGAAGAACCTGCAGATTGCCCTTGGAGAACGTATTGCTGCTCAAGACTGGATGAATGACTCCACGAAAGTAAATGCCCTGCTGAAGTTGAATACCTTCTATGTGAAGATCGGCTATCCTGATAAATGGACGGATATCTCAGCCTTGAAGATTGATGCGAAAAATTCTTACTATGAGAATATCCGGGCATGTCAAAAATTCTGGAATAAGTGGGATATCGAGCATCGTGTGGGTAAACCCGTTGACCGGGATGACTGGCATATGACACCTCAGACAGTGAATGCCTATTATAATCCTACAACTAACGAAATCTGTTTCCCTGCTGGAATTTTGCAATATCCTTTCTTTGATCCTGCGGCTGACGATGCCTTCAACTATGGAGCCATTGGTGTGGTGATTGGTCATGAGATGACCCATGGCTTTGATGATCAGGGCCGTCGCTTTGACAAGGATGGAAATATGCAGGACTGGTGGACAGAAAGTGATGGAAAGAATTTTACAGAGCGTACAGATAAGTATGCGGATTTCTTCTCAGCAATCAGTGTGCTGCCAGATCTGAAGGCTAATGGTCGTCTGACCTTAGGTGAGAACCTCGCTGACCACGGTGGTCTGCAGGTGGCTTTCACTGCTTATAAGAACGCTACGAAATATGCGCCTTTAGGAGAGTTGGATGGTCTGGCGGCTGACCAGCGCTTCTTCCATGCATACGCTGGTGTGTGGGCCAATAATATCACAGAGGCAGAGATCCGCAAGCGTACGAAGAGTGATCCCCATTCCTTAGGTCGCTGGCGTGTCAATGGAGCCCTGCCACATGTCGATGCTTGGTATGAAGCATTTGGTGTGAAAGAGGGGGATAAGATGTTTATTCCGAAGGCTGAGCGTCTCCAATTGTGGTAAATATGGACAAAATGAAACAAAATGCCGTCGTAAATATAAATTTACGGCGGTTTTTTTTGGTTTATTAAAAAATTTATTTAATTTTGCACCTAACTTTAGTTAAAACGCGTTTTATGATGAACGAAGATATTACTCTAAACCCTGAAAGGACGGACCGAGGCATGCAGCAGATGCAGCATGAGGAGATCGCCTTGGAGCGTACTGGTGACATACAGATGGAGCAACAGATGCAGATGCATGCCGCCCAGAGTGTCAAGTGTCCCCATTGTGGTGCCATGAATGAACCGGAGGCCGTCTTCTGTGCCTCCTGTGGTCAACCCATTGGTAAGACCACCTGTCCCAACTGTGGTGCTGACATTGATCCCGATGCTGATTTCTGTGAGGTTTGCCGCCACTATATCCGTACGGATGTCTGCTCATTCTGTGGTGCCCGTCTCACAGGCACTGAGGCTTTCTGTCCGGAGTGTGGAAGTCCAAGAGGTGGTATCGTCTGTCCCGTCTGTCATACTCTGAACGACTTCGCTTTCTGTAAACAGTGCGGTACTCCATTGACAGACGAGGCCAAACAGTTGCAGGAAGAAGTGAGGCAGTTGCCGGAGTATGCGGAGTTGCAACAATTGGCCACAGAGATCCAGCAGATGGGTCTTACTCTCCCGTATTCATCGGAAAGAGAACTGGTCCGCGATCAGTTGAATACGAAATTGCGTGAGCGGGTCCTGAAACTGTTGGCGGAAGACAGGGGCATTATCCATCCCGTTATTCCAGAGTCCGAGCGCAAGCGTATGAGTCGTGAGGAGTATGATGCCAAGAAGAAAGAACGTCTTGAAAAGATCACGGAGATTCTTGACAAGATGGCTCAGGGGCCTCAACTCAAGCCTGCTCAGGTGCGCAATTATGCCATGGCCTGTAAGCCACAGGGTGTCAGACTTGCCTGGGAGTGTAATTTCAAACATGCCCTCCATTCCAGTCCCTGTGGGTGTGCCAAGCCTCAGTTGGGTGGCAAGTGGGTAGTCCTCGGCAAGAATACCAAGAAAGAAATTAAAGACGATATAT
>Ga0129307_1001939_pt1 | contig 18863 bp, 17 predicted proteins | sample P1105metagenome_FD_94437 | JGI IMG/M metagenome (GOLD analysis project Ga0129307, IMG submission 94437) | Capybara group fecal microbial communities from Wisconsin, USA - P1105 metagenome | ecosystem: Host-associated > Mammals > Digestive system > Large intestine > Fecal | place: USA: Wisconsin... | reverse complement strand
GATCATCGACCTGTCCGAGAAGATCGGCACCTTTGAGACCAGCATCCTGCCCTATGAGGACTGCTGCACCATCTTCGTGGCAAAGCATCCCGTGACCAAGCCCAATCCCAAGGTCATCCGCTCGTCCGAGCGGAAGCTGGAGGAGCGCATCGGTGAGATGGTGGAGAAGGCGGTCACGGAAGAGGAGATCGTCTGGTGCAGTTAAAACCCCAGACGCATATCCCTGAAGCGGCAGGCCGCATTCCGGGATTGAGCGCATTCGTCAAATCCCCGTGCGCAGGCGCCCGGCGATTTTCCTCATTGCGGGGCGCGCTCTGCGGATGTCTTGAAGGAACGGAACTCAGTCCGTCATGTATTTTTTGAGCTTTTCCCAGATCTCTGCGGGATCGCCGTCCGTGTGGGCTTCCAGGATCAGGGGCTTGGAAAGATCAAGGGAGAAAATGCCCATGATGGACTTTGCGTCTACGACGTAGCGGCCGCTGATCAGATCGAAATCTGCGTCAAAGCAGTTGATGTCATTTACGAATGATTTTACTTTTTCAATGGAATTCAGGGATATCTTAATGGGATCCATGCAAGCTCTCCTTTCAATTTAACGATGTCATCATTTTACCCTGAAGTCCCGGAACTGTCAACGAGAGGAGCCGGAAGCGGCAGCATGAAGCCACATACCTTTGCGATCCATACCCTCGGGTGCAAACTGAATACTTACGAATCGGATTCCATTGCCGGCGCCATGAAGGAGGCCGGTTTCCGCGAGGTGGATTTTACGGAGCCTGCGGACGTCTATATCATCAACACCTGCACGGTGACCAATATGGCCGACCGGAAATCCAGGCAGATGCTCCACAGGGCGCGCAAGCTCTGCCCGGACGCCCTGATCGTGGCGGCCGGCTGCTATGTGGACGCGCTGAGCCTGGACGCGGAGAGAAAGGGAGAGGAGCCGGCGATGCCGGAGGGCATCGACATGGCTGTTCCCAACCGGGACAAGGGCCTGCTGGTGCAGCGCGTGCTGGAAAGGCTTGGGGAAGCGGAGCCGGATGAGGCCCCGGCATGCGGCGGGCTGTTCGTGAAGGAACTGGACGGACATACCCGGGCGTTCATCAAGGTGCAGGACGGCTGCGATCTGTTCTGCTCCTACTGCATCATTCCCTTTGTCCGGGGGCGGTCCGTGATCAGACCGCAGGCAGAGGTGCTGGAAGAGGTGCGGGGCCTGGCGGAACGCGGCGTCTGTGAAGCCGTGCTCACCGGCATCAATGTCAGCGCCCTGGGCATGGGCGTGGCGGAGATCGTGGAAGGCATTGAACAGATCCCCGGCATCAGGCGCATCCGCCTGAGCTCGCTGGAGCCGGAACTCATCACGGAGCCTTTTGTGGAGAGGCTGGCTGCCTGCGGCAAGCTCTGCCCGCATTTTCATCTGTCCCTGCAGTCGGGAAGCGCCTCTGTCCTGAAGCGCATGAACCGGCACTATACGCCGGAGCAGTATCTGAAGTGCCTGGAGCTGCTGAGGTCTGCATTCGTGCATCCCGCGGTGACCACGGACATCATTGCCGGCTTCCAGGGGGAGACGGATGAAGAGTTCCGCGAGACGCTGGACTTTGTGCGGGAGGCGCAGTTTTACGAGGCCCATGTATTTAAGTATTCCATGCGGGCGGGCACCGTGGCGGCCAGACGGAAGGACCAGGTGCCCGAGGAGATCAAAAAGGAGAGAAGCGCGGCGCTGATCCGGCAGGCGGCCCTGCAGTCCCATGCGTTCCGCAGCTATTATCTGGGGAAAGAGCTGGAGTTTCTCTGCGAGGAGGAGATCCTGATCGGCGGAAAGCCCCATGTGACCGGCTTTACAAAGGAGTATGTTCGCTGCGTCAGGGAGGGAAGCGCCCCTGTCAACAGCCTGGTCAGCGGCCATGCGACAGAAATTTTTAAGGAAAAGAACATAGACGAATATCTGTTTATACAGTAAAATTGTATACGGATCATCAGGTGCATCTGCAGCTGAAGGAAAGATTAAAGAAGGATCGAATGATGAAAAACCTTGAGAACACACAGATCATCGAGAGCCTGAGAAGCAAGGAACAGCCGAATGTCAAGGAAGTCCTGGAGCATGTGTACAACGCGCTGGTGGAAAAGGGCTATGACCCCATCAACCAGATCGTCGGCTACATCATGTCCGGAGACCCGACATACATCACCAGCCACAAGAATTCCAGAAGCCTTGTGATGAAGGTGGAGAGAGACGATATTCTGGAAGAGCTGGTGGCTGCCTACATTGACAGCAGGCTGAGCTGAGCGCTTCGCCGGACGGCAGGATCATACAAGGAGTCTGCATTTGGGAAGGATCATGAGCCTGGATTACGGGTCCCGGACGATCGGTGTCGCCGTTACGGACCCCATGCAGCTGATCGTGTCTCCACTGGAGACGGTCGTGCGTGACCAGGAAAACAAGCTGAGGGAAAGTCTCAGGAGAATTGTTGGCATCGCCCGGGAACAGGATGCCGAACTGATATTGCTCGGACTTCCGCTGCACATGGACGGCAGGCAGGGAGAAAGGGCGGAAAAGACCATAGAATTCAAACATTTGCTGGAGCGCCGGCTGGAAGCAGCGGGGCTTCAGCTTCCTGTTGTCCTGTGGGACGAAAGACTGACCACGGCGGCGGCCGATGATATCTTAAGCGAGTCGGAGATCCCGCAGGAAGACAGAAAAAAATACATTGATAAAATCGCGGCAGCGCTCCTTCTGGAGGACTGGCTGGCCGCAAAACAGGCAGGAGCGGCCCGTGAAGAGGCCGCCGAAGGAGGTTTAAATGGAAGAAAATAAGATCATACTCACCACAGACGAGGGCGACGAGATCGAAATGAATCTGATCGAAAGCACGGTGCTGAACGGCACAAGCTATATTCTGGTCACCGAAGCGGAAGATGAAGATGAAAACGGCATCTGCTATCTCATGAAAGATGTTTCAGAGCCGGGCGATGAAGAAGCGGTCTACGTAAGCGTAGATGACGACGCAGAGTCGGATGCGGCCTATGCCGTATTCAGACAGCTTCTGGAAGGGGAGTACGACCTGGAAGGATGACGAGACGAAGAAAAAACCAGTCCAGGATCAAAGTGATCCCCCTGGGAGGACTGGACCAGATAGGAATGAACATCACCGCCTTTGAGTACGGTGACAGCATGATCGCCGTGGACTGCGGCATGGCCTTCCCCGATGAAGATATGCACGGAATCGACCTGATCATTCCGGACGTCACTTATCTGAAGGAGAACGCGGACAAATTCAGGGGCTTCTTTATCACCCACGGTCATGAGGACCATATCGGAGCCCTCCCTTATATTTTAAAGCAGCTCAATGTGCCTGTGTACGGCACCAAACTGACCATCGCCCTCATAGCCAACAAGCTGAAGGAGGCGGATATCCTGGAAAGCGCCGAGCTTCATGAGGTCTCCTTCGGAGACGTGATCGAAGAGGGCTGCTTCAAGGTCGAATTCATCAAAACCAATCACTCCATTCAGGACGCGGCTGCCCTGGCCATTCACAGCCCGGCGGGCGTGATCCTGCACACGGGAGATTTCAAGGTGGATTATACGCCGGTATTCGGCGACGCCATCGACCTGCAGCGCCTTGCGGAGCTGGGAAGAAAGGGCGTGCTGGCCCTGCTGTGCGATTCCACCAACGCCTTCAGGGAAGGCTTTACCATGTCGGAGAGCACCGTCGGAAAGACCTTTGAGGGCATCTTTGCGGAGCATCCCCAGAACCGCATCATCGTGGCCTCGTTCGCTTCCAATGTGGACAGGGTACAGCAGGTCATCAATGTGGCGGAGCACTTCGGCCGCAAGGTCGTGATCGAGGGCCGTTCCATGGTGAACGTCATCGGAACGGCGGTCGAGCTGGGCTATATCAACGTCCATGCGGGCACCCTCATCGACATTGCCAATCTCAGGGACTATCCCCCGGAAAAGACCGTGCTGGTCACGACCGGAAGCCAGGGAGAGTCCATGGCGGCTCTGTCCCGCATGGCCTCCGGGCAACACAAGAAGGTCACCATCGGCGCCGGAGACCTTGTCATATTAAGCTCTACCCCCATCCCCGGCAATGAAAAGGCCGTGGCCAGGGTCATCAACGAATTGAGCATGAAGCATGCGCAGGTGATCTATCAGCATACGCATGTCTCGGGCCACGCCTGCGCGGAGGAGATCAAACTCATCTACAAGCTGGTGGCTCCGAAGTTCTCCATCCCCGTGCACGGCGAATACCGGCACAGGATGGCGCAGAAACAGATCGCCATGGCCGTGGGCATGGCAAAGGAAAACGTGCTTATGGCGGAGACCGGCGACGTCATCGAGCTCTCCGGGAGCAGCTGCGAGATCGTCGGGCATGTACAGGCGGGCCCCGTAATGGTGGACGGCCTGGGCATCGGCGACGTAGGCAGCGCGGTCATCAGGGACCGCAACAATCTGGCGGAGAACGGCATCGTCATCGTGAATCTGGCCATCGAAAAGTATTCCGGCCAGCTGATGGCGGGTCCGGAACTGGTCACAAGGGGATTCATCTACGTCAGGGACAACGAGTCTTTCCTGGAAGACGCCAGGGGCGTGGTGCTGGATGCCGTCGAGGACTGCATGATCCATCATGTGAGCAACTGGGGCCGCATGAAGAACGTCATCAAGGAGGAGCTGTCGGATTATATCTGGCGGCGCATCCAGAGGACGCCGGTGATCATTCCCGTCATTATGGAGGTTTAACGCATCGTGAAAGAGGAAAGGTCGGCACTGGCCAGAACAGCGGACGCGCTGGGCGATCTGGCGGGGCGTGTCATTTTCACGGCCCTGCTGGTGCTCGTCGTCTATGTTTCCGCCAGATGGTGCTTTGAATTCGGTCACTCCCTGTTTTATCAGGAGGCGGCGGAAGAAGCGCCCGGCCGTGACGTGGAGATCGAGATCAAAGAAGGCATGGGCGTGGACCAGGTGGCCGCCATGCTCGCAAAGCAGGGCATCATTGTCAATGAGACCGCTTTCAGGGTGCAGGGCCGGCTGTACAAGACCTCCCTTTACCCGGGCAGCTATGAAGTGAATACCTCCATGACCCCCAAGGAGATCCTGAAATCTCTGAATATCAGCAAGGAAGAATACGAAAAACGGCAGGCGCTTGCAGAGAGCACAGCCGTGGAGGACGTCCTCGGCGAGGCCGATGAGATCGTCGATGAAGAGCAGCAGAAGGCGGCAGCCGATTCCGGCATTCAGGTCGAGACCGATGCCGGAGGGCAGTAAGATGGATGCCGTCAGGATCCAAGAATATCTGAGAAGTCTGGAGCCGGAAGGAGACAGACTTCTTTCCGATATCAGGGCTTATGCCGGGGAAAAGGGCATTCCGGTCGTTAGGCCGGCCACCGGCGGCCTGCTGCAGCTGCTGGCGCGGCTTACGCAGCCGGCGGAGATGCTGGAACTGGGCACGGCCATCGCGTACAGCAGCCTGCTGCTGGCGTCTTCCTGCGGCGGGAAGCTCCTGACGGTCGAGCATGATGAGCGGCTGATCCCGCTCGCGCGGCAGAACGTCAGGGAAGCCGGGCTGGAGGAGCGGATCACGCTCGTGCAGGGAGAAGCGGGCGAGGTCCTGAAGCGCCTTGCGGCGGAGGGAAGGCAGTTCGGACTGATCTTCCTGGACGCGGCCAAAGGGCAGTATCTCTTCTGGCTGGAGGATCTGATCACCCTGCTTGCGCCCGGAGGCCTGCTGGTCACGGACAATGTGCTGCAGGAAGGCAGAGTGGCCGAGTCGCGCTACACCGTGGAGCGCAGGGAGCGGTCCACCCACAGCCGGATGCGCGAGTTTTTGTACAGGATCAAACACGACGAAAGACTGGAGACGACAGTGCTGCCCCTGGAGGACGGGGTCAGCCTGTCCGTAAAGAAGAAATGAGAAAGACGGAACTGCTGATGCCTGCGGGCAATCTGGATACACTGAAAACGGCTGTGCTCTACGGGGCGGACGCCGTTTATATCGGCGGAGAGGCCTTTTCCCTGCGTGCCAAGGCGGACAATTTTGATGCCGCCGCCATGCGGGAGGGCATCGCCTTTGCGCACGAAAGAGGCGCAAGGGTCTATGTCACCGTCAATATCTTTGCCCATAACCGGGACCTTGCGGAGGCGGAGCCCTATCTGCACGAACTGAAGGAAATCGGCCCGGATGCGCTGATCATATCCGACCCGGCCATTTTCACCATGGCCAGGCGCATCATGCCGGAGACGGACATCCACATCTCCACCCAGATGAACAATACCAACTACGGGACCTTTCTCTTCTGGTACGGACTGGGCGCGAAGCGCGTGGTGGCCGCCAGGGAGCTTTCCCTTGAGGAGATCCGGGAGATCCGGGAAAAGATCCCCGATGACATGCAGATGGAGTGCTTTGTCCACGGAGCCCTGTGCATTTCCTATTCCGGCAGATGCCTGCTTTCTTCCTTCATGACGGGGCGGGAAGCGAACATGGGCGCCTGCACGCATCCCTGCCGCTGGAACTACAGCCTGATGGAGGAGAAGCGGCCCGGAGAATACTTCCCGGTCTTTGAGAACGAGCGGGGCAGCTTCATCTTCAACTCCAGGGACCTGTGCATGATCGGGCATATTCCGGAGCTGCTGGAGGCCGGCATCGACAGCCTGAAGGTGGAGGGCCGCATGAAGACCCAGCTTTACGTGGCCACGGTGGCAAGGACCTACCGCAGGGCCATCGACGAATACCTCAGGGATCCTGCGCTGTACCGGGAAAATCTGCCGCTCTATCTGGAGGAGATCGAAAAGTGCACCTTCCGGGAATACACCACGGGCTTCTATTTCGGCAGGCCGGGGCCGGACGGACAGATCTATGACGGCAGCAGCTATGTGCGCAATTACATTTACCTGGGCTGCGTTACCGGGACAGAGGACGGCATGGCCCTGATGGAGCAGAAAAACAAGTTCTGCAGGGGCGATGTCATCGAACTGATCCGGCCGGATTTCAATGACGCGGAGGCGGAAGTCCTGGCCATTTACGATGCGGAAAGCGGAGAGGAGCAGGAATCCTGCCCGCACGCCAGACAGCGGCTGAAGGTCCGTTTTTCCGTTCCCGCGGAGCCCGGGGACATTTTGAGAGTCAGGGCACAGGACCCTGCATAAACAGGCGGAGGTTGGCTTGGTTTATTTCTTTCTGACACTGGCAGGAATATGCGCGCTCTACTTTGTGGTGGTGGCCGCTTACAGCGGCATAACCGCCTCCTTCGGCTGGGCATGGCTGGTGCTGGCGGCCGGCTTCTTCCTGATGGCCGTGCTGCTGAAAAGGGCGCGGGCCAACCGCGGCGGCATGCCGTCGCCCCTGCTGGTCTTTGCGGGCACGTCCGTCTGCCTCGGGGGACTGCTGGTGCTGCTGCTTTCGGCCGCCATTTTAAGGGCCGCCGCCGAAAAACCCGAAAACGGAGCCGAATATGTGATCGTTCCCGGCGCCAGGGTATATCCGGACGGCATTTCCAGAACGCTGAAGCTGCGCCTGGATACGGCCTGGGAGTATCACAGAAAGAATCCGGAGGCGATGCTTGTGCTCTCCGGCGGGCAGGGGAAGGACGAGGCCGTGCCGGAAGCCCTGGCCATGTACAACTATTTATATGTGAGGGGCATTGCCCAGGACAGGATGCTGCCCGAGATGGAGTCGGCCAACACCGTGCAGAACATCCGCTTTTCCAAGGATGTGATCGCGCGGAATTCGGTGCGCCCCCCGCAGGAGATGAAGGTGGCGCTGGTCACCAGCAGCTTCCACATGCTCAGAGTGAAAAACATCGCCCGCAAACAGGGCTTTGAACACCTGATCGCGGTGCCCGCACCTTCGGACCCGCTGCTGATCCCCCATAATCTGCTCAGGGAATGCGCGGCGGTCATCAAGGACGTGCTGACCGGAAACATGCAGTTTGACGTACAGATAAGGAAAACAGAACCATGACATTTAACGAGATTTTTGAACAGCAGGAAACAAAAGCATTGCCGGAGATCGGCGGAACGGGCACCGTTTACAGACACAGAAAAACAGGCGCCCGCATTTTCTGTATGAAGAATGACGACCGCAACAAGGTCTTTCTGATCGGCTTCAGGACCACGCCCAAAGATTCCACGGGCGTGGCGCACATCATGGAGCACAGCGTGCTCTGCGGCTCCGAAAAGTTCCCCATCAAGGACCCCTTTGTGGAACTGGCCAAGGGCTCGCTGAACACCTTCCTGAACGCCATGACCTATCCGGATAAGACCGTCTATCCCGTGGCCTCCGTCAACGAGACGGACTTCATGAACCTGATGGACGTCTATCTGGACGCCGTTTTTCATCCCAAGGTCTACCAGCGGGAGGAGATCTTCCGTCAGGAGGGCTGGCACTATGAGCTGGATCAGCCGGACGGGGAACTGATCTACAACGGCGTGGTCTATAACGAAATGAAAGGCGCCTTCTCGGATCCCAATTCCGTGCTGGAGCGCTATACTATGCATGCCCTGTTCCCGGACACCACTTACGGCTTTGAGTCCGGCGGGGATCCGGAGGTGATCCCGGAGCTGAGCTATGAGGCCTTCCTGAATTTCCACCGCTTTTACTATCATCCTTCCAATGCCTACATCTGCCTGTACGGAGACATGGACATGGAAGAGAAGCTCATGTGGATCGAGGAGCATTATCTGAAGGACTTTGCATACCGCCAGGTGGACTCCTCCATCGCCCTTCAGGCGCCGCATGCGGAGCCTGTGCGCGAGACCCGTTCCTACGCCGTCAGCGACGGAGAGGATGACGATAAGTGCTATCTTTCCAAGAGCTTTGTCCTGGGCGACGTGCTCAGCAACCGCGATGCCCTGGCATGGCAGATCCTGGACTTTGTGCTTCTGCAGGCGCCCGGCGCGCCCCTGACCGAGGCCCTGATCAAGGCCGGGATGGGCGAGGATATCTACGGCGGCTATACCGCTGAAGTCCGTCAGCCGTATTTTTCCGTCATCGCCAAAAACGCGCCCCTTGGGCAGGAAGCTGCCTTTGAGGCCTGCATCCGCGGGACGCTGGAGAAGCTTGTCCGGGAAGGGATCGACCGGAACAGCCTGAAGGCTGCGCTCAATTATACGGAATTCAAGCTCAGGGAAGAGGATTTCGGCGTCCTGCCGAAGGGCCTCGGCCTTGCGCTGCAGTGCTTCCAGAGCTGGCTGTATGACGGCAGCCCCTTCACTTATCTTTTCTATGAGGACGATATCCGGGCGCTGAAGGAGCTGGCGGAAGGCGGCTTTTTTGAGGAGATGATCCGCAGCCGCCTGCTGGAAAACAGCTTCGCCGCCCTGGTCAGCATTCTGCTGGAAAAAGGCATGACCGCCAGAAAGGACGGAGAGCTGAGAGAGAAGCTGGCCGGAAAGCTGGCATCCTTAAGCGCGGAGGAAAGAGAGGCGCTGGTCAGTGAGACGGCAGCCCTGAAGGCTTTCCAGAGCGAGCAGGACAGCGAGGAGGATCTGAAAAAGCTTCCCGTCCTGAAGCTCAGCGACATCGACGGCAGGGCGGAGAAGCCCGGGGCCGCGGAACAGGACGGCGTCATTTACTCGGACCGGGAGTGTCACGGCATCGCCTATATCAAGCTGCTGCTGGACACCCGGGGGCTCTCAGAGGAGGAACTGCAGTATGCTTCCTGCCTCACTTATCTCCTCGGACAGCTGGATACGGCTTCCCGCAGCTATAAGGACCTGAGCGCGGAGATCCTGATGAACACCGGAGGGATCAGTTTTGCCATGGGCGCCTACGGAGTCAGGGACGGCAGCTACCGCGGCATCTTCAGCGCGGACATCCGTGTGCTGGAGGACAGGATCCCCTTAAGCTTCCGTCTGCTCAGGGAAATGTTGTTTGAGACCTCGTTTGCGGATGGGGACCGCATTTATGAAAAACTGATGGAGCTGAGATCCAGGGCCCAGATGCGTCTGGACGGCGCTTCCCATACGGCGGCGGTGACCAGGGCCGGCTCGTATATGAGCCCTTCGCTCCGCTATACGGATCTGACCGACGGCGTGGCCTTTATGGATTTCCTGGACGGCGCGGCAAAACTTTATAAGACCGGTCCGCACGGCAGGCGCTTCATTGCGTCCCTCGAAGCCGTGCTGAAAAAGCTTCTTGAGAAGGGCCGCGTGTCCTTTGCTCTGTGCGGCAGCAGCCGGGCGCTTGAAGCCGTGAAGGCGGCCGGAGAAGAGCTGAAGGCAGACTTTTATGAGGCGGAGACGGATTCGCAGACGGCCGTGCTTCCCAGGGCGCAGGGCATGCTGAACGAGGGCCTGAAGACCAGCTCACAGGTCAGCTACATCGCCAGGACCGGAAACTTCAGGGATGCGGGCCTTCCCTATGACGCCGGTCTGGACGTGCTGAGGGTGCTGCTCAACTATGAGTACCTGTGGTTCAACATCCGCGTCAAGGGCGGGGCCTACGGCTGCATGTCCGGCTTTGCCAGAAACGGGCGGGCCTATCTGGTGTCCTACCGGGATCCCCGCATGAAAGAGACCAACGCCGTTTACGAGGCGCTGCCCGAATGGCTGGAGCAGCTGGAGCTGACGGATTTCCAGCTGACCAAGTATATCATCGGCGCCATTTCCGTCCTGGATCACCCCAGAAGCGCCTCCATCGAAGCGCAGAAGGACGTGAGCGATTATATTTACGGCATGACCGCGGAAGACATGCAGCGCGACAGGGACCAGATCCTTTCCTGCTCCCTGGAAAAGCTGAGGAGCTTTGCGGCCTATATCCGCGCCGTTCTGGGTCAGGGCTATCTCTGCACCATCGGCAACGCGGAGGCGATCGAGAAGAACAGGGACATGTACCGCAGCGTAAGGGAGCTCTATTGATGAAATCAGGATACGTTGCCCTCATCGGCGTTCCCAACGTGGGAAAATCCAGTCTGATGAACCGGCTGATCGGACAGAAGATCGCCATCACCTCAGACCGGCCGCAGACCACCAGGGACCGGATCGAGACCGTTTACACCGAGGACAGGGGGCAGATCGTTTTTGTGGATACGCCCGGCATCCACCGGGCAAAAAACAAGCTTGGGCAGTACATGGACCAGGTGGCGGAACGGGCCTTTTCGGACGTGGACGTCATTCTGTGGCTGGTGGAGCCGAAAAAGGGCGCCGATGCCGAAGAAGAGCGGATCGCCCTGCTCTTAAAGTCGGCCGCCAAAAAGAAGCCGGTGCTGCTGGTCATCAACAAATGCGATCAGCTGGCGCAGAAGGAAGCGGTCCGTGAGATCGCCGCCCGCTATGAGGGCCTGGTGCCCTTCCGGGAGACGGTACCCGTTTCGGCGCTCACGGGCAGCAATACGGACACCCTGCTGGACAGCATTTTTGAACTGCTGCCGGAGGGGCCGCTCTTCTACGATGAAGAGACCGTGACCACCATACCCTTAAGGGAGATCGCGGAGGAACTCATCCGGGAGCAGGCGCTGAGGCTGCTGGGCGATGAGATCCCGCACGGCATCGCGGTCAATGTGCAGAAATTCAGCAGGAGGCGGCCGGGTCTTTATGACGTGGAGGCCGACATCGTCTGCGAAAAGGAAAGCCACAAGGGCATCATCATCGGCAGGGGCGGCTCCATGATCAAAGAGATCGGTACGCATGCCAGAGCGGAGATCGAGGACCAGCTGGGCGAACAGATCAATTTAAAGCTTTTTGTGAAGGTCAGAAGAAACTGGCGCAACAACGAGGGCTTTATCAAAAGCTACGGCTACGATAAAAAGAAGCGCTGAGAAAAGACGCTCCGGGGAAGCTGCCCCGGAGAGTGAAGAAGCGCCGGGGAAGACGTCCGGAGAGAGAAGCAGCGGGGGAGAGAAGCATTGGCGGAGACGCTGGAAGTCAGGGGAATCATTCTTGAGAATCTGCCTCAGGGAGAGTACGGCAGGCGGCTTCGCATGCTCACCGACCGCCTGGGAAAGATCACGGTCTTTGCTTCCGGCGCGGCCAGGCAGAACTCAAGGCTGATCGGGGCGCTGCGCCCCATGAGCTGCGGCAGCTTTTCCCTCAGCCGCGGCAGAAACGCGTACAACATCCGTGAGGCAAAGCTGATGGACTCCTTCGAGGAGATCGCGATGGATCCGGATGCATATTATTACGCGGCCTATCTGATGGAACTGGTGTCCTGGTTCAGCGATGAGGGCATGGATGAGCCGGAGGCAAAGAAACTGCTCAATCTGCTGTATGTGGGCTTTGCGGCGCTCAGGGAGCGAGCGCTTCCCCTGAGCCTCATCCGGCGCATTTTTGAACTGCGCACCCTGGTGATCCAGGGGGAATACACGGAGGATGCCCCTTACGGGGACACGGAGGCCTGCAGGACGCTCTGGCAGAGAAGCGTAAGCGCGCCGCTTTCGGCTCTGTTCAGGGTGGAAGACATCGCGCCGCTGAAAGACGGCTATGAGGACTTCGAGGCCTCGGCGGCGGGACTCATGCGACGTCAGGTGGAACACAGCTTCCGGAGCCTGCAAATCTTGCAAGCCCTGTAAGTCTGTTATATACTGAAAATTACATTTCGTGCCCGGAGCGGATCCGGGCGGCACAGCACGGGTCCGGTGCGGATGCGCCGGCACTGAAGGAAAGGAATACTTATGGACAGAACAAAGATCAAAATGGAAGACATCATCGCCCTTTGCAAAAGCAGAGGCTTCATTTATCCCGGCTCTGAGATCTACGGCGGACTGGCCAACACCTGGGATTACGGCAATCTGGGCGTGGAACTGAAAAACAACGTCAAAAAGGCATGGTGGCAGAAATTTGTTCAGTCCTCCAAATACAACGTCGGCGTGGACTGCGCCATCCTCATGAATCCCCAGACCTGGGTGGCTTCCGGCCATCTGGCAGGCTTCTCGGATCCCCTCATGGACTGCAGAGAGTGCAAGGAGCGCTTCAGGGCGGACAAGCTCATTGAGGATTTCTGCGAGGAGAAGAACATCCCCGTGCCCGGCGGCTCTGCCGATTCCATGAGCCAGGAGGAGATGATGCAGTTCATCAATGAGCATCAGATCCCCTGTCCCTCCTGCGGAGGCCATAACTGGACGGATATCAGAAGCTTCAATCTGATGTTCAAGACCTTCCAGGGCGTTACCGAGGATGCCAAGAACACGGTGTACCTGAGGCCCGAGACGGCCCAGGGCATTTTCGTCAACTTTAAAAACGTCCAGAGGACTTCCCGTAAAAAGCTGCCCTTCGGCATCGCGCAGATCGGAAAATCCTTCAGAAATGAGATCACGCCCGGAAACTTCACCTTCCGCACCAGGGAGTTCGAGCAGATGGAGCTGGAGTTCTTCTGCAAGCCCGATACGGATCTGGAGTGGTTCGCGTACTGGAAGGATTACTGCATAAAATGGCTGAAGGCCCTGGGCCTCAAAGACGATGAACTGCGCGCCAGAGACCATTCCCCTGAGGAGCTGAGCTTCTATTCCAAGGCCACCACGGACCTGGAATTCCTCTTCCCCTTCGGCTGGGGCGAGCTCTGGGGCATCGCGGACAGGACCGACTACGACCTGAGCCGCCACATGGAGGTCTCCAGGGAAGACCTGAGCTATCTGGACGATGAGACCAACGAGAAATACATTCCTTACGTCATCGAGCCCTCGCTGGGCGCGGACCGCGTGACCCTGGCTTTCCTCTGCTCCGCCTATGACGAGGAGGAACTGCCCGGCGGAGACAAGCGTACCGTCATGCACTTCCATCCGGCGCTTGCGCCCGTCAAGATCGCCGTGCTTCCGCTTTCCAAGAAGCTGAACGAGGGCGCTGAAAAGCTCTTTGACAAGCTTATCGAAAAGTATAACTGCGAGTTCGACGACAGAGGCAGCATCGGCAAGCGCTACAGAAGACAGGATGAGATCGGCACGCCCTTCTGCATCACCTATGACTTCGATTCAGAGGAAGACGGCGCGGTCACGATCCGCCACAGGGACAGCATGGAGCAGGAGAGGATCGGCATCGAAGCGCTGCCCGCCTATTTTGAAGATAAGTTTTCTTTCTGAACGCTGAACGGGGAGCACCGGTTCCGGCATGAGATTTGACAAGAGCTATCTGTATATCCTGATGTTTTCCGTTGCGCTGCCGGGCATTCTGCTGGTTCTGACAGTCATGGGGATGCTGCGGCCTTCCATCGGCATCGTCGGAATCATCCTTTCGGGCTTCGTACTGATGAACATCATGGATCACACGCTCTTGAGGCCGCTGTCCCAGCTGAGCAAGGCGACCAAGAAAATCTGCAACGGCGATCTGGATTTCACGCTGGAAGCGGACAGGGAGGGCGACATCGGCCAGCTGACCCAGGACTTTGAGGACATGCGCATCCGTCTCCGGGAATCCAGGGAAGAAAACCTGCGCTCCGATATGGAGACCAAGGAGCTCATGAGCAACATCGTGCATGACCTGAAGACCCCCATCACGGCCATCAAGGGCTATTCCGAGGGCATACTGGACGGCGTTGCCTCCGATCCCGCAAAACAGGAGAAATACATCCGCACCATCAACAGCAAGGCAGAGGACATGAGCCGCATGATCGATGAGCTCAACCTTTACATGAAGCTGGAGACCAACCGCGTTCCCTATCACTATGTGCGTCTGAAGGTCAGGGAATTCTTCGACGGACTGGCGGCGGAGGCGGAGCTGGATCTGCAGGCTGCGGACATCATCTTCAGCTACCGCAATGACCTGTCTCCGGAGGTGCGCATCATCGCGGACCCGGAACAGCTGAGAAGGGTCGTCAACAACGTCATCAGCAACTCCGTCAAGTACATGGACAAGGAGCCGGGCCGCATCAGCATGGTCCTGACGGACGTCGGAGATTTCATCCAGTGCGATCTGGAGGACAACGGCAAGGGCGTGGAGAAAGAAAACCTGAGCCGGATCTTTGAGCGTTTTTACCGCACGGACAACAGCCGCAATTCTTCCAAGGGCGGCAGCGGCATCGGACTCAGCATCGTAAAGAAAGTGATCGAAGACTGCGGCGGCAGGGTCTGGGCCACCGGAGTGGAAGGCCAGGGACTGGCCATTCATTTCCAGATCAGAAAGTATTTTGAACCAAGGCAGGAAATGCAGAATGGATAAACGTATACTCATCGTGGAGGATGAAAACAGCATCGCGGAACTGGAGCAGGACTATCTGGAGCTCTCGGGCTTTAAGGTGGACATAAGGAACGATGGCATCGAAGGCCTGGATACTGCCCTGAAGGAGGACTATGACCTCATTCTGCTGGACGTGCTGCTGCCCGGCATGGACGGCTTTGAGATCTGCAGGCGCATCCGGGAGGAAAAGGACACGCCTATTCTGATGGTGACCGCCAAAAAAGAAGACATCGACAAGATCCGGGGCCTGGGCCTGGGCGCGGACGATTACATCACCAAGCCATTCTCGCCTTCGGAGCTGGTGGCAAGGGTCAAGGCGCATCTGAGCCGCTACGAGAGGCTGACCAGGAGCGAGCGCTTCAGCAACGACGTCATCGAGATCCGCGGCCTGAAGATCGACAAGAGCGACCGCAGGGTGTGGGTGGACGGCGTCGAAAAGCAGTTCACCACCAAGGAATTCGACCTGCTCTGCTTCCTGGCGGAGCATCCCAACCGCGTGTTCACCAAGGAAGAGCTCTTCCGGAACATCTGGGACATGGATTCCATCGGCGATATCGCCACGGTGACCGTGCACATCAAGAAGATCAGGGAGAAGATCGAGTACAACACCTCTAAGCCTCAGTACATCGAGACCATCTGGGGCGTGGGCTACCGCTTCCGGATGTAAAACAGCTGCTCATGCAGGATGTACAGAGAAAAAGCAAAATTCCCCGAAATTTTCGTGCTATTTTGCTTTTTTTTAATACAAACTGTGATAAAATATTGAAGGTTTTTTTGTTAAACGCGGCCTCAGCCCGGAAACAGCGCAGAGATGCGCTTTCCGGAGCGAAAGAGCCGTTGATCAGATTCTTATTTAACGGAGGAAACATATGGCAAGAAAATGGGTTTATCTGTTCACCGAAGGAAATGCTGACATGCGCAACCTTCTTGGCGGCAAGGGTGCAAACCTGGCAGAGATGACCAACATCGGTCTTCCCGTGCCCCAGGGCTTCACGGTCACCACCGAGGCCTGCACGCAGTATTATGAGGATGGCAGAAAGATCAACGATGAGATCATGGGTCAGATCATGGATCACGTGGCAAAGCTGGAGGAGATCACCGGCAAGAAGTTCGGCGATAAGAAGAATCCTCTGCTTGTCTCCGTTCGTTCCGGAGCCCGCGCTTCCATGCCCGGCATGATGGATACCATCCTGAACCTCGGATTAAACGAAGACGTGGTCGAGTCTCTGGCAGAGCAGTCCGGAAATCCCCGCTGGGCATGGGACTGCTACAGAAGATTCATTCAGATGTTCTCTGACGTCGTCATGGAGGTCGGCAAGAAGTATTTCGAGGCGCTGATCGATGAGATGAAGGAGAAGAGAGGCGTGACGCAGGACGTTGAGCTGACCGCCGAGGATCTGAAGGAGCTTGCAGGCCAGTTCAAGGCTGAGTATAAGTCCAAGATCGGCGAGGATTTCCCCGCAGACGCAAAGGTGCAGCTGCGTGAAGCCGTGAAGGCCGTGTTCCGTTCATGGGACAACCCCAGAGCCAATGTTTACCGCCGCGACAACGACATCCCCTATTCCTGGGGCACTGCCGTCAACGTCCAGGCCATGGCTTTCGGAAACATGGGCGATGACTGCGGCACCGGCGTTGCTTTCACCCGTAACCCCGCTACCGGCGAGAAGGGCCTCTTCGGTGAGTTCCTGACCAACGCGCAGGGTGAAGACGTGGTGGCCGGCGTGCGCACCCCCATGCACATCGACGAGATGGAGCAGAAGTTCCCCGAGGCTTTCGAGGAGTTCAAGAAGGTCTGCGCCATCCTGGAAGACCATTACAGAGATATGCAGGATATGGAGTTCACCGTTGAGCATGGCAAGCTCTTCATGCTCCAGACCCGTAACGGCAAGAGGACCGCAAGAGCGGCTCTGAAGATCGCCTGCGACCTGGTCGATGAGGGCATGATCACAGAGACCAAGGCCGTGACCATGATCGATCCCAGAAACCTGGATTCTCTGCTGCATCCCACCTTTGATGCAGAGGCTCTGAAGCATGCAAAGCAGATCGGCAAGGCGCTGGGCGCATCACCCGGAGCTGCATCCGGACAGATCGTTTTCACTGCCGAAGATGCCAAGAACTGGGCAGAGAACGGCAAGAAGGTCGTTCTGGTGCGTCTTGAGACCTCTCCCGAGGACATCGAGGGCATGAAGGCCGCTCAGGGTATCCTGACCGTCAGAGGCGGCATGACCTCTCATGCAGCCGTTGTGGCCAGAGGCATGGGCACCTGCTGCGTATCCGGCTGCGGCGACATCGTCATGGACGAGAAGAACAAGTGCTTCACCCTTGGCGGCATGGAGTATCATGAGGGAGATGTCATCTCCTTCGACGGAAGCACCGGCTGCATTTATGACGGCGCCGTTCCCACCCAGGAAGCTTCCATCGCCGGCGAGTTCGGCCGCATCATGGACTGGGCAGACAAGTACAGAGTCCTGCACGTCAGGACCAACGCCGATACGCCTCAGGATGCCAGAAAGGCCAGAGAACTGGGCGCAGAAGGCATCGGCCTGACCCGTACCGAGCATATGTTCTTCGAGGGCGACAGGATCGACGCCATCCGCGAGATGATCGTTTCCGATACCCTGGAGCAGAGAGAGAAGGCGCTTGCCAAGATCGAGCCCCTGCAGCAGGGAGACTTCGAGAAGATCTTTGAAGCCATGGAAGGCTGCCCCGTCAACATCAGACTGCTGGATCCTCCGCTTCACGAGTTCGTTCCCAAGGAGGAGGCTGATTTCCAGAAGCTGGCTGATACCATGGGCAAGACCGTGGAAGAAATCAAGGCAAAGTGCGATGCCCTGCATGAGACCAACCCCATGATGGGCCACAGAGGCTGCCGTCTGGACGTCACCTTCCCCGAGATCGGCGTGATGCAGACCAGAGCCATCATCAACGCGGCTCTGAACGTGCAGAAGAATCATCCCGAGTGGAACGTCAAGCCCGAGATCATGATCCCGCTGACCAGCGACGTCAAGGAAATGAAGTTCTGCAGACAGCTGGTGACCGAAGAGGCCGACAAGCTGATCAAGGCTGCAGGCGTAGAGATGCAGTATGAGGTCGGTACCATGATCGAGGTGCCCAGAGCTGCCGTAACGGCCGATGAGATTGCCAAGGAAGCCCAGTACTTCTGCTTCGGAACCAACGACCTGACCCAGATGGCCTTTGGCTTCTCACGTGACGATGCAGGCAAGTTCCTCGGTTCCTACTATGACAGGAAGATCTTCGAGAACGATCCCTTCGCAAAGCTGGACCGCGAGGGCGTTGGCAAGCTGATGGAGATCGCCGTCAAGCTGGGCAAGAAGACCAGAGCCGATCTGCACTGCGGTATCTGCGGCGAGCACGGCGGAGATCCCTATTCCGTGGAATTCTGCCACATGCTCGGTCTGGACTATGTGTCCTGCTCACCCTACAGAGTGCCCATCGCAAGGCTGGCTGCAGCACAGGCTGCCATCAACCATGAGAAAGAGGACAAGAGGAAAGCAGCCGTCCAGGATCTGAAGGATACGGCAAAGAAGGCCGGTGAGGTCGTCAGCACGGCCGCCAATGAAGTGAAGGAGACCGCAAACGCAGGGCTCAAGAGCTTAAAGGCAGGCGTGAAGGCTGCACAGGAAGCTTACAAGGCTGAGAGAAACAAATAAATCATCAGACGGGATTCCGATGAAATGAAAACAAACGGCCATGCAGTGAAGCTGCATGGCCGTTTTGATGCTGTGAAAGCCGGTGAGCCAGG
>Ga0129307_1001937_pt1 | contig 18904 bp, 11 predicted proteins | sample P1105metagenome_FD_94437 | JGI IMG/M metagenome (GOLD analysis project Ga0129307, IMG submission 94437) | Capybara group fecal microbial communities from Wisconsin, USA - P1105 metagenome | ecosystem: Host-associated > Mammals > Digestive system > Large intestine > Fecal | place: USA: Wisconsin... | reverse complement strand
CGTAAACATAGCCGGCTGCTTTCGCGCGGGCAGCATAGAGAGCGACCAGGTCTTTGGCAATATCCGCGACCGCCTTTTTAACGCGGGTCTTGGTCTTTTGCCATTCCACTCCGCCAAGGCGGTTTAAGCTGGGCGGGGGATCCGCGTCTGCGGAAGCATATTTCTCGATGCGGTTCAGCTGCGTGACCGGGGCATAGAGATTGCCGCCGTCTTTATAGCTGATCTTGAAATAATCCCGTTCGATATGGTCAACGATCTTCTTTTCGATCCCGCAGTAGATGCCGAGACCGTGATCTTCATGGATCACGTAATCGCCCACGGAGAGATCGCTGACGGCGCTGATCTTCTGACCGCCGGAGGAAAAGCTCCGGCGCTTCTTCGCGCGCCGCTTTCCGAAGACATCGCCCTCGGAGAGGACCGAGAATTTCAGCGAAGGATAGGAAAAGCTCTTGTGGATGCTGCCGTAGGTCACGAGGATCTGGCCGGGCATGACTTCCTTGCCTTCCTCCTCCGCGTAAAAGGCGTTCAGCTCATATTCGGAAAGGTCGTGGGAGAGGCGCTCCGCCCTGGCACGCGAGCCGCAGAGCAGCACGGTCCGGGTCTTCTCTTTTTTTGCCTTTTCAAGGTCCTTGATCAGCAGGTCAAAATGGCCCGCGTAGGAGGGAAGAGAGCGGGTCTCCACGTGGTCATGAAGGCCGGCGGGGACGGGATCATCCCGATAGTCCAGGCCGGTGAGGATCAGGGTGTGGGGCTTGTTTAAGGCCTTCATGAGCGCAGAAACTTCGTGCAGCGAGGGAAAGTGAGGCAGCTCTGCGCCTTCGGCTTTTGCAGCCTCAAGGCGCCGCAGCATGCTTTCCTGATATTCTCCCGCAACGGCCTCCGCGCGGTCCCGGATGCGTTCGGGCTCATCCAAGACCAGACAGTCTGTCCCGAAAAAGTAATCCAGAAGACAGCCTGCTTCATCGCCGCCTTCCCGCGCGGGATAGACGGCCAGCTCTTCGAGATTTTCCAGTGACCTCTGTGAGGAAGGATCAAAGCTGCGGATGGCGTCGATCTCATCATCCCAGAATTCGATACGGACGGGGTTTTCCTCCGTAAGGGGATAAATATCCAAGATCCCGCCGCGCACGGAAAACTCGCCGGGCATCTCCACCACCTCTGTCCGGGAAAAGCCAAGCGAGGCAAGGCGGCGGCTCAGCTCGCTGATATCGCTGATGGCACCGGTTTTCAGCCGGATCACGTTTTTGCGAAGAAAGGCGGGAGAAGAGAGGAGGTCGAGCAGGGCGTCGGCCGTAGTTACAACAAAGCCGGACTCCTTTTCCAGCAGGAGCTTTAAGATCTGCATGCGCTCGCGGGCAAGAAGAGAGCCCTGAACGTCCGCGCCGTAGAAGAGAAGATCGCGGGCAGGATACAGCTGCGGAGGTTCCGCCAGAAAGGCAGAGGCGTCCTCACAGAGCTCCTTCGCCCGGACCTCATTATAGGTCAGGACCAGCACCCGGGGGTACTGCGCCGTCAGCTCAGTGGCAAGATGCATCACACCGGAATCCACGTTTCCGGACAGGCAAACAGGAGCCCTTCCTTCCTGAAGGGCTCCGCTCCATTCTTTATAGGCCGACCATCCGGTCAGCGGATTCTGAAAATATCGTGCCATGGATCTCCTGATCTGTCATGCTGCGCCGCTTCGGGCGGCTGCAGCCCTGCAAATATACCATAAGAAAAAGCGCGGCGCAAGCAGGCGGCGCAGAAAACATTTGCAAAGAAAGAAAACTTGTGTCATACTGCAAGGCGGATTTTCCGGCGGGAGCCGGAGCATCCCCGACCACGAAAGGTGTTTTAATGAGAAGGTTCCTTCACAAAACCGTATCCTGCCTGCTGACCGCCCTGTTTTGTGCGGTCCTTTTGGCTGCGTTTTCTCCAGCGGAAACGGCGAAGGCGGCTGGCTATGATGATGTGACCGCGATCGTGGAAAACTACTGGAGGGTCGTGACATCGGGAGGCTCACAGCATGCCTACTGGAACAAACATTATTTTGCGGACGCCCTGATCCGGCAGACCGCGCAGGGGGATTATCTTTCCCAGATCACCCGCTCGCCCTGCTCGGTCACGCCCGGCGCGGAGCACCTTTACGTGAACGGCTGCACGTCCAACAACTGGTACGGATACAGCCAGTGCTGGGGCTTTACCCTGTATATGGGCTATATCTCGACCGGCGCGGTCAATGAGGGCGGAGACTACGGCACACGTTACTATAACGTCGCAAGCGACTTTCATTTCCTCCCGGGCGATCACATCCGCTACGGCTGGCGCGAAAACGGGGACACAGCCACGCATTCCCTGTTTATCTACAAGGTTGCCGGCGGCGTGGTCTATACCATCGAGTGCAACTGGGGGGCAAACTGCCGGATCAATCTGCGGAGCTTTTCCGAAGCGGACTGCCGATGGTTCGTGAACCGCTTCAACGGCGGCGACAACAGCGATTTTCTCTTCCGGCCGTATTCCGTAAACCCGAAGGATGTGACCGGCGCGCGGGCTGTCCGCGTGTTCAGAAACTCCGTATGGAGCCTTGCAGGTGGTTTTAAGCACGGCGAGGGACAGAATGCGGAAAAGAACGCGCTTTATCTTGAACCCTTCTATTTTGAAGCAAAGACGGGCGATACCGTTATTCTGGAACGGGAAGATGCGGTCAATGAAACGCCGAACGGCTTTTATCTTTCCGATCAGATCAGTACGAATGCGGTCAGCGGTTCCTGGGGCTGGTATGACCTGCCGCTCAGCGTCACGCAGAAAAGCGGAGAGATGCAGTTCAGCTACTGGTACTACCCGTATACCTATTCGATCAGCTATGAGCTGGATGGCGGGGAGAACAACCCCGAGAATCCCGAAAGCTATACGGTCCTGTACGGCGTGAGACTGAAGAAGCCGGAAAAAGAAGGCTATCTCTTTGCCGGCTGGATGCTTGACGGCAAACGGGTGAAGGGGATCAATGAAGGCTGTAATGTTTCCTTTGCTTCCTCAGACGAGCTGTACGCGGCGCTGAGCGAAAGAATGACCGGCGACGTAACGCTCACGGCAGCCTGGATCAGGCCATATCCGGGAAGAGGCATTTTTCACTGGAAGAGTCTGGAACGTCCGCCGTATATGAAGTAGGCTTCCTTAAGGAGAAAACCTGCAGCGGCAGGAAAAGGGAAAACCCGGGGCATCAGGCCCCGGGTTTTCCGTTATAGTCATTCATTACCTTATCCGGCCCTTCCTTCAGGAAGCAGAGCACGGCTTTCGCTGCCGTCTTCTCCAGCTCTTCAACCATTTTCCGGTCTTCTCCTTCAAAGGGCATCAGGACATGCTCGATCAGATCCCTTCCCTCTCCGGGGGCGCCTACGCCGAGGCGGAGCCGCGGAAACTGATCGCTGGAGAGCCGCCCGATGATGCTCTTTAAGCCGTTGTGCCCTCCGGCGCTGCCCGCCTTGCGGAAACGGAGACGCCCAAGCGGCAGGTTGACGTCGTCGCAGAGCACCAGAATGTCTTCCGGAGGGATTTTGTAGTAGGCCGCAAGCGGCTGCACGCAGTCACCGGAAAGATTCATATAGGTCAGCGGCTTGACTAAAATGATCTTCTCGCCGCCAAAGGTCCCCATTCCGGTCAGGCCGTGAAAACGATTCACGTTCACCTTGATGCCGGCATCCTCCGCGACCATATCCAGTGCCTTCCAACCCACGTTGTGACGGGTGTTTTCGTATTTTTTGCCCGGATTGCCCAGGCCGACGATCATCTTCATAGGCTGCCTCTGCGCTTTAATTATCTGCCAGATCATAGCCGTTCTTCATGCTCTCGGAAGAGACACGCAGCACGCGGCCAAGCGCCTTCGTGCTTTCTTCTTTCGCCATCGCGCAGAGCTTCTCATTGGCCTCGGCGGTCAGGGAGTAGTCGCCGCTCTCCCTCATTTTCGCATCATATTCGCGCACCAGCCGGCGCCCTTTTGTGATGACGGCGTTCTGATAGCGCTCCACATGCTGGCGGCAGGCGGCATAGCTGTGATCCGCCAGTGCGCCGATCAGGCAGGAGGCCCAGTAGAAGTTCTCGGTGGAAACATCCAGCGTCACATTCTTGACATAGGCGGGCATATCCGGCACCGCGGGATAGAGCGGCAGGAGGGCATCGAAGGTTGTGGAACCAAAGCAGATCCACTCGATCCCCTTCAGGGCATCCGGCATATCCGGACGGATCTGGCACACGCTCGTCACACCGGTGCGGTTGATGCCGATGGAGCGGTACATGCCGCGCTTTCCGGTATCCTGCGAGGTGTAGGGATTATACGGCGTGCCCTGATAGTTGCCGGAAAGCAGATACTTCACATCTTCCACGGCGATCTTCCGGTCCGGTCTGAGCGACCAGGGGATGTTGTCGCTTTCCGGTCCGAATTCGGCATCCGGCCCGTCCCACTTGTGCGAGAGAGGCGTAAGATGGCGGCCCATGAACCAGGCGCGGGGCGTGTTGTAGATGTGGTCCATATCGCTGTGAGACCCGAAGATGTCGCGCGGATTGAATTTTCCGTCCTGATTGAGATCCAGGTCGTTGTCACGGATGAATTCGCGCAGGTCCGCGGAGCAAAGGTGCTCTTTCTTTTTGCCGAAGGCATCGTTTAAGTCGAAGCTGTCCATGCCGAACTGGTTCGGCATGATCACGCAGACATCATCCGGCACCCGCTTCGCCATCCAGTGATGGCCGCCGATCGTCTCCATCCACCAGACCTCGTTTTCGTCATTGAACGCGATGCCGTTCGATTCATAGGTGCCGTACTGCTCCAGCAGTTCGGCCAGGCGCAGCACGCCTTCCCGCGCGCTGTGAATATAGGGCAGCACGAGGACCACGATGTCTTCCTCACCGATGCCGCCGGGGATCTCTTTCTCTCTGCGGGACTTTGCCTTCTTCAGCTCGACGAGCGGATCTGCCGCCAGAACTCTGGGATTGGAGGTGATGGTCTCGGTAGCGGTCATGCCGACGCCCGCGGCATTGATGCCGGTGGCGGCCCAGATGCCTTCTTTGGGATCCACGCTCGGACAGGCGGTGTAGCGCATTGGATCATCCGGAAGATCGATCTCCACATGAGAGATCACGCTTTTATAATGTCTTTTCTGGGCCTTCGGCTCGACCACAACAAGCTTTTTGGTATCAAAATGCCCGTCGTCGGTACGGGCGATCATCGTGGAACGGTCGTTGGACGCGTTCCGGCCGACTAAAACAGTAGTGCAGGACATGGGAAAACTCCTTTATCTTCTTATCGCTCCTATTATAGGCGATGCATCGGGGAAGAACAAGAGAAACATCGAAAAGAAAATCCGGACTTTTTCCGGAAAAATCTTGTTATTTTGTCTTAACTTTGCTACAGTATAGGGCGTGAGAAATCACAGGAGGTATGAAACGTGAGCAGTTTTATTGAAGAAGTAAAAGCCAAAGCGGCTGCGGACAGAAAGACCATCGTCCTGCCCGAATCCAACGACAAGCGCACCTATGAAGCCATCGAAATGATCAAAAAAGAAAATTTCGCGGATCTGGTGCTGGTCGCCACCCCCGAAGACGTGGAAAAGTACGGCGCGGGTTATGACCTTTCCGGCGTGACCGTGGTCGATCCGGTGAACGGCCCGAAGGTGGAAGAGTATGCCGAGAAGTTTGCCGAGCTGCGCAAGAGCAAAGGCATGACCTTTGAGCAGGCCCTCGCCATCCTGAAGAAGGATTACACTTACTACGGCGTGATGATGGTGAAGATGGGTGATGCGGACGGCATGGTCTCCGGTGCCTGCCACACCACGGCCGATACCCTGCGTCCCTGCCTGCAGATCCTGAAGACGGCCCCCGGCGTGAAGACCGTTTCCTCGTTCTTCCTGATGATCGTTCCGAACTGCCCTTACGGCGAGAACGGCACCCTGGTCTTCGCAGACTGCGGTCTGGTGCAGAACCCGACTCCGGCCGAGCTGTCTACCATCGCGGGCTCCAGCGCCGCCACCTTCGAGAAGATGGTCGGCAAGACGCCGCGCGTGGCACTGCTTTCTCATTCCACCATGGGCTCCGCCAAGCATGATGACGTGACCAAGGTCGTGGAAGCGGTGAAGCTGGCGAAGGAAGAATATCCGCAGTACCTGATCGACGGCGAGCTGCAGCTTGACGCGGCCATCGTTCCGAAGGTAGGCGCCACCAAGGCTCCGAACAGCCAGGTCGCCGGCCGCGCGAACGTGCTGGTCTTCCCGGATCTGGATGCCGGCAACATCGGCTACAAGCTGGTGCAGCGCTTTGCGAACGCGGAAGCGTACGGCCCCATCTGCCAGGGTCTTGCCAAGCCCGTGAACGATCTGTCCCGCGGCTGCTCTGCCGAGGATATCGTGGGCGTCGTGGCCATCACTGCCGTCCAGGCTCAGGCGTAAGAGACCGTTTGTCTTAACGAACTACAAAAAAGCCGCCCCCGGGCGGCTTTTTTGCTTGGTGAAGCATTTATACAGCTTTCTGCTCGGCCATCTGTGCAGGACCGATGAGCTGCGGCGCGGCTTCGGTCTTTCCGGGGATCAGTGCTCCGATCATTCCGCCGATCACGGCCGGGAAGACCCAGACGAAACCGAGATCGTACAGCGGCAGCCGGGTGACAAAGGCAAACGGCAGACCAAAGCCGTAGCCCACATCAAGCAGCATGGGGATCACTGCCCCGAGCGCGGCGCCCAGAAAGACGCTGCTCTTCCGGATCTTTTCGCTGAAGAAAGAGAGGAAGATCTGTGTCAGCAGCAGCGGATAGAGAACGGAAAGCAGCGGGCCGGCCAGACGGATCATGGCGGAAATGCCCAGGTTGCTGATGAGCTTGCTGAGCACGCAGATGATGAGAACCAGTGTGGTGTACGAAACGCGGTCCTTGAAGCGCCCGGCAAAATAGGAGGCGGCCGAACTGACCAGACCGACTGCCGTGGTCAGGCAGGCAAAGAAGACGATCAGCGCAAGCAGCACGACCCCGAATTTTTTCAGCAGAAGCTCGGTGACCAGCACCACCAGATCCGCGTGCCCGATCTCACCGAGTCCGAGGTTCGACGCCGTTGCCCCGAGATAGGCCAGCCCGCCGTAGACCAGAAAGAGGGCGGCAGCGGCCACGATCCCTGCCTTGCCGATCAGCTTCATCTGCGATTTCTTATCTTCATACCCTTTATCCTGCACGGTCTTCATGATCACGATGGTGATCGCAAGCGCGCCCAGAACGTCCATGGTCTGATAGCCGTTCAGAAAGCCTTCCTTTAAGGCATTCACGCCTGCCTGTGCTTCGGAGATGGAACCGATCGGTGAAAGCACGCCCTTCACGCAGAGCACGGCAATGGTGAGGAGCAGCATAGGGGTAAGATATTTGCCGACGATATCCACGACCTTGCCCGGCCGGATGGTGAGCAGGGCGACCAGCAGGAAGAACAGCAGGCCGAAGACCCAGGAACTGACGCCGGGAAAGAGGACGTGCACTCCCATCTCGAAGGTGGTGGCGCAGGTGCGGGGGATACAGAGCGCCGGCCCCACGATGGCCATCACGATATCCAGACAGAGATAGGCGGCGCGGCGCGGAAGGCGGCCGAGGATACACTTGTCTGTCCCGATCCTGACCATGGCGAGAACCGTCAGGATCGCGAGGCCCGCATCGGCCAGAACAAAAAAGGCCAGAGCAGGGAACCATTTCGTTCCGCACTCCAGACCCAGATAAGGAGGAAAGATGAGATTACCTGCGCCGAAAAACACGGCAAACAGAGCAAAACCGACAACGATGAAATCGCCTTTTCCGGGCCTGCTTTTTCCCATGACAAACCTCCTTGCCGACGTATGGCGCGGCGCTGCAGTGATCGATTATTCAGATACGAAAACAACTTTTTCCTGATAAAAATATAGCAGAGACCGGAAAAACGTGCAAATCGGCGCATTTTTTCTTTGTGAAAACAAAAGCGCTTGAAGTTTCACAAAAAGAGAATTCCATGGCTTCCGGAAAAGACGGGACAGACCAGGCCTTCGGCCGGCGGAGGGATCGTGATGAGAAGTTGATTTGTACGAAACACGGCGGCATCTTGCATTTTAGCCGGGATATGATAAAATCATAGCATCGTGAGGACAGTCAGAAACTGACAAAGGAGGTCCGTATGTCATTACAGTTTCGTATTCCGCTGCCGAATGAAGAAGAGATCCTCCGCCGCGCCGCCTGCCGTCAGCCTTCGGAAGAAGAGCGCGGGCTGATGCGGGAATGCCTGCGCGACGCCGGATATCTGATCGATTATCATATCACGGAGCGCAACCGTCCGTTGTCCCTGCTGAAGCAGATGGCAGAAGAAGCTCCGGAAAATTTCTCTCCAGGATTCCTTGTTAATGACCTTAAAGACTGCGATTCTGTGATCATTTTCACGGCATCTTTGGGCGCGGCCATCAAAGAAGAGGTGGAAGAGGACGGGGAGCCGGAAAAAAGGATCTTTTATCAGGCGATCTGCGCGGAACGTCTGGATGCGCTCTGCGAGGCATACTGCGACGTCAAGGAAAAACAGCTGAACGAAGCGGGGGCATATATCACACCGCACTATCCGTTTTTCTGGGAAGGCGTGCAGGAAGATGCCTACACCACCACCCGCGTCATCGGGATCAGTCTGGATCCGCAGTCACACGCACCGGAACGCTGCCGGACCTGCTTTGTGCAGAACTGTCCGAGCCGCAGCGAATAAGTAAACAGGAAAAAGGAAAACACAAATGGCAGGAACAAAACAGGAAACGCCAAAAAAGAAAGACATCATTCTGGCTTCCGGCTCGCCGCGCCGCAAGCAGCTGCTGAAGATGGCCGGGCTGAAATTCAGTGTGGTCCCGGCGGACGTTCCGGAGATCGTTCCGGATGACGTCCCGCCGGAAAAAGAATCGGAGTTTCTGGCCGCCGTCAAGGCAGGCTATATTCTTTCACAAAACAAGAAGGATCTGGTGATCGGCGCAGATACCACCGTGCTCTGCGAAGGACGTGTGCTGGGAAAGCCGAAGGATAAAGAGGAAGCAAAGGAGATGCTCCGCTTTCTGTCCGGCAAGACCCATGAGGTCTATACCGGCGTGGCCATCGTGACGGAAGAAGCCAATGAGACCTTTACCTCGGTCACAAAGGTCGAATTCTATGAGCTGACAGATGAGGAGATCGACTGGTATGTCTCTACCGGCGAGCCGATGGACAAGGCCGGCGCGTACGGCATTCAGGGCTTTGGCTGCCGGCTGGTGAAGGGGATCGTGGGAGATTACTTTACGGTCATGGGCCTGCCCATCGCCGAAGTGGCAAGGCGCGTGGAAAAACTGCGGTAAGATGAGACCGTGAAAACGTGTCATCCTGAGCGCAGCGAAGGATCTTAAAAAGCAAAATAAGAGGGCGGCCCGGCGGGGCCGCCCTTTTACATGCGTTTTTTATTATTTACTGATCTCGTTCACGGTCCCGATGAAAATGGGCAGCTCGGTCTCGCAGTCCACGATCATATAAAGGAACGGGCGGTTCAGGATGACTTCCTTGGGCGGTTCCATGATGGCGGTTGCACCCATGACTTCCACGACAGTCACGGCGGCCGCCCGGGTACCAGCCTCACACACCTCGATAAAGGTCTTGTGGATCACATCACCGATGAAGAGCGGCGTATCCTCGCTCATGCCGGAGAAGTCGGCGAAATCGGGACGGGAAGTATCAGAAACAAAGGCGTTGACCATGCCCATATCCTGCAGCCGTGCCTTCAGGGAGGCGGAATAGTCGTAGCTGAACTTCGGCAGGCCGGCGTTCACTTTCGTATGAGCAACTCTGCTTAGAACGGAGGAAAGCTTTTCCCCGTCCAGAGAAGCCACAAAGTCATCCAGAGAAACGCCTTCGTCCGGAAGGATCGCCACAAATTTGTAGCCGGCGCCGTCGTAGGATTTGGCAAAGCCGGTATAGCCGTTTCCCTTGTAATAGTCGTTCTCCGAGGAATACATCATGTCCACGGTCTGCGTGCTGCCGTCTGCCTTCGTGAAGTCCGCCTGCTGCACGGAATAGTCGGCATAGGGGCTTGCCCATTTTGCATCAAAGCAGAGGGCATTGATGAGCAGCATGCGGTCGTCTTCGCCAAGTTCCTTGATGATCTCGCTGATCATGCCGTCCGTCTGCCTGGCGACCCAGCCGTTTACCTCCGCCACTGCGGCGGGATCAAAGGGGAGCCTGTAGATGGACGAGTGATACCAGCTGACCGTCTTTTTCAAAAAGTCTTTCCGAACGGAAAAATCCTCTTTGTCGTTGATCCACAGCGAATCGGCGATGGCAAATCTTGCCTGCACGGAGGAGGGAAGGCTCTTCACATAGGCATACAGATAGGCGTTCAGATCCTCCATGCTCATGCCGTTTCCCAGAACGTCCAGCATCTGCCGCAGCGTTTCGTTTTCCGCACCGTTCGCCGTCATGGCAAGCGCAAGAACGATGGAAAGCGGAGAAACCAGGCAGTTGCCTTGATCCGCGGCGTAGGAGCGGCGGAAGATCTCAGCAGCAAAGCGGTACTGCGACAGGGTAAAGGCCTCATCCGCTTCTTTTCCGTTTACCGGATCAGCCGTGATCTTTTCGGTAAGATTGCCGGCTTTCACGACTCCGGGAGATACGTGCGCCGTGGTGCTTTCGTTTGCGGGGGAAGCGGTTTCGGCCTTTGCCGTGCTTTCGCGCGCGGAAGAGGCGGCGCCGGTCTGTGCAGGACTCTGCCCGCAGGCGCTTAAAGAAAGCAGCATGCTGATCATAAGGACAGATGCCGTAATACGATGAATGAGGGTTTTGCGGTTCATGGATATCGTCTCCTTTGCAGGTGTCAGCGGCTGGTGCCGCTTCTGAATATCATACAGATAAGGGCGGAAAAGCGCTTCAGTTTATAAAAATTTTATTTTTTCACAAACCCTGGGATCCGGCGGTGTTTTGGTCTTCTTCCCGGCTTTGCGGACATCTTCCCGGCTTGCATTTCCGACTTTACAAACCACCTGACTTGGGATAAAATATAATCATCTATGGGCAGCCATAGGTTATTTGTGATGGAGGTCGAACTTCGTGGCATCAGGTGCGAAGACAAAAACAGCGAATAAAAAGACGGCGGGGAAGAAGAGCACAGGAGCAAAGCGCTCCTCTTCAGCTGCGTCTTCATCAAAAAAGAGCAGCGCGGCAAGGCGGAAGGAAACACTGGCAAAGCAGCAGAAGAAGAGGGAGATCCGCAACGATCTGATCCTTCTGTTTGCCATGGTGATCACTATTCTGCTTTTCCTTGCGCTATTTGACCGGATCGGCGCCCTGGGGAGAGTGCTGGCCGCGTTCGAGTTCGGGATCTTCGGCTCGCTCGCTTACGTCTTTGCCTTTTTTGTTTTGCTGGCCGCGATCTATCTGATCTACAGGAGCGAAGCGTATCCGCTGCACAGCTGGGGCAGAGTGCTGCTGGCCTTTGTGATGCTGACGCTGCTGGCCGGGATGTTTGAGCTTTCCGGCAGCAAAGGCTCGCTGCTTTCCTCGCTTGGCGCTTACTATCGGCAGGGCAAAGTCCTACGGCTTTCGGGCGGCTTTTTCGGCGGCTTCTGGTGCCGCCTGCTGGTCCCTATGCTTGGGAAAGTGGGCGCCTGGATCGTCTGCATCGCCCTGTTTTTAGGCTGCCTGATGCTGATCCTCGGCAGAGCGATCTTTACGGGGCTCGGACGCCGCGGCGGCAAAGTCGTGAATAGCATTAAAGAAGAAAGCACCCGCTATAAGAGCGCGGCAGAGGACAGACGCCTGAAGGCGCAGCTGCGCGTGGAAGAGCGCGAACGCGCAAGAGCGGAAGAAAGAGCGGCCAGGGCCAAAGCGGAAAACGAGGAACGGCAGGCTGTACTCGCGAAGATCGCGGCGCAGCAGGAAGCAAGACACAAGGCGGAAGAAGCTTCGGCGAAAGCGCAGCCGGTCCGTCTGAATGAAGTCCGGACCAAAGAGCCGAAGCCGCTCTCGCGCGGCCAGCAGGAAAGCATGCTGAAGGCGCAGGCTGAAGAACGCGCCCGCGCGCAGATGAAGGCAGATGAGGACCGCAAGTATGCCGAAAAGACTTCCGGCTGGCAGCAGGGCAGCTTTACCGATGACAGCCCACTGGTCAGCGCCAGTCCCCTGAATGAACTGATGCAGGAAATGGATCAGGCGTCGGGCGTGAAAAAAGAGACCCGCACCATCCGGGAGATCGAACGGCTGGATGAAAAAAAGAGCGCGCCGGGAACACAGCGCGAGTTATATTCGGACGATGTCGTGATGAGCGGCCGTGACCATATGCTGGCTTCGGACTACAAGGCGACCGGGCGTCCCACTCAAAGCTACGGAAACCGCGCGGCGGCAGCCGTTGCCGGAGAGGTGCTGGCAAAAGAGACCGCGGAAGCGGAACGCGCCGGCGGAAAGACTCTGGCGGGAGCTGCTGCAGGCAACGGCGCCGTGAAGGCCGCAAGGCCCGACCTGCGCATCCGCTACAGCCAGCCCGATGCCGCGACGGCGTTCGGAGAAAGCGAGATTCTGGAGCGCGAAGCCGCAGCAGCCTCCGCATCGGCGGGAAAATTGCTTTCAGCTCCGGCCGGGAAATTGCCTTCAGTTTCGGCCGGGCGGTCCATCGTGGCTACCGGCAGGGAAGAGGCAGAGGAAGTGTTTGAAGATCCGCGCGAAGTCGCTGCCCGGCTTTCGGAGACCGGAAAAAATACGGTGGCCACCTCTGCGGACTCGATCTGGAATACGAATAAAGAACGGAGCGGCTCCGGAAGCGCGACCTTCACGGAAAGCGGAAAAGCTGCAGTGCCTGCAGCAGCGCCGGCGAACCAGCCTTCAACCAGGACGTCGGCTCCCGAAAAGAGCGGTGAAAAGTCTGCAGCGGAAAGCAGCGCATCGGCCACGCTTCCCGCTTCGCCCGCGCCGAAAAAAGAATACAAGCTGCCTCCGGTCAGCCTGCTGTCCCGCGGCAAGAGCAGCGGCGGCATGAAAGAAAGCGACCTGCGCCGCACGGCAAAGGTCCTGGAAGATACTCTTGCGGAATTTGGTGTCGCGGCCACGGTGACCGATGTTTCCTGCGGCCCGTCCGTGACGCGTTATGAACTGAAGCCGGAACAGGGCGTGCGGGTCAGCCGCATCGCGTCCCTTTCGGATGATATCAAGCTGGCGCTTGCGGCTACCGAGATCCGTATCGAGGCGCCCATTCCGGGCAAATCCGCGGTCGGCATCGAGGTGCCCAACAGCGAAAACCAGACCGTTTACCTGCGCACGCTGATCGAATCGGAAGCACTTGCCAAGATGCATTCCAAGATCGCCTTTGCCGTTGGCCAGGATATCGGCGGCGCCATGGTGGTGGCGGATCTGGCGAAGATGCCGCACCTTCTGATCGCCGGCGCGACGGGCTCCGGCAAATCCGTCTGCATCAACTCCCTGATCTTAAGCCTGCTCTACCGCACCAAGCCGGACGAAGTACAGATGATCATGATCGATCCAAAGGTCGTGGAGCTGAGCGTCTACAACGGGATCCCGCACCTGCGCATCCCCGTGGTGACGGATGCCAAGCTGGCGGCGGACGCCTTAAACGGCGCAGTCAAGGAAATGACAAGGCGCTACAAGCTCTTTGCCGACCTCAATGTGCGCGACATCAAGGGCTACAATGCGAAGATCCGGGAGAATCCCGAAGAATATGAAGGACAGGAGATCCTGCCGCAGATCGTCATTATCGTGGACGAATTTGCGGATCTGATGATGGTCTCCAAGCAGGAGGTGGAGCAGTCTGTCTGCCGTCTGGCGCAGCTCGCCCGCGCGGCAGGCATCCATCTGGTCCTGGCCACGCAGAGGCCTTCGGTCGATGTCATCACCGGCCTGATCAAGGCCAATATCCAGTCGAGGATAGCGCTGGCGGTGTCCTCCGGCGTGGACTCCCGCACCATCATCGATATGAACGGCGCGGAGAAGCTGCTGGGCAAAGGCGACATGCTCTTTTATCCGACCGGCTATCCGAAGCCCGTGCGCGTGCAGGGCTGCTGGGTGAGCGATGACGAGGTGGCTGCGGTGCGCGATTTCTGGGCGAAGCAATGCAGCATCAGCGATGAGGATATGGCCAAACAGAACCGCAGCTGGATGAACGATCCGGTGGAGCGCGAGCACCCCGTGGAGGATGAGCGCGACGAGCTCTTCATCAAGGCGGCGGACTATATCATCGACAGTGAAAAAGCATCCATCGGCAACCTGCAGCGCATTTTCCGCATCGGTTTCAACCGGGCGGCACGTCTGATGGACCAGCTGGCGGACGCCGGCATCGTCGGCAAGGACAACGGCACGAAATCCCGTGACATCATGATGGACAAAGTGCAGTTCGCCGACTGGAAACACGAAAACGGATACGAGTAATTCGGCGCTCCGCCTGATGGCGGAAGCCTGTGAGATCAATTTGGGGGAAACAGTATGTATTTGGCAAAACTTCTGGAAAAGACGGAATATACGCTGGTGCGCGGAACACTGGACCGCGAGATCGGCTCTCTGGTCTATGACTCGCGCAAGGTAGAGGAAGGCTCGCTTTTTGTCTGCATCAGCGGAACAAAGGTGGACGCCCACTTCTTCCTGGCGGATGTGGCCCGCAACGGCGCCGCCGCGGTCGTCATTGAAAAGCCCTGGCTGGAGCTTTCCGAAGTCATCCGCCGCGCGCTGGTCGATGCCGGCGTGACGGTGCTGCAGGTGGGGCAGGCCCGCGCGGCTCTCGCTTCGCTGTCTGCGACATGGTTTGATTATCCCATGGACAAGATGACGGTGGTCGGCGTGACCGGAACAAAGGGAAAGACTACGGTGACGCACATGATCGCGAGTATTCTGGAAGCCGCCGGAAAGAATCCCGGGATCATCGGGACCAACGGCGTCAGGATCAACGGCGTACATTACAACACCACCCTGACGACGCCGGAATCCTATTCTCTGCAGTACTATGCCGCTCAGATGGTGAACGCCGGCGTGGACAGCGTGGTCATGGAGGTCTCTTCCTCCGGCCTGAAGTTCCACCGCGTAGACGGCATCACCTTTGATTACGGCGTATTCACCAACCTGAGCCCGGACCATATCGGCGGGCTGGAGCACCCTGACTTTGCCGATTACCGGGCTTCCAAGGCCATGCTCTTTCGGCGCTGCCGGGAAGGCATCCTGAACGCGGACGACGAAAACTATCTGGCCATGGTGAAGGACGCGACCTGCAGGATCATCACCTTCGGCGCGGATCCTTCCGAGGATTACCGTCTTACGGAAGTCAAGTATGAAAAACGCAACGACAAGCTCGGCTGCGATGTGAATGTGGAAGGCAGAAACCATCTGGAATTCTTTGCCGACATGCCCGGCCTCTTCAATGTGTACAACGCCATGGCGGCTGCCGTGACGGCGGACCGCATGGGCATCCCGGCGGAGGCGATCCGTCAGGGGCTTGCGGACGTGCGCGTGGACGGCCGTATGGAAGAGGTCTATTCCAACGGCGACTGGTCGGTCATCGTGGACTACGCGCACAACGGTCTGTCTGCCCGCACCCTGCTGGAGACACTGCGCAGCTATAAGCCGAAGCGCCTGGTGGTCGTGTTTGGCTGCGGCGGCAACCGCGATCCGCACCGCCGCTATGAGATGGGCGCAGCCGCGGGCAAGTACGCGGACCTCTCCATCATTACCGAAGACAATTCCCGCTATGAAAAGCCGGAAGAGATCATTAAAGATATCCACATCGGCTTTGACCCGACCGGATCGGACTATGTCGATATTCCGGACCGCCGGAAGGCCATCCGCTATGCCATCGAGCATGCGCAGAAGGGCGACATCATCGCCGTGATCGGTAAGGGCCACGAGGACTACCAGGAGATCGAAGGCGTGCGCCATCACTTCTCTGACAAGGAAGAGATCCTGGAAGCCGTGAAGCTCCTCTACGGCAAGGGTTGAAAGGACCGATCAAAGGGCGCGGAGCCGGCCGGCTCCGCGTTTTTCAGGGAAAGGACAGGAAAAACCATGGAGTATACTGCCGGAAAGATCGCGGAGATCACCGGGGGCAGGCTGCTTGCCGGCGATCCGGACACGCGGCTGCATCATATTTCTTTTGATTCCCGCACCATGCAGGGCGAGGATCTGTTTGTCCCCACGGTAGGGGAAAAGGTGGATGGCCACCGCTTCATTCAGAGCGCCTTCGCAAACGGCGCCGCCGCGACCCTGACAGCGCGGGAAGATGTGCTGCCGGAAAAGGCCGGAGAGGATGGTCGCGTTTACATTCTGGTTGATGATACAGTCGCTGCCCTGCAGGCGATCGGCCGTTTCCACCGCCTGCATGCGTTAAAGATGCCTGTGATCGGGGTGACCGGAAGCGTGGGCAAGACGACCACGCGGGAGATGACCATGACGGCGCTGTCCGCGGGCGGCCGGGTGACCGGCTCGAAGGGCAACATGAACAGCCAGCTGGGGGTCCCGGTCACGCTCTGCCACATGGATGAGAGGGCGGATTTTGCCGTGGCGGAGATGGGGATCAGCCTTCCCGGCGAGATGGAAAAGCTGGTCTCAATGGTTCGCCCGGATATCGCGCTGCTCACCAATATCGGCGTGGCGCATATCGAGAATTTAGGGAGCCGCGAAGGCATCCGCGATGAAAAGATGCATATTGCGGATCTTCTGCCGGAGGGCGGCTGCGCGGTCCTGAACGCGGATGAGCCGCTGCTTGCGGGATACCGCGGCGGCCGTTTCCGCACGCTGTATTACGGTCTGGGACCGGAGGCAGAGGTCTTTGCAAAGGATCTTGTCTTAGGAGAGACCGCTTCCTTTACCGCAGTCTTCCCCGCGTCCCTGTTGGGCGCGGCAAAAGAGGTCCCGGTGCAGCTTTCCGTTCCGGGAGAGCATCATGTGATGGACGCGCTGGCGGCTCTTTCCGTGGCGGCAGTGCTGGGCGTGGACCCAGACGCGGCGGCTGCGTCTCTTGCTTCCTACGGGGGCTTTGCCGGCCGCTTTGAGCGGATCCCTTTGGGCGATCTTTTGCTGATCGATGACTCCTACAACGCGAATCCGGTATCCATGAAGGCTTCCCTGACCTCGTTTTCTCATGTCGGCGCAAAGCGCCGGATCGCGGTGATCGCGGATATGCTGGAGCTTGGACCGGACGCGCCGAAGATGCACCGCGAGGTGGGCGAATTCGCGGCGGCGCTGCCCATTGATCTTTTCGTTACCGTGGGCGATGCCATGAAGGAAGCGGATGCTGCGCTTGCCGCTGCCGGAAAGACGATCCTTCACGCGGAAAACGCGGAAAAGGCCGCCTCTCTGGTATGTGAACTTGCTGCCGCGGGCGATGCCGTTTTGCTGAAGGGCTCGCATTCCATGGGCCTTTCCGCCGTACGGGAAGCGCTGAGCTCTGCCCTCTCTCAACAGTAAAGAAACTCTGTTTATTAGTATAACTTTCCTTTAGAAAGCCTGATCATGCCAAAATACGCGGATATCATCGTAAATATTTCCCGGGAAGAGCTCGACAAGACCTTCCAGTACCGCATCCCCGATGAGCTTTCGGAGATCGTGGTGCCCGGCAGCAAAGTCGAGATCCCGTTCCATAACCGGCCCGCTGTGACCGGTTATGTGATCAGTCTTTCCGATGAACCGAAGATCGATGAGACCCGCATCCGCAAGATCAACGGCCTCGCGAAGCGTTCACTCACGGCCGATGATACCATGATGTCGCTTGCCGCCTGGATGAAGGAAGCCTACGGCTGCACGCTCAATCAGGCGTTAAAGACGGTGCTTCCGGTCAAAGGCACCATACGGAAGGGAAAGACGCGCGTGCAGTCTGTGCCGCTTCCCTCGCAGGAAGAGCGGGACGCCTATACGCAGGCGCAGCTGAACCCGGAGCAGCAGGAAGCCGTGAGCGGCTATGCACAGGAGACGGAAGGGCCAAACCGCCCCTGTCTCTTATTCGGCGTGACCGGCAGCGGCAAGACGGAAGTCTATATGGAGATGATCCGCCGCTGCATCGAAGGCGGAAAGCAGGCCATCCTGCTGATCCCCGAGATCGCGCTCACGTATCAGAACGTGAAGCGTTTTTTCCTTCGCTTCGGCGACCGCGTGGGGATATTGAACTCCCGCCAGTCCGCAGGAGAGAAATATGAGACGGTCAGACTGGCAAAGGAGGGAAAGCTCGATCTGGTCATCGGGCCGCGTTCCGCCCTCTTTGTCCCCTTCCCCAGGCTCGGCCTGATCATTATCGATGAGGAGCATGAGCATTCCTATCACAGCGATCTGACGCCGCGCTATCACGCGCGGGAGGTGGCGGAAAAGCTCTGCGAGCTGACCGGGGCATCGCTCGTGCTTGGCAGCGCGACCCCTTCCCTGGAAAGCTTTTCCCGCGCGGAAAGCGGGCAGTACCGCCTGCTGCAGCTTCCTCACCGTGCGATGGCGGACGCGAAGCTGCCTCAGGTCTATGTGGCGGATCTTCGGGAAGAACTGAAGGCGGGCAATAAGAGCGTCTTCAGTCGTCTGCTGCGGGAAAAGATCGAAGACCGGCTGGAAAAGAAGGAACAGATCATGCTGTTTCTGAACCGGCGCGGCTACGCGGGATTTGTGAGCTGCCGCTACTGCGGGAAGCCCATCGTCTGCCCGCACTGCTCCATCTCCATGACCTATCACCGGGACGGATCGCTGCACTGCCATTACTGCGGCTACAGCATCCCCTTCCCCGAGACCTGTCCGTCCTGCGGCTCGCCCTATATCGCGGCGTTCGGCACCGGCACGCAGAAGGTGGAAGCCATCGTGCAGAGGGAATTTCCGAAGGCGCGCGTGCTGCGCATGGACGCGGATACGACCACGGGAAAGAGCGGTCACAGCCGCATTCTGGATGCCTTCAGCAAGGATGAGGCCGATATCCTCATCGGCACGCAGATG
>Ga0129307_1001935_pt1 | contig 18940 bp, 14 predicted proteins | sample P1105metagenome_FD_94437 | JGI IMG/M metagenome (GOLD analysis project Ga0129307, IMG submission 94437) | Capybara group fecal microbial communities from Wisconsin, USA - P1105 metagenome | ecosystem: Host-associated > Mammals > Digestive system > Large intestine > Fecal | place: USA: Wisconsin... | reverse complement strand
GATTTTTTAGTTTATCTTAGCGAAAAATTGATAGAGCGAGCTAAGATTATTGCGCCTAATAAGATTACATGGTTTGAAGATAATATTGGTTATGCACATGGTAATGCAGGTGTTATAGCGCAAATGGCTCGTTTATATAACGTTACTAAAAGTGAAAAAATAAAAGATTGTATTAATAGTGCATTAAGATACGAGCGAGAAGAGAAGTTTGATAAAGATACGAAAACATGGATATTTAGAAAAGGAGCACACTACTATTCTTGGTGTAATGGTATTGGAGGTTTGATTCTTGAAAAGCTTATTCTTATAAGCCTAAATTGGGAGGATGGTGAACTATACACAGAACTTAAAAAACTATGCGAACAGCTTAAAGAAACAGGCTTTGGAGATGATTATAGTATTTGCCATGGAGATATGGGTAGTGTACAACTTTTAAAGCAATGTGCCAAAGTTTTTGACGATGAAGAATTGTTCAATAGATGTATAAGTACTGAGCAAAATTTTATGGATAAATATTTGTTCAGATATTGGAATAAGTTAATACTAAAGGAAGACTGGGGATTGATGACTGGATTAAGTGGAATAGGTCTATCGTTAATCACAGATCAAGAGATAATTAATTTACTGAGTCTTTCGTTGTAGGAGTGTTAATACAAAAAAAGATAGGAGTTTTGAATGATAAGGCATGAAAAAAGAGTGCCATTTGTTGCACAATCACAAAAAACTGAATGTGGTCTGACGTGCGTATGTATGATTAATCGATACTATAAAAATAGTATACCGATGGAAGAATTGAGGAAGGATTTGGAAGTAGGAAGAGATGGAAGTTCTTTTGTTCAAATCAAGAAGTTATTAGAAAATAAAGGATTTGATGTAAAAGGATATAAAATTCCTGCAAGTGAAATTGATGCGTTAAATAGTCCATCCATTATCCTATGGAAAAATAAGCATTTTATCGTTTTAGAAAAAATGAAAAATGGAAAGGCCATTGTCGTTGATCCAGCGATTGGACGGTTTCATTTGACAATGGAAGAATTTGACGCAGGATATTCGGGATATGCGATTAGTCCAATTCCAGGAAGAGACTTCCATCCGAACAAGAAGAAAACACATTCATGGAAATACTTTTTAAATTACATATTTGAAAATAAATTACTCTATATGAGAATCGTTTTATTATCTCTTATTGTATATGGTTTTACATTGGGAGTACCAATAATTATACAAAAGATAATAGATAACTTAATGGATAACAATGGTATTGATGCGGGTAATGCATTGTTTATCGGATTTGCTGCTTTAAGCACACTATATTTTATATTTAGTTTGATAAAAAATCTTAGTCTTGCAAAACTTAGGGTAGTAATTGATAAATCTATAAATACAAATATTTTTAAACATTTGTTGAGAATACCATTTAAATTTTTTGCATTGAGAAGTAGTGGAGATATTATTTATTCCCTGAACGGAAGTCTTAGGATAAAAGATATTTTTGCCAACCAATTTATATCATCACTTTTGGATTGTGGTGCAGGAGTAGTTATTTTAATCTACATTTTTTCTTTATCTAAAGAATTAGGATTTGCGGCAGCAATATTATTTGTAATAAATGTTGTTTTCATAGGATTAACAAAAGATGTTGTTGTAGAGAATAATCGCTCTATTGTAGCTAGTAAAAGTAAAGTTGAAAGTATTCAAATGGAAACCGTTTATTCTATGATGGGAATAAAGATGTGTGCCATTGAAGATGATATTTATTCTACTTGGAACGGCGCGTATAAGAAATATTACGAAAAAAATTGGGAAAATGAAAAGATATCAAATGTTATAGGAACGATTAATTCACTTTTACAATTTGCTTCGCCAGCTTTCCTGCTGTTTTGGGGAATATATTTAGTTAATCAGAATAGGTTGACAATGGGAGCAATAGTAGCAATATACTCGCTGGGAGCTACATTTTTTGGAGTTTCGTCTTCAGTACTTAATATGTGGCAAAGTTTAATAAATAGCAATATTATTTTTGAACGACTAGTTGATATCATGAAATGTAAGGAAGAGACGGAAATTGAAATACCAGAAGGCGAAATGATTGAAGGAAACATAAGTCTTAAGAATGTATGTTTTAAATATACCAAAGATTCTCCTATTATTCTTAAGAATATCAATTTAAATATTGATAAGGGAATGAAGGTTGCAATAGTTGGTAAATCAGGATCCGGAAAAAGTACATTGGCCAAATTATTAGTAGGCTTATACAAACCATCAGAAGGAGATATTTACTTTGACGGTAAAGAGATAAATAGATGGGCCCAAAAGCCGTTAAGAAGGCAGATGGGTATAGTACCACAGGATATCATATTATTCAGCAACACCATTTACGATAATATTGTCATGAACCGAGATAAGTATGGAATAGAGGATGTTAGGAATGCATGCAAAATTGCTAACATCGATAAAGAAATTGAAAGCATGCCAATGCAATATCAAACTGGTATATCCGAAATGGGACTTAATATTTCAGGAGGACAAAGGCAGCGAATTGCTTTAGCTAGAGCTATTCTAGGGGAGCCCAAAATACTTCTTCTTGATGAAGCAACAAGTTCTTTAGATAACATAAATGAGAAGAATGTTTCGGATGAAATAAAACGAATGGGGACAACTCAAATAGTTATTGCTCATAGACTATCAACAATAATAGATGCGGATTTAATAGTAGTCTTAGATCGAGGAGAAATAGTTGAAGTTGGAAAACATGATGAGCTAATAGAAAGAAATGGTAAATATAGAGAACTATACATGGAATCAGCATAGTAATAAAGTTAGAGCACAGAAAGTGAGATTAATATGGAAAAAATAATTTTAAAAGTTGATGACATTCAAAAGTATTATGGAAAAAATGGAAATCTTACAAAAGCGGTAGATCATATTAGCTTTAATGTTGAAGAAGGAGAGTTTATTGGAATTATGGGAGCATCTGGCTCCGGAAAAACAACATTGCTGAATAGTATCTCCACTATTGATAATGTAACAAGTGGACATATATATGTTGACGATGCAGATATTACAATATTGAAGGGGAAAGAGCTATCTGAATTTAGAAGAAACAAGTTAGGTTTCATTTTCCAGGATTTCAATTTGCTTGATACTTTGACAGCAAGAGAAAATATTGCTTTGGCTCTTTCTATTAACAATGTAAGCGCTTCAGAGATAGAGGAAAGGATTGAAAAGATAGCGAAAGATTTGAACATTGTTGAAGTATTAGATAAATATCCATATCAGATGTCAGGTGGCCAGCAGCAGCGTATTGCTGCTGCCAGGGCTATGATTACTAATCCTTCACTTGTTTTAGCAGATGAGCCAACAGGAGCTTTGGATTCAAAATCGTCAAAAATGTTACTAGGAATGCTAGGTGAATTAAATGATAAAAAGCGCGCAACTATTCTTATGGTAACCCATGATGCTATGTCAGCTAGCTATTGTAAAAGAATCTTGTTCATAAAGGATGGAAAAATTTTTGATGAAATCCGCAGAGGGAATAAAGATAGAAAGTCATTCTTTCACGAGATAATGGAGATTGTATCCGTGTTGGGAGGTGAGGAAAATGACATCGCTTAAATTGATATGTAGAAATGTTGGTAAGAACATAAAGAATTATGCAGTATATTTTTTGACACTAATGATTTCCGTAAGTATGTTTTATGCATTTAATTCAATAAATGATCAACCAGCCTTCTCAGAATTATCAGCTACTCAACGGGTAATATCTAGTTCACTAAATCAAATGACATCTATTTTGTCTGTTGTAATCGCAATGGTCTTAGGTTTTTTGATGATATATGCAAACGATTTCCTTCTAAAAAGAAGAAAAAAAGAGTTGGGGTTATATACCATTTTAGGTATGGAGAAAAAAAAGATTTCCAAACTATTTGCAGGTGAGACCTTGTGTGTAGGTAGTATATCATTGATTTTTGGACTAGCATTAGGGTTATTAATTTCTCAAGGTCTTGGAATGATAGCTTTAAAACTTTTTGCAATTGATCTTGCAAAATATGAATTTATTTTTTCTAAATCAGCTTTAGTAAAGACTATTATTTGTTTCGCGCTTATATTTTTAATTATCCTTGTATTTAATGTGAGAACTATATCAGGTGTAAAACCAATTGAGTTATTAAGAGCGGAACGAAAAAATGAGATTTTACAGGTAAAAAACACTTTTTTGCAAGGATTACTTCTTGTAGTTTCAATTGTTTTACTTATAATAGCAGCATTAATATTTAATAAATATGGATTATTACCAAAGAAAGGTAATTACTTATATTACTTAGCAGCTTGCTTTGTGATAGTAGGAATAATATTACTGTTTTACTCATCAGCCGTAGTAATTTTAAATACAATTAAATCAAATAAACATATTTATTATAAAAAACTTAATGCCTTTTTAGGACAACAGATAGGAAGTAAAATTAGAACAAATTATATAATTATATCTGTTATATCAGGATTGCTTACAATAGCAATTAGCGGCCTTACAGCTGGAATTAGTACAGCTATAACAGTGAATGAGGTTTCAGAGGCGTTTACACCATTTGATTTAAATGTATTGTCAGAAGTAGAAATTGCTGGAGATAAAGATATTGCAGAATACTTAGACACAAAAGATGTATCAATGAATGTCTATGCTGATAAATATACACAGATAAGCATTTATGAAAGTGAATTGAAATATAAAGATATCTTTAAAAATCAAAATGTTGAATTATGGAGTACAGATGAAGTGCTTCCAGAGTGCGAAGTATTTGTAATTTCGCTATCTGACTTTAACAAGTCATTAGAAATGCAAGGAAAGAATGGTATCGAATTAAAGGATAGTGAATATATTGTAAATTGCAACTATGAAGGAACAATCAAATATGTCACTAATTATGTAAATAGTCATAAAGCAATTGAAATTGGAGGAACAAAACTAGAACTGGCATCTGACAATATTCTAAAAGAAACATATTATATGACATCGATTGGAAATAATGATAGGGGAACGGTAATTGTTCCAGATAATGTGGCAGCAAACCTAGATAAGGTTGAAAATGTACTATTAGTGAAATATAAGCCAGAAACTAATACTGATGAAGTATTACATAAGATGGTGCCTATAGGTTTAGAATGGGAAACGGAAGGATATCGTTATACAGAGAAATCTTCGATGTATGATATGTATTATGGTTTGGTAGCGGTTGTAATTCTTTTGGCAATTTATATAGGTTTAATATTCTTTATAATATGCGCAGCAATTTTATCATTAAACCAGTTGGCAGAAACAACGGATAATGTTTATAGATATGGATTGCTTCAAAAGTTAGGCGTCGATAACAAAATGCTTTTTGGAACATTATTTAAGCAGATAGGTATATTTTTCCTTGCACCTTTGATACCGGCATTGTGTTTTTCGGTATTTGCGGTATCACAAATAATATCTTTAGTTGAGGACTTTATGAATTTACATATAAGCACAAATAGCTTAATTACTGTAGGTTTAATTCTTGTGGTGTATGGCGGTTATTTCGTGATTACGTATTTGGCATGTAAAAATATAGTAAAAGAAAAACAACATGAAAAGATGGAGGAATAGATTATGTTAGCAAATATTAATTGGAGTGGAATTGGACAAAGTTTAGTTGATACATGGTTACCTGTTATTGTGATTATCACCGCAATAGTGGCTATAGCTTTAATCAGAAAAATAATTAAGTGTAAATCAAAAGAGGATGCATAAGAAAGAATATTAAATTCGTAAAAAAGCTGCTTCTATATTTTAAGAAATATGGAAGCAGCCTTTTTTAATGTAAAACGGTCTTGCACGATGGGGACAAGCTTTGGTGAATCCATTATTTTAACAGAAAATACACAGTATTAATGCTATTATGGACATAGATGGTATTTTGAGATAGAAATGGAGGAGAGAAGATGATTTATACGGTTACGTTTAACCCTGCAATTGATTATGTAGTTAGAATGGATGGTGACTTGTTGCCAGGCATGACTAATCGTTCTGCCAGTGAAGAATGCTATTATGGCGGAAAGGGAATCAATGTGTCCATGGTTTTGGCGGAGATGGGTTTAGAGTCTACAGCGCTGGGGTTTACCGCTGGCTTTACAGGCAAGGCAATAGATGAAGCGGTAAAGGCAGCCGGAATCAAGTCAGATTTTATTGAATTAAAGGACGGTATTTCACGTATAAATATCAAGCTAAAGGGAACCGAGGAGACTGAGATAAATGCCCAGGGCCCAAGGATAGATGAGGAAGCGCAAAAGACATTGTTTGACAAGCTTTCAAAACTAAAGGAAGGGGACGTGCTGATTTTGGCTGGTTCAATTCCAAATTCTCTTCCAGATGATGTATACGAAAAAATCCTTTCTATGCTACAGGGAAAGGGAATCGAATTTGTAGTGGATGCCACAAAGGATTTGCTTACAAATGTTTTAAAGTATCATCCATTTTTAATTAAGCCAAACAATTTTGAGCTTGGAGAAATTGTTGGAAAGATTCTTATCAAAGACGAAGAATTATACGATGGGGCTTTAAAGCTTCAAGAGATGGGAGCAAGAAATGTTCTTATTTCCATGGCTGGAGCGGGAGCGATGCTTGTTGATGAAAACGGAAAGCAATATCGTATAGGCGTACCAAAGGGGGAGGTGCGAAATTCAGTAGGAGCAGGAGATTCCATGGTTGCAGGTTTTGTGGCCGGATATATCAAGACAGGAGACTACGAAACTGCACTAAAGATGGGCACAGCAGCTGGTAGTGCTACGGCATTTTCAGACGGACTTGCAAAAGCTGTTGATATAGAAAAACTGTTAAAAGAATTATAGGAGGGGAAAATGAGAATCTCAGAGTTCATTAATCCAAAAGGGATCAAACTTCAAGTGGCTCTCGGGTCACAGGAAGAAGCAATTGACCAGCTTATAGCTTTGCATGATTCAGTGGGAAATCTGAATGATGTGGCAGGCTTTAAGGAGGCAATTCTTGCAAGAGAGAAAAAAGGTTCTACAGCAATCGGAAACGGTATAGCCGTTCCACATGGTAAGTCAGCAGCAGTAAAAAAAGCAGGGGTGGTGGCAATCACATGTCCTGCGGGGGTAGATTACAAGGCTTTAGATGGAAAGCCAAGCAATTTATTATTTATGATTGCAGCACCAGAAGGTGGAGCAGATACTCATCTTGAAGTGTTAGCAAAGCTTATGACAATCCTTATGGACCAAGAATTTTGCAAAATGCTTGTTGAGGCTAAGTCGGTAGATGAATTTTTATCATTAATTGACCAAAAGGAAGCTGAAAAGGATGGTAGTGCATCTGAAGTTACCGCAACAAATTCATCTGCTAAAAAGATTGTAGCAGTTACAGCCTGTCCAACAGGTATAGCTCATACTTTTATGGCGGCAGAGGCTTTAGAGCTTAAAGCAAAGGAACTTGGTATTTCTATCAGAGTTGAAAAAGATGGTTCCGGCGGTGCCAAGGATCCACTTACAGCAAAAGAAATTAAAGAAGCAAATGCAGTAATTGTAGCCTGCGACAAAAATATTGAAATGGGACAGTTTGATGGCAAGAGGGTTGTAATAGCCTCTACTAAGGATGCCATTCATTCTCCAGAAAAGCTTTTTGAAAAGGCAAATACAGCAAACATTTATCATCATGAAGGTGCAGAAGTTAAGGGAAGCGATGATGGAAAGGAATCTGCAGGTCGAAAGGCTTACAAGCACTTGATGAATGGTGTTTCACATATGCTTCCATTTGTAATTGGTGGCGGTATCCTGATTGCTATTGCATTCCTTCTTGATGACTACGAGATTGACCCAAGTAACTTTGGTAGCAATACGCCAGTGGCAGCCTGGTTCAAGACAATTGGCGGGGTGGCATTTGATTTTATGCTTCCTATTCTTGCTGGTTTTATCGCAATGTCCATTGCTGACAGGCCTGGACTTGCTGTTGGTTTTGTAGGTGGTGCTCTTGCAAAGACAGGTGCAACATTTGCAAATCCTAGCGGAGATGTTTCTTCAGCATTCCTTGGAGCGCTGGTAGCAGGTTTTGCAGCAGGTTACATAGTGCTTTGCCTTAGAAAGCTATTTGATAAATTGCCAAAATCCCTGGAAGGTATCAAGCCAGTTTTGCTATATCCACTTTGTGGTATTTCTATTATAGGCGTTGTAATGTGCTTGATTAATCCGGTGGTTGGTGCATTAAATACATGGATTACTACTGTTCTTTCGGGAATGGGTTCAGGCTCAGCCATTGCCCTTGGAATACTTCTTGGTGCAATGATGGCAACAGATATGGGTGGTCCATTAAATAAGGCAGCATATGTATTTGGCACAGCAGCCCTTGCAGAGCAAAATGAAATCGGTTGGATGATTATGGCTGCAGTTATGGTTGGCGGTATGGTGCCTCCAATTGCAATTGCTCTAGCAACACTTATCTTCCCAAAGAAGTTTACAGAATCAGAGAGAAAAGCTGGACCGGTAAATTTTATCATGGGATTCTCATTCATCACCGAAGGTGCTATTCCATATGCAGCCGCAGATCCACTTCGCGTAATTCCTTCTTTAATGGTAGGTTCAGGAGTGGCAGGTGCACTTTCAATGGCATTCAAGTGTACACTTAGAGCCCCACACGGCGGAATATTCGTATTTCCGTTAGTAGGAAATTGGGCAATGTATCTTGTTGCTCTTGTCATTGGTTCAGTAGTTTCTTGCTTGTTGCTTGGAATACTAAAAAAGAAGGCAGAGGAATAATACTTTGGCTTTAAGACAGGGTGTAATTTCATGTTAAATATGGATAAGTAAATAGATTTGATGGGTAATTATATAATGAAATATATAAATCCGAGGGCAAATTGCCCTCGGATTAGCTTTTGGAAGAGAAATTTTTTTAGAAAACTAACATAGACAAACCGAGATTTTTTTTATAAAGTATATGGGTATAATTATGATTTCCAATAGACCTTGAAACGAAAGGAGTTTTATTTTATGGTTTCAAAAGTAGTTAAGGTAACAAACGAGCAGGGCTTACACATGCGTCCAGCTACAGTTTTTAGTGCAGCTGTTACACCATTTGATTCAGATGTTAAGATCGTATTCAATGGCAATCAGTTTGATGGCAAGAGCGTTATGATGCTCATGGCTGCTTGCATCAAGAAAGATTCAGAAATCGAAATCCAGTGTGACGGTCCAGACGAAGAGGCAGCACTTGCTAAGGCTGTAGAGCTTGTTGAGAGTGGTTTAGGAGACTAATCGTTAAGGAGGAACCTATGTACAAAGGCATAGAAGCGTCTAGGGGAATAGGTATTGGTAGCATTTGTCTTATCGTCGAGCATGATTTGACATTCGAGTCAAAACAGATTGAGGATAAAGAAGCCGAAAAAGCAAGATTCAACTCTGCTATCGACAAATTCAAGGCTGAGACAGCCGAGATGGCAGAAAACATCAGAAAGAACATCGGTCCAAAGGAAGCCGAAATCATGGAAGGTCACTTAGCTATGATAGCTGATCCTACTATGGCTGGCGAGATGACCAAGATGATTGAGGCAGGTCAGTGTGCAGAGGCAGCTGTTACAGCCGTTTGCGATATGTTCATTGGTATGTTCTCAAAAATGGAAGATGACATGATGCGTCAGCGAGCATCAGACATTTCAGATATCAAGATTAGCTTGCTTAAAATATTACTTGGGGTAGAAGACATAGACATCAGCAAGGTAGCACCTGGTACTGTTTTGGTGGCACATGACCTTACTCCATCTATGACTTCTCAGATCGTAAAAGAAAATGTTGTTGGAATTATTACAGAGGTTGGTGGTAAGACATCACACTCAGCTATCCTGGCTAGAGCCTTAGAGATACCAGCAGTTCTTTCAGTTCCAAACATTACAGAGATTGTTAAGGACAAGGATACTGCTATTGTCGATGGTACAGAAGGCGACGTTTATATAAATCCAGACGGGGACGTTGTATCTCAGTACGTTATCAAGCGTGAGGAGTTCATCCGTGCACAGGCTGAGCTTAAGAATTTCCTTGGTAAGGAAACTAAGACAGCAGATGGCAAGTCAGTAGAGCTCTTCTGCAACATTGGTACACCAAAGGATGCAAAGAAGGCAATTGAATGTGACGGTGAAGGCGTTGGTCTTTTCCGTTCAGAGTTCTTATTTATGGATAAGCCACATCTTCCTACTGAGGATGAGCAGTTTGAAGCTTACAAGGAAGCTGTTGAGATTATGGGAGACAAGACAGTTATCATCCGTACACTTGATATCGGTGGTGACAAGGAAATCCCTTACATGAATCTCGAGAAGGAAGAGAATCCTTTCCTTGGTTTCAGAGCAGTTCGTTACTGCTTGGCTAATCCAGAGATTTACAAGACACAGCTTAGAGGAATCTTAAGAGCCAGCGCTTATGGCAAGATCAAGATTATGGTTCCTTTAGTTACAGTTGTAGACGAAATCAGAAGCGTAAAGGCTTTAGTAGAAGAGTGCAAGAAGGAGCTTAAGGCCGAGGGTGTTAGCTTTGATGAGAACATCCAGGTAGGTTGCATGATTGAGACAGCATCAGCTTCTCTTATCGCGGATTTACTTGCAAAAGAGGCAGATTTCTTCTCAATCGGTACAAACGACTTGACTCAGTATACTATGAGTGTTGACCGTGGTAACGCTAACATTGCTTACCTTTACTCAGCATTCCAGCCATCAGTGCTTCGTTCAATCAAGAATATTATTGCAGCCGGTAATGCAGCAGGTATTCCTGTTGGTATGTGCGGTGAGGCAGCAGCTGATCCACTCATGATTCCACTTTTGATTTCATTCGGACTTGACGAGTACAGTGTCAATCCAGTTCTTGTGCTTACAGCACGTTGCATCATTTCAAAGTGGTCAAAGGCTGAAGCAGATGCTCTTGCAGAGAAGGCACTTAGCCTTTCAACAGAGGCAGAGGTGGTAGCACTTCTTAAAGCATCAGCAAAATAAGGTGATGTTTCAAATAAAATAGCTCAGAGAATCAAATCTCTGAGCTGTTTTTTTATACTATATTTTTAATTCCTTCACATATCCTTCTAGCAACCACTGGATTATTCATTGTATAAAGATGAATTCCTGGGATGTCACTTACTATTAAGTCGATGACTTGGCTGAGGGCGTAAGACATACCTGCATCAAACAAGGCGTCTTTATTGTCCGCATATCTATCGATAATCTTTTGGAATCGCTCTGGGAAAGATGCGTTGCATAAGCTAATCATGCGCTTTATCTGTGCAGCATTGATTACTGGCATAATTCCTGGAATAATAGGAACGTTAATATCAGCTATCTTGCATTCTTCGTAAAAACGAAAGAAAGCATCATTGTCGAAGAAAAGCTGAGAGATAAGTGCTTCTGCGCCTGCATCAACCTTTTTCTTTAAATTTTTAATTTCAGATATCCTGTTTTCAGACTCAGGATGACCTTCAGGATAACATGCTCCAAGAAAACAGAAATCATATTTATCCTTCATATAAGAAATCAAATCAGATGAATGTTTGAAATCATCCTTTTCTGCAAGGTTAGGATTCTTATCACCACGCAAAGCAAGAATATTATCGATACCAGCAGCCTGAAGCTCCTTGGCAAATTCATCTATTTCGTGTTTGTCGTATTGAAGACAGGTGAGATGAACCACTGGCTCGGTGTGGTATTTCTCTTTAATCTTTTGAGCTAATTCGATGGTCTTGTTGCAGTTTGCAGAACCACCGGCACCGAAAGTAACACTGATGTAGTCAGGCTTTAAATCTGACAGAATCTCAAGTGTCTCGTCGATGTTTTTAAGTGCTGCATCCTTCTTAGGTGGAAAGATTTCAAAAGATAAAGTCTGTTTGTGTTGCTTTTGAATATCTGATATTTTCATGATTTCTCGTTTCCTTAATGTTTTATTACTTCCCCCGAGTCTATCTAAAGATTTATGCATCTTTAACATGCTCGTTACGCACAACTTTAGCAGCTTTTACTAGGTTGGTCAAGCTTTCCTTTGTTTCTTTTTCACCGCGAGTCTTAAGACCGCAGTCTGGATTTACCCAAAGCTTTTTATTGTCTATTCGCTTTAACATCTTTGTGAGAGCGGAAACAATCTCATCTACAGAAGGAACGCGTGGGCTGTGAATGTCGTAGACGCCAGGGCCTACTTCTGTCTTAAAGTTGTTGGCCTTAAGAGAATCCAAAATCTGCAGGTCGGAACGTGAAGCCTCAAAAGTGATAACATCAGCATCCATAGCATCAATAGCAGGTATGATATCTGTAAACTCGCTGTAGCACATGTGGGTATGAATTTGTGTTTCCGGTTTAACTCCGCTGTGGACAAGTCTGAATGCTGGAATTGCCCAATCAAGATACTGAGAATACCAATCTGATTGTCTGAGCGGAAGCTTCTCCCTAAGAGCTGCCTCATCAATTTGGATAATGTTGATTCCGTTTGCTTCAAGATCTAACACTTCATCGCGGATTGCAAGAGCAATCTGAAGAGTACTTTCTTTGATAGAAATATCCTCACGAGGGAAAGACCAGTTCAAAATTGTAACAGGACCAGTGAGCATACCCTTTACTGGCTTGTCTGTGCAGCTTTTTGCATATTTAGACCAAGCAACTGTTATAGGAGATTTGCGTGATACATCACCCCAGATGATTGGTGGCTTAACACAACGTGTTCCGTAAGACTGAACCCAAGCTTTCTCCGTAAATACGTATCCATCCAGATGCTCGCCGAAATATTCAACCATGTCGTTTCTTTCGTACTCGCCGTGAACTAAAACATCAAAACCGATTTCTTCTTGTAATTGAATACATTCGCTGATTTTTTTCTTATTGAAATCTGTGTAAGCCTCTTCAGAGATAAGGCCTTTTCTGAACTCCTGGCGGTTCTTTCTAACATCAGCAGTTTGAGGGAATGAACCGATTGTTGTAGTAGGAAATAGAGGTAAACTAAGCTTTTCCTTTTGGATTGTCTCACGCGTGTGGAAGTCAGGCAATCTTGTGTAATCTTCATCCTTGATTGCCGCTACACGCTTTTGAACAGATTCATCCTTGCTGTTTACACGGCTTGTAAATAGAGACTGATTATACTTGTAATCATCTAAAATATCTGGGTTAGAAGCAACTGAAAGAACAGCAATAGTCTTTAATTCATTAAGCTTTTCGTATGCAAAAGCAAAGTGCTTTGTATAATCCTTTGTAAGCTTGGTCTCGCTATCCAATGTATAAGGAACATGAAGTAGAGAGCAAGAAGTAGAAAGGACTATATTATCGTCACCATTTGTAGCAGCCTTAAGCTCTGCTAATGTCTCAAGAGTTGTCTTAAAGTTGTTAGCCCAAATATTTTTACCATTAACAAGACCGGCAAAGAGAAGTTTGTCTGCAGGGAAACCATTTGTCTTAACAAGCTCAAGAGTTTTGCGTCCTTCCAAGAAGTCTAAGCCTATACCGTCAAAGTCAAGCTTTGTCACATTATTATAAATGTCTCTTATATCACCAAAATATGTCTGTAAAAGAATCTTCACCTGACCCTTCTTAGCAAGAAGCTTACTATAGATGTCTTCGAAAAGCTTGATGTCGTCTGCCGTCAAATCTTTTACAAGATATGGCTCTTCAAGCTGGACGAGGCTAGCTTTAGCATCAGCAAGATTTGAAATAAGCTTTATGTACTCATTTGTTAAAGCATCAGCAAAATCTTTTTCATTCTTTGAACCTGTATATCTTGCAAGTTTAAGAATAGTAAAAGGTCCAATTAAGTTTACCTTGCAATCAATACCAAGAGATTTTGCTTCTTTAAATTCAGCAACAGGCTTGTCGCCTACTAATCTGATATCAGCGTCATCATCAATCTCTGGAACAATATAGTGATAGTTTGTATTGAACCACTTTTTCATAGCTAAGGCTTTTACATTACCCTTGTCGCCCTGATAACCTCTGGCCATGGCAAAGTAAGTTTCAAGCTCAGAAAGACCAAGATTAGCGTAGCGACTAGGAATAATATTAAAAAGATATGCAACATCGAGAACATTGTCATAGAATGAAAAATCATTGGCTGAAATGTAGTCGATTCCAGCCTCTTTTTGCTTTGTCCAATTGTCTTTTCTAAGCTCCTTTGCTACATTAATAAGTTCTTCCTGACTGATTTCTCCCTTGAAGAATTTTTCTGAAGCAAATTTCAATTCGCGGTTTGCACCAACTCGTGGGAAACCAAGTACTGCGGTTTTCATAAACTTCTGATCTCCTCTCTTAAATAAAATTTTTTAGGAATCCAACCTGTGGAGGATGGAAACAATAATCTTTAGCTTTTTGAAAAGTATATTATGTAAACACATGACTCGTATAATATTTAATTAATATTGGTTGCCATAGATTATATCTATATATAGCTGTGATTTTAACTATAAAACTATGGCAATTAGAAAATAAAAGGTAATAGGAGTATGACTTTGAGCCATATATGAAACTCAAACTTTTACTAGAGTAAAAACCAGGACTTGGTGTATGATTTTTATAGAACCGAATATAAGTCAAACTTTTAATTAACAAAATGATTAAAAAATACTTGAAACAACGATAAAATAAGTATGACTTTGATATATAGCTCAAAGTCATACTCCTAAAGACAGAAGCAAGGGTTATATTGGAGTTGACAGGTAGAAACCAAATTATAAGAGGTGGCTATGACAGGAATTCTTTATGGAATAGGTGTGGGGCCAGGAGATCCTGAGATGTTGACACTCAGGGCGGTGCGTGCAATAAAGGAGGCAGATGTAATTTGTCTGCCACGCCCAGAAAAGGAAAAATGTAGGGCGTATCAAATTGCGTTGCCAGTAGTGCCAGAACTCAGATATAAAAAGATAATAAGCTATGATTTTGAAATGACTACAGATGAGGAAGTGCTAGCTGCTAAGCATAAAGATTTTTATCAGAAATACAGACAGCTTTTACTTGATGGATACAATCTTGCTTTCCTTACAATAGGTGATCCAACTATCTATTCAACCTTTGGCTATATTTTGAAATTGGCAAAGACAGATGGCATTGAAATCGAGATTATCAGTGGAATTACTTCTTTTTGCGGCACAGCAGCAGCCTGCGGATTAGTTATCAGCGAAAAGAATGAAAACATTCATATATTATCAGGTCAAGAAAAATTGGATGATGTTATGTTGCAGATGCCAGGAACCAAAATCATTATGAAAAGCGGTAAGAATCTTGCAGAAATCAAGGAAAAGCTGATGGAGCTAGAAGCCCAAGGGAAAATATCGGTAAACGCGGTAATAGATTGCGGCATGGAGACAGAGCAGATATTTACCAGTGCCATGACAATACCTGAGGATAGTAAATATATGCTTACTATTATAGTTAAGGAAAAATAGATGCATTATAGTATATTAACAAAATTTAATAGCACACAATTAAAATATGTAATGACTTAATCATTTTTCTGTGCTATAGTTACCCTATAAACAAAAGTAAAAGGAGGTTTTATTATGGCACAGAATAAATACGCAGGTACAAAAACAGAGAAGAACCTTTGGGAGGCATTTGCTGGAGAGTCAATGGCTCGCAATAAATATACATATTTTGCTTCAGTTGCAAAGAAGGCAGGATATGAGCAGATCGCAGCACTTTTCTTAAAGACCGCTGACAATGAGAAGGAGCACGCAAAGCTTTGGTTCAAGGCTCTTGGCGAGGTTGGTGATACACCTGAGAATCTTCTTCATGCAGCAGAAGGCGAGAACGCAGAGTGGACAGATATGTATGAGCGCATGGCGAAGGAAGCTGACGAGGAGGGATTCCCTGAGTTGGCAGCTCAGTTTAGAGGCGTTGCAGCTATCGAAAAGCTTCACGAGGAGCGTTATCGCAAGCTTCTTCACAACGTAGAGGCTATGGAAGTATTCAAGAAGAGTGGAGTTACAATGTGGGAGTGCCGCAACTGTGGTCACGTGGTTGTTGGTCTTGAGGCTCCTCAGGTTTGCCCAGTCTGCAAGCATCCACAGAGCTTCTTTGAAGTACATGCTGAGAATTACTAATAGACATTCTCATATTACAAACAAGACTTAATATTAGTGAGTTGCCGAAAATACGGCAACTCACTTTTTCTATTCACAGTCATATACACAATGGGCCAGAAGCAGATTTCACCTTGCAGGTAGAGGTGAATTTGAACAGAATAATAGATTTTCTTATTGCTGCAAATGTAGCTTTAAGTGGGCGTACTTTCATTGGTTTTGCACTTTGAAGCTGCTGTATGTATGGCTCAGACAATTGAAGATTATATTTATTTCCTAGAAGTTATATGCACCCAAGTTGCCTTCATGTTTCATTCATCAAGTGGATTTTAGGAAATGAGTTTTGTAGATATGGGCACCAGTCAAGATTCACATCCATGTTCAACTTTCCTTGACCTCGCCGTCCATGGCTCGGTCTGCCCATATCTATCAAAACTTATTTCCTAATCCACTAGATTCATTCCAAAATCAGGCAACCAGGGTGCATATAGCTTCTAGGAAATCACCTAAAAATAGTGATTGTCTGAGCAAAGCATACTGTGGCGACAAAAGTGCAAAGAATTGAAAGAACGCCCACAATAGAAAAAGCTACATGCAGCAACTAGAAAATCATTATTCTGTGATTGAACCTCTATCTGCAAGGTGAAAGCTGCTTTTGGATAATTCAGTCAAATAGACTGTGAATAGTAATAGGGATTTTTCCTATTTTCTTGCATGGACAGATATTATTAAACTATAATAAACGAATGGAACATTATAAATTTTTTCAGAATAGAGAATGTGAATATTTTCCATGTCACAAGACAGACCATCCAGAGGATTTTAACTGTCTGTTTTGTTATTGTCCCCTTTATTGTCTTGGGGACAAGTGCGGGGGCAATTTTACATACACAGATAGTGGAATCAAGTCTTGCGTTGATTGTCTGCGACCACATGTCAGGGATAACTACGATGACATTAACGCACAGTTTAGTAAGATAGTTGAGGTTATGAAAAGCAGTGAAACACAAGATAGTCAGAATTAGTCCGGAGTACTCTGATATAGATGATATTATTCATCGGTATCACTTTAGTGAAGATGACAGACCCCTGATAAAATCCCTTTACCAAAAGCATTTTTCCAGGCCACAGGTGCAGATTGCCTATGATATTAATCCTAAAATAGATGGCATTGATTTAGATGATTTTGCGGTGGCCATAGTTACTTTGGGTTCTGAGATAGATGAGATTATAAATGGCTACGTGGCTAAAGAGCAGATTTTGGAGACGTATATTCTAGATGCCATTGCAGTAAAGATTCTTTCCAGAGCCTACACTACCCTTGTGAAGGACGTAAATAGATTTAGTGGCAAGACCGTGTCATCGCTGGAGTTTATAGGCGATAGGTTTCCTATGGAATTGACTGAGGCTGTATTAGATTATCTAAAGCCTGATGGGGTGTCACTTAAAGAAGGATACATGCTTTCTCCATTAAAATCCGTTTGCATGATTCTTCCTTTAAAGGAAGGCGGGGATAATGCATCGGACAATGTGGAAAAGATTTGTAATACCTGTAGCAAGTGTGGAAATCTTAAATGTATTATGAGAAATAGTACCTAAAATTCTATTTTATAGATTTGATTAGGATGGCCCTATTTTTTAGGGAGAAAAATATTATTAATTAAAGGGGTAAACCATGAAAAACACTAACATGAATTTAACAAACGCAATGGAGAACCGCGACAAAATTATCGTTAAAACAAGTATTGTTGGCATTGTAGCCAATATTTTTCTTGCAGGATTTAAGGCTGCGGTGGGATTATTTACAAATTCAATCGCAATCGTTCTTGATGCGGTAAACAATTTGTCAGATGCACTTTCATCCGTAATTACGATAATTGGAACCAAGCTTGCCAACAAGCTTCCAGACAAAAAGCATCCACTTGGACATGGCAGAATTGAATATTTAAGTGCCATGATTGTGGCAGCCATCGTATTGTATGCAGGTGGAACATCCCTTGTGGAATCAATTAAAAAGATTATTCATCCAGAAAAGGCAGAGTACACTGTGACATCACTTGTGATTATCGCTGTTGCCATTTTGGTAAAAATATTACTTGGAAGATACGTTAAGTCCAGAGGTGAAGCTGTTAATTCAGGTGCACTCATTGCTTCAGGAGCAGATGCTAGCTTTGATGCGATTCTTTCAGCTTCAGTACTTGCATCAGCACTTATATTCATCTATACAGGGCTTTCTTTGGAAGCAATCGTAGGTGTAGTTATTTCTATATTTATCATTCGTTCCGGAATTGAAATGCTTCAGGAGACTTTAAATGATATTTTAGGTGCTAGAGCAGATAGAGAGATGACCGTTGGAATCAAGAGACTTATCTGCGAGGAGCCGGAGGTTAGAGGAGCCTATGATTTAATAGTCAACAACTATGGCCCAAATCGCAACTATGCATCAGTTCATATTGAGGTTCCTGACACCATGACTGTGGATGAGCTTGATGTGCTTACCCGTCGAATCGAGGCAAAGGTTTTCCACGAGACAGGCGTTATCCTTACAGGTGTGGGCGTATATTCATACAACACTAAGGATGATGAGGCATCCAAGATGCGCAACAAGGTTATTGAGACTGTAATTGCACACGACTGGGCATTGCAGATTCATGGATTTTACGTTGATATTCCAGCAAAACAGATGCGCTTTGATGTAGTGTTTTCATTTGATATTGACGCCAGCGAAGGTGTTGACATAATCACAGGAGAGCTATATCAGCTATATCCTGATTTTACAATTCAGATTGCTCCAGATGTTGATATAACAGACTAAATTTTATGGAGGGTAAGATGAAACAGACTCAAGACAAAGCAAGAAACCTGACAATGATGATGGATGAGTATGAGCTT
>Ga0129307_1001933_pt1 | contig 19011 bp, 14 predicted proteins | sample P1105metagenome_FD_94437 | JGI IMG/M metagenome (GOLD analysis project Ga0129307, IMG submission 94437) | Capybara group fecal microbial communities from Wisconsin, USA - P1105 metagenome | ecosystem: Host-associated > Mammals > Digestive system > Large intestine > Fecal | place: USA: Wisconsin... | reverse complement strand
CACTACGTTTCTGCCCTTGCCCCTGATATATACCCATGATGTGGGATAATTAGGCAGAGTAAGCTGAATTATTCGGTGCGAGGCAACCGAAAATTCTTCACACAAACTGAGGATGCCTCTTAAATTTTTCATCATTTGCAAAACCTGGAGTTTTTGGGGATGTTGTAGAAGATGTATATGTTAGGACTGCTGACAAAAGTATTCCGGTGTATAAACAATTGAGTTTCGTTGTTGTTGAATGCGAAGATACTATAGATAAATTAGAGTTACAGGTCAATGGGAAATATCATAGATTAAGTGACTATGAGGTGCAGATATATAACCGTCCAGGCGTTAAAAGATATGCAATTAAACTATTGATGGATGAGAGTGGTATTTATACCGTAAAGATAAATCAAATCAAGAGTGGAAAAACGGAGAAAAAGAATATATTTGAGTTTGCAGTAGATAGAACTTTGAAATGGGATTGTGAACAGATAGATGATACCTATTATGTTGATATTGTTTCTGAATTGATGGGGAACATTGAGAAAAGCTTCTCTGCGGCAGATTATTCAAATGATATATTTGGATTTAACTATAAAGGTAATTCATATTGTTATGACATCCCAATAGATATAGAAGCGTATTCAATAGATGGTGGTTCATTTGTCGGTTGTGATAATCCAATATGGATAGAAGATATTAATGACCGTTCGTATATAATGATACCTAACAAAGAGTCTGAAAATCTTATAATAAAGAATCCGGATGGGAAAGTTTTGGATTGCATTGATTTAATGGCTTCTGGAATATGCAAGAAGGCAACAATAGGTTCTTTGTTATCATATAAAAATCCATATGACTATGTTGATTTGATTTTTGCAACTGATAATCATACATGCTGTTTTATACGTTGCTATAACAAGTGTATTGTGGATAGTAATCTTACAGAGATTTTCTTTGATCCATATAAGAGCGAACTTCGATGCGAGGTATACTATTATGGCAAAGGAGATATTCGTATTGAATTAAAGTCTGATGCTGGAGTGCGGATGAATGACAGTGGAATTATATCTGGAGATATGGTTATTCTAAAAGATATCAAATCGTTTGATGAATATACTGTTTCAATAATAGAAAAGAAAAAGGGGTTTCTGACAAAATATGTTCGTAGGGAATTAGTATCATTAAAACGAACTTTTGTTGCATGGAATGATTTGGTTGGTCATACATTTAAATTCAAACGAGTATATTATGATCAAGAGATAAAAAAGGAGTTTGTTCGTAAACATAGATACTTTAATAACTCTTATATAACATTTATTAGCTGTGATGATGCTCTGAAATATAAAGCAGAGATCTTTGTCAAGCTTCCAAGTGGAAAAAGGATAGAATATAAGAAGATAAATCCTGTTGATGTTGAAATATGCAGTGATAATCTTGACGGGGAAGTGGATCTTGCTATTGAAAAAGATGGAGATGGATTATTTCTTGATTTTGAGCATAATTCCATCTTGGATACTACATTTGATGACAGAGCAGTTGATATTTTTTCATATATTTTAGATATAAGTGGGGTTGCAGATGAATAATTTTAATTGTATTGAGCGTTCTGAATTTATAAGGGATGAATATAAAGAATATCTTAGAGCTTCGTTCAATTTTGGAACTGGCAAATTACAAAAGATGTTTGTTGAACAATTACAGAATGAAGAATTATTTAAGGGACCATATGTAAGCATGGATTTACCATTTAAAAGAGGGGATAACTTAAATGGTCTTATAGCAAATGGTATAGTATGTTCTTCTTTTGCAAAACTTGGGAATATTGATCTGGAACGCCCCTTATACTCACATCAGGAAAGCGCAATTAAAAGGATTGCAAAAGGAAGAGGTGCAATTGTTACAACAGGAACCGGATCAGGAAAAACGGAGTGTTTTTTATATCCGATTTTGAATGAGATTCTAAAGGATTATGAAAATGGTATTAGAGAGATTGGAATTCGTGCAATCTTTTTATATCCAATGAATGCACTTGTGAATGATCAGATGGATAGAATACGAAAAATTCTTGCAACATTTCCTGAAATTACATTTGGTTTTTTTACTGGAGATACACCTGAAGATGGTGGCGAGAGGAGAAGGAAAAAATATGCTGAAGATCATAAAGATGACGATGATGTTATAAGCAGAAAAATACTAGATAATGAGCTGATTACTCGTGAAGAAATTAGAGAGAATCCGCCACATCTTTTGTTTACAAACTATTCAATGCTTGAATATTTAATGATAAGGCCACATGATTATAAGCTTTTCCAATCAGATTTTATAGGCAATTGGAAATATGTGGTGCTTGATGAGGCGCATACATATACAGGTGCTTTAGGAATTGAAATTTCGATGTTGATGCGTAGACTTACTGCTAATGCTGAGAAAAAGCCTCATTTTATTCTTACGAGCGCAACCCTTGGAAAACAAGGGGAGTCAGAGAAAGATATTGTAAGTTTTGCTCACAATCTGACATCTGAGGATTTTATTGAAGATGATATTATTTTCTCTAAAAGGATCTATATGCCTGCAGATGTTTTTGAATATCAGGTGGCAGGTGGTGATTATTTAGAACTCATAAGAAATATAAAGGATACGGAAAAAGTAAAATCAATTTGCAGGAAATATACTGCAATCTATGAAAATGAAGTTCCTGAAAATATATATGAGTTACTGTCAAGAGATAGTAATGTTTACTTGTTATACAATGAACTAATTGGTGGAAGTAAAACCTTTAATGCATTATATGGAAGATTCTCAGAAATTCTAAAGAAGGAAGAGTTGCTTGCGCTGATTGATTTGGTTAATCAGTCATCACAGAACGGTATAGATTTATTCAATCTGAAATATCATAGTTTTGTTAGACCTCTTAATGGAGCATTTGTTTCATTAGGAAAGAATAGTGAATTAACATTAACAAAAACGGAAACACTAAATGATTTAAAGGCGTTTGAGGTTGGAAAATGTAAGTATTGTAATGCTACTTATATCATTGGAAGTGTTGAAGATGATTTTGAAACTGGAAAAAAATATTTGCGACAGAACCATAATATTGATTTATATGAGAATTATGGAGAAACCACTTTTTCACAGCTTGATTTTTTCTTGATGAATGATAATGAAATGGAAGATGTGGAAGAGGGAAGTGTTGAAGAAAATACGGTCTGTGCTAAGTGTGGATGCATATATCCAACGGCAAATCTTAATGCGAAAAAATGTGATTGTGGAGAAGAATTTGGAGTTAAACTATATAAGGTTATTGATACAAATACAGCGGGAAATAATATAAAAACATGTCCTTGTTGTCAGCATAGTACAGAAAAAGGAATTTTAAAACGCCTTAATGTAGGAAAAGACGAAGGAACAGCAATTATATCCCAGTTACTTTATAAATCTATTGGAAGTGGTGAGAATAAAAAAACAACAAAATCTAAAGGAAAGCTGCTTCTTGGAAATAAAGTAAATAATACAAAGGTTGATGAATCTGTTAAGCAGTTTCTTGTTTTTTCTGATAGTAGGCAACAAGCGAGCTTTTATGCAACATTTTTTAAAGCGGCGTATGAAAGACGTCTTAGAAAGAGAATTATATGGAAAGAAATTGAAGATAGAAATTATGCGTCTATTTCATTACCGGAGCTTGCATCAACGCTCACGAGTTATATTAAAGAGAAAAATCTGTTTGATAACGAATATGGAAGCCTAAAAAACTCATGGATTACTATATTGGTTGAACTTCTTGATGTAGATGGTCAATATAGCGCTGAGGGATTAGGATTGTTCCATTTTGAAATAGATCTATCAGATATTATGTCTCAACTGGATGAAGATAATGTTCGGGAGTTTGTCGGGAAGTATAATATTTCAATGAAAGATTTTGAAAATCTTATACAGATGATCTTCTGGGGCTTTAGAACTATTCCAGCTATAAGATATACAGAATCCACACTTCTTCCGGAAGAGAAACAGGAAGAATTAGAATATAGAGGATATGATAATTATGTTGCTTTAAAATTGGAAAAAACTAAAAGCGGAGTGAAAAGCTTTCTTCCTATAAACGGAGATAATAAAGTTGTCAGATATGTTATGAAAGTCTGTAATTGTTCAGAGGGCGACGCGAAGTCACTAATTGGTCTCATATTTGAAAATATAGGAATTGATGGAGAAATACTGAGAAAACATGAGGAGGCTGAACAATATCAGATTGAGGCAAAAAAATATATTTTGAAGAACTATAAGAATTCAAAATACTATAGGTGTTCCAAGTGTGGAAAGATAACACCATTCAATATCCATGATATATGTGTGAAGGATCGGTGTGATGGCAAGCTGATCGAAATAGATCCTGATATCGAAATGGCAGATAATTATTATAGACGAGAATATAAGACAATGGATATCGAGAGGATGGTAATAAAGGAGCATACTGCTCAGATAGATCGGAAAGAAGGGAAGGTTTTTCAAGATGATTTTAAAAATAAAAAAATAAATATACTTAGCTGCTCTACTACTTTTGAAATGGGAATAGATATAGGTGGCCTCGAGAACGTGTTTATGAGAAATGTTCCACCAACCCCAGCTAATTATGTTCAGAGAGCAGGACGTGCAGGAAGAAGAAAAGATAGTTCAGCTTATGTTCTTACATATTGTAGTACAGGCTCCCATGATTATACGTATTTTGAAGAACCTACAAAAATGATTTCTGGTATTATTAAGCCGCCATATTTTAATGTGCTTAATAAGAAGATTATAATGCGTCATCTTATGGCGACTTCATTGGGATTCTTCTTTAGGAAACATCAAGAATATTTTAAAAATCTTGATAATCTGATATTTGATAATGGTATGGAAGAATTCAAGAAATATATGGAGAGTAAGCCGGCTGATCTTATTGATTTTATTGATTCAAAGGTTATACCCGAATCTGTTTATGATGATTATCATAATCTGAGATGGTATGACGATTTATCGGAAGAAGACTCATTCATGGAATTCTTTGAAGATAGCATTAGACAGACTGTAAATGAGTTTGAGAAAGCCCAAGAAGCAGCTGTAAAAGCCAATAATTTCAAGGATGCTGATTATTATAAGAATCAAATTGATCGACTTAAGAAGCAGAATGTTATTAGTGAACTCTCTAGGTATTGTGTCATTCCTAAATATGGTTTTCCTGTGGATTCGGTAGAATTAGAAATATATGAGAATGGTGTCACATTAAGCGATAGAAGGAATAAAGAAGGAAAGCTTAATAAAAAATACAATTTGAGTAGAGATTTAAGAATTGCTATTTCTGAATATGCTCCAGATTCTGAAGTTATTGTTGATTTAAAGAAGTTTACATCAAAGTACATTACTTTACCTAAGACATCAGAGTTTCCTCGCCAATGGTTTTGTAAGTGTGGTGTGTGCCATAGAATGAATATTTATCTGAGTGATGTAAATAAAGAGTGTAGATATTGTGGGAATGACTTGGGCGGAGAGATTTCAGAATACTTTATAGAGCCTGTTTATGGATTTAAAACTGGTATTACAAAGAAGAGCACAAGAATGAAACCACAAAGAACATATTCTGGTGAGGTTTCATATTTGGGTGGTGGAATAAAAGATGAAATTAAGCTTGATATTCCAAATGTTATGAGTGTGGAGACAAGTTCAAATGATGAACTTCTTATCATGAATAAATCTAAATTCGGAATGTGCCCGGTATGTGGATATAGTGATGTTGTAAAGGATAGTAGACCTATATCAAACACTATTAAAAAACATAAAAATTATAGACAATATGATTGTAATAATGATGAACTGAGGATTCTGTATTTAGGTCATAGGTTTAAGACTGATGTTGCAAGATTCACCATTTATTCTCTTGAACAACATACAGAAAAGGGATATGCCGTAGCAATGTCTTTTATGTATGCTTTTCTTGAAGGAATTAGCAATACGTTCAATATTGAAAGAAAAGATATTGATGGAATTATAGAGCCAAACAAAGATTATGGTACATTTGATGTTCTAATATATGACAATGTTCCGGGTGGTGCTGGTCATGTTAAGAGATTGATGAACAAAAATGCAATTCTTCAGGCTTTGTATGCAGCAAATGGAAAGGTATCTCAGAATTGCTGTGATGAGAATACTTCTTGCTATAACTGTTTGCGTAATTATAATAATCAATCCTATCATAATATTTTGAAACGTATTCATGCAAAAAATGTAATATCGAATATTATAGCCGGTATAAAATAGAAGAACTTAAGGGGTGTTTTTATGGATGAAATTAAGCTTGAAGCGAAACTTGTGGGAGATATACAAGGAGTGTTTAATGTGCCTTCATACCAGAGAGGATACAGATGGGGGAAGGAAGAAGTTGAAAGGCTTCTAAACGATATATATGGAATATATGATGATGAGACAAAGGTTGCTAGAAATTATTGCTTACAGCCAATAGTTGTTAAGAGAAATGGTGATACTTATGATCTTATAGATGGTCAGCAAAGGTTAACAACAATTTATCTTATATATAAGTACATGAGTGTTGTAAGCAATGGATGGGTTGTAAAAGGTCCGAAGTTTTCACTTCAGTACGAGACTCGTTCGGATTCAAAAGAGTTTCTTGAAAATATTGATATTAATCGAAGGGAAGAAAATATTGATTTTTGGTTTATTGCAAACGCATATGAAACAATAAGCAATTGGTTTAATAATACAGATGGTGAATTATCTGTAATAATGAACCACATGATTACATATCTTACAGAAAACGTAAAAATAATTTGGTATGAAGTAAATGATTCTGAGGATTCTATAGCTCTATTTGAACGTTTGAATATAGGAAAGATAGCTCTTACAAGTGCTGAACTTGTAAAGGCTATGTTTCTTAGTAGTGCCGGAAATGAAGAAATGGATAGAGAAAAACAGGAAGAGATAGCTCTTCAGTGGGATAATATGGAGAAAGAACTCCATAATGAATCTCTTTGGTATTTTCTGACAAATAACTCGGGGCAATCATACCAGACAAGGATAGATCTTATACTTGATTTGATTGCGAAAAAGAACAGAACAAGCAAAGATAAATATTTTACTTTTTTTGCTTTTGACAGCATGAGTAAAAATCGGAGTCTTAAAAGCATTTGGACTGAAATAATGCATACTTTTTTGGTGCTAAAGGATTGGTATGGCAATCATGAGTTGTACCATAAGGTGGGGTATCTTATTGCTTCTAAATCAATGACACTTGATGAGATTTTTTATTCGTCTCAAGATCTGACGAAACGACAATTCTTGGGCAAGCTGGACGAATTCATTAAGAATAGTATCAAAATAGAAAAGAATTATGGTGAGTTAAGTTATGACAGACCTTATGAATATGCAGAAATTTTCAAGCTACTTCTTCTGTTTAATGTGGAGTCGGTTAGAAAAAACGGAGAAAAAACCCAGTGGTTTCCGTTTGACAAGTTTAAATTTGTTGATAACGGAAGTGTTGTGTGGAGTCTTGAGCATATTCATGCACAACAGTCAGAAGGTATGAAAACACAAGAGGAATGGCGAGAATGGTTGTTATTACATTTAGAGTCTGTTGAATCTATTGGGAATCAAGATTTAGCTAAAAAAATCAGTGAGATGCTCAATAATAAAAAAATAATAGGTGGCGAGTTTGAAGCAATTCAAAATGAAGTTTTTGAAGCTTTATCTGTAAAAGGAAATGTAGAGTATTTACACTCTATTTCTAATCTAGCGTTACTTAATAGCAGCAACAACGCTGCACTGAGTAATTCGACTTTTGATGTAAAACGAAACGAAATAATAAGGATGGATAAGAGAGGGGAGTTTATTCCATTCTGTACTAAAATGGTTTTTCTGAAATATTACACTCCTTCAGAGCAGAATCAACTGCATTTTTGGGGACAGACTGATCGAGAAGCTTATGTAGGAGCTATAAATGAGATTCTTAAGAATTATCTTGATGAAGAAATAACTATCGAGAAGGGAGATGATGAGTGATGGGTACAACGTTACATACATTCATGAATATTTTTGGCGAAACCTTTGAATCTTCCGGTGAACCGATAGAGTTAAAAAAGATTGTTATTCCTATTATTCAAAGAGATTATGCTCAGGGAAGAGTAGGGCAGGATACCAATAGAGTTAGAAAAAGATTTCTGGATGCCTTATATAAGGCGGTTACAGAAACACCTATAACACTTGACTTTGTATATGGTGATATTGATATAAATGGTATAATGACTCCTCTTGATGGACAGCAGAGATTGACCACACTGTTTTTACTTCATTGGTATGCTGCTAAAAGATGCGGGATTGGTTCGACAGAGATCGAATTTTTGAATAATTTCTCATATGAAACACGCTATAGTGCAAGAGATTTTTGCTCGTATTTAATAAATTTTGAACCTTCGTTTACGGAAAGTTTAAAAGATGAGATTATAGATCAGGCATGGTTTCCGTTGGATTGGAAAAATGATCCAACAATTATGGCTATGCTTGTAATGCTTGATAGTATAGATGAAAAGTTTAAGGGCGTTAATAATCTTTGGGATTTGCTTCATAAAGGGGCCATTACTTTTTATTTCTTGCCTATCAAGGATATGGGGCTTACTGATGATTTATATATAAAGATGAATTCAAGAGGAAAGCCGTTAACACTATTTGAACATTTTAAGGCTGAGCTAGAGCATGAACTTAACGAGGTCAATCCTGATGTTTCAAAACACATCATTGAAAAGATAGATTTGTCATGGACTGAGATGCTATGGAGATACAGGGGTGATGATAACATTATAGATGATGAGTTCTTAAGATATTTTCATTTTATCTGCGATATCTTGTATTACAAAAAAGGTGATACTCCACAGGGGAAAAGCAATGATGAGTTTGATTTGATAAAAACATTCTTTAGCAGTCAGAGTGAGGATGTTAATGATAATATAAAACTTTTAGAGGACTATTTTGAGTGTTGGTGTGGATTTGATAATGACAATAATCCGGCTTCGTTTTTTGATAGCTTTTCATCGAAAGAGCATATGAGTGGCAAGATAAAAGTAGAAAACCGATACTTAATTGACGTTTTTGAAGATTGTCTTAGAAATAATTCAGGATTAACAAGCAATGGCAACAGAGCATTTGCATTAAATAGAATTGTCTTTTTATATGCGGTAGTGACATATCTTCTGAATAAGGAATCTATTACCTTTGAAAAGTTTGTTAGAAGAATTCGCTCAGTAAATAATTTAATACGTAATTCTGAGGATGAAATAAGTGATAGTGTTACCAGACAAGGTGGTAACAGAATGCCTAATATCCTAAAACAAGTAGACTCGATTATTATAAATGGTGTCGTAGATCTGGATATAGAAAGAAACTTTAATGTTCCTCAGCTTAAAGAAGAGAAAGATAAGATTGAATGGCTTGAGAATAATAAAGAATATGAAGATGAACTTTTTGAATTAGAAGATAATGACCTGTTATACGGTCAGATAGGTGTAGTTGGTCTTGAACATCCGGAGTATTTCAAGCGATTTATTAATATGTTTAGTGGCTGTGACTGGGATAAGATTGACTGTGCTCTCATGGCTTCAGGGAATTATATTCAGAAAGAAAAGAATAACTGGAGATTTCAATTGGGGGCACGTTCAAATGTAAAAGCATGGAGAACTCTTTTCCATAGAAGTGCATCACAAGGGTTCGATAATACAAAGAATTGCTTATCAAAAGTTCTGTCTTCAAGTGATGTTATAACTAATGAGGTGCTGACAAGAATTAAAGATGAATTTATTTCAGATAGGGAGTATCGAAAATATTATGACTGGAGATATTACTATGTAAAATATGGCGTTTTCAGAGCTGGTCGATTTGGTAAATACACATGGAAAGATTTCGATAACAGGCCATATGAATTTGCTGCTATGTATACTGAAAAGAGCTACTCGACAAATATGTATCAGCCATTTCTGAAAGAAGTTGATCCGCAACATATTTCGAGAGACGATTTTGGTATGCGTTTATTATATGATGATTACTATGTTGTCTGCGAAAATGATGCATATGTAGCATATAAGCTAAATACTGATAAACCAGAAGAAGAATTTAGAATTACAATAGAACAAACTGATGGAATCGATTCAGTAGATAGAATAAAAAAATATACTGAGCATTTTGGAATTGAAATAGCCGAAGAAGTATCTCAGGACAAAGATATTAGAGATGTCGAATTTCGTCTTACAATAAGAGGAGCTGATGCTGTAGGGCATGAGGATGGTAAGAAGTTTCTTGTAAAAAAAGGCAGTATTATTAGTTCTGCCGTGACTCCGTCGCTGGCTGATATTTATCGAGAACAGAGAGAACAATTGATACAAGATGGCATTATAAAGGATAATGTGTTTATGGATGATTATCTGTTTACAACAATATCTGCAGCAGCTTGTGTTGTTTCAGGTCGTTCTGCTAATGGAAAGACTGAGTGGATTGATAAAGACGGAAAGACATATCAGGAGATAAAAGAAGACTTATAAACAATTGGAGTAAATAAAAAATGCTGAGCAATAAAGCAGGAACAAAACTTGATATTTTCACTCCCGATTATGTTGTATTCGACTTGGAGACCACGGGCATATCTCCCTATACCGATAAGGTGGTGGAAATCTCTGCGGTTAAGGTCAGGAATCATAAGAAGGTGGATGTATTCAGTACGCTTGTAAATCCTGAGTGCCATATACCTGAGGATGCGAGTGCTGTAAACGGTATATATGATGAAATGGTAGCTGAGTCTCCAATCTTTGCTGATGTTCTTTCAGAGTTTATTAGGTTCATTGAAGACCTACCGCTTGTAGGTCATAATATCCATTCCTTTGATATGGGATTCATTTACCGTGATTGTGAAGCGTTCTTAAATGCATTTCCCGATAATAACTATATTGATACGCTTACTTTATCTCGGAGATGCTTGCCGGAAATGGCGCATCATAGAATGACGGATTTGGCTGTGCATTATGGGATATCTACGGAAGGTGCTCATAGAGCATTAGCTGATTGCTATATGACACAGCAAGTGTATGAGCTGCTTAAGGATGAGATGGAACTGTTCGAGTCGGGAAAGAAGAGAGTTCCGTTATGCAGACAGTGTGGAAAGCAGATGAAACTTCGTAATGGAAAGTATGGAGAGTTCTGGGGATGCTCTGGATATCCGGATTGTAGCTTTACTATGGATAAGTAACTTTTGGACGAAAAGTCCAAAAGTTGAATGGCTGTTGGCGAATTTGGGGGAATTGATTTACATGGGTGAAAGACTGATATTTCATGTAGATGTGAATAGTGCATTTCTTTCATGGGAAGCAGTTGACCGTCTTTCAAAGGGCGAGACTCTGGATCTCAGGACTGTTCCCTCATGTGTTGGTGGAGATCCAGATTGTCGTACAAGCATAGTATCTACCAAATCCATTCCTGCCAAGAAGTACGGTATTGTGACAGGTGAACCTGTTGCAACGGCACTCCGTAAATGTCCTGATCTTATAGTCGTGAAACCGAATTTTCAGCTTTATAAGAAAATGTCCCATGCTTTTAAAAGTATTTTAAATGAATATACTCCGCTTATGCAGTCTTTTTCCATAGACGAGGTCTTTATGGATATGAGTGGGATGGAGAAACTTCATCCGGATCCGATAAAGCTTGCGCACGAGATGAAAGACAGAATCCATGACGAGCTTGGCTTTACTGTGAATGTTGGCATTGCCAGGAATAAGCTATGTGCCAAGATGGCAAGTGATTTTGAGAAGCCTGATAAGGTTCATACACTTTTTCCAGACGAGATAGCAGGGAAAATGTGGCCGCTTCCGGTAGGCGAACTTTTTGGCTGCGGGCAGTCTACGGCAAAGAAGCTTATCGAGATGCGTATAAATACTATTGGAGAACTTGCCGGAACGGATGAGCGGATTTTATTAAGTACATTTGGCGAGAAGACGGCACATTACTTACATAATGCAGCAAATGGAGTAGATGATTCTCCGGTGATAAATAAAGAACGGGAAGCAAAGAGTTATAGCGTTGAGAATACAACTGAGGATGATGTGACAGATTTTGAGACTGTGAATCGGTTGCTTCTTGCAGAGGCGGATGTTGTAGCCGGAAGACTCAGAGCTGATGAAGTGAAGGCATTTACGATTACTGTTATATATCGTACCAGCGATATGAAACGCCATTCACATGGTAGAAAGATGGAGAATTCCACTGACATTACCTCTGAAATATACGATATAGCGGTTAAACTTATGAAGGAAGCCTGGAAGGGAGAACCGCTAAGACTAATCGGTCTTTCTGCTTCGGATATAGATAAAGATGGATTCCAACAGATGTCTCTATTCGGAGAAGAAGAGAAAGAAAAGCAGAAGAATCTTGATAAGGCATTAGATAAGATACGAAGCAAATATGGAAATGATAGTGTAATGCGTGCCGGAATCGGAGTATTTCGGTCAGATAGAAGAAAAAGAGATTGAAAGATATTCTGGAGTAGTAGATATAATGTCAAAGGCAAGACAGAAGCGGCTGAGACAGGCAAAAGCATGGTTCCAGACTCAGCACTTTACAGAAGATTCTCATATAGTAAAAGCATACCGTCAAAAGTTTAAGGTGGATAATACCTGCGCTATGAGAGAGCTGTGTATGCTTAAGGTATTAAGTCCGGAGAAGCAGGCTGCGTATGAGAATATAGTAAAAGCAAAGGATGCTAAAAGAAGAAAAAAGAAACAGAATACTGAGCAGAGTGTAATATATAATCCAGAGCAGGATGATATGTTTTACTATATCGCAGGATTCACTTCTGGAGGCGCACCTTATGGAATAACATGGGATGAAGCTCGGGAGAAGGGACTGCTGGAGGATGAAGAGGAATAAATGAACTATTGTTGAAGGTGTTTTATGTATTTATCATCTTTTAGATTTGTTTCATATGAGAAAGAAGTGGATTTTAGATGGTCCATTAAGAGAAATTGTTATGATACGTGGTATCCATTTGGAATACTTATAAAACATGGCTTAAGAGTTGTAGATTTTGAGCCAGTTACCATATTTTATGGTGGAAATGGATGCGGGAAAACAACAGCTCTAAATATTATTGCAGAGAAGTTGGGTATTGAAAGAGGGACATTTTATAATCGTTCAAATTTCTATGAAGATTATTTGGAATTATGTGATTTCGAGAGCATAGGAAAGATTCCTGATGCGAGTCGTATTATTACAAGTGATGATGTATTTGATTTTATGCTTAATCTTAGATGTCTCAATCAGAATATTGATTATAGACGGGAAGAAATGTTTGAAGAATATATAGAGGACAAGAACTCGCGATTTAGGATGCAATCTCTGGATGACTATGAAGAGTTGCGTAGGAGAAATCTTGCAAAGACAAAAACTCAGTCACAGTACATCCGAAATAGGTTATCGGATAATGTCAGAGAACATTCAAATGGAGAAAGTGCTTTTATATATTTTACAGATAAAATAAAAGAAAATGCGCTTTACTTGCTTGATGAGCCAGAGAACAGCCTAAGTCCAAAGAAACAGATAGAGTTAAAGGAGTTTCTTACTGAATCTGCAAGATTTTATAATTGTCAGTTCATCATAGCAACGCATTCGCCATTTATATTATCTATGAATGGTGCTAAGATATACGATTTTGATGAGAATCCGGTAGATGTGAAGAAATGGACAGAACTGGATACAGTGAGAGAATACTATGATTTCTTTAAAGGACATGAGAAGGATTTTGAATGAGATATTAGAATGATTTGTTTACGGAGGTTATGATGAAGAAGCTAATAATTGTATGTGAAGAGAAGTTAAGAAAGTATGGAGATTTTCTCTCTCAGCTTGTTAGTTTAGAAGATGATAAAGATGATCAGATAATTGGTGTAAAAGATGGTAGTGTTGCGGCTCAGGTATGGTCTGAAAAGGAATATGTTTCTAATGCGGCACAGATTTCCTCGGAACAATATATATTGTTTATTGGTAGCAGTAAGATGATGAAGGATAAAGGTTCTCATATGCTCCGTAAATTCTGCGAACATGGAGTTGAGTACCGATGGTTGGGCAAGCAGGCAACTCTTTTTATAAAACGAGGTTTGAATGCAGATCAATATGAAGATTTTATTGAGTTTGCGAGGGGGATTCAACCTGACACAAAAAAGTTGATTGAAAAAGAAGATAGAAAACTTAAATTTCTCGAGGATAAAGCGCCGGCTGCATTGCCAGATGATAAGAAGCTTCTTCGAGTAGTAAAGGCTGCGGCTTTGCCCGTAGCAGGAAGAATAGTTGCAGGTGGTGAAGCTGTTACGATGCTTAAGAAAAACAAGGAGATAGAAGATCAGCAATATACTTGCGCAGTTTTGTATTTTTATTTAAATGATCTAAGCAAATTTATGGGGATATAATTAATGGAAGGATTCGAAGCAGGTTATAATTTTTTTGAAAAGAATACCGGGGCTGTAGTTGGAGCTTTTAAAACTGATGCGTATGTGCAATCTGTTAATGATGAAATAGACAAACTTGTTAATGACTTGAATGCATTTGAAGGGTTCAAAACATCAACTGCCCAGTTGAAAGGCGATGTGTTTGAATTCTGGCAGTCAGATACATTTAATATTGATGCGGTTTTAAAAGGTTCCAATAGCAGAACATTTGTTGATAGAAGTAATGATTTTGGTTCAGTTGATGTATCCAGTAATTTTGGAAAAGATTTTGGACTGAAGGCATACAGCTCAGGAGAAGCTAGCGCTAAGGCACAGTCTATTAGTATATTTCAACGCTTCAAGGAGTATCAGGCTCATGGCGGGAAAGATGAGTTAGATAAGTTTTTAAATGATAGGGGTTATGATTCAGATGCGGTCTTATCTGATTCTATATACTCTGGTCAGGTAAGAGTTATTCCAAAAGATCAACTTGAAGAAGCTACCAAATGGCTTGAGAGAATGATTAAAACTGAATCAGCAAGAAGACCTGAGCAAGTCGAGCGATATAAAGAAACGCTTAATATGCTTAATGACAAATTATCCGATGATAAAGGCGTAGAGTCTATACCACTATCAAAGGCGGAAGCGGAAGAATTAGCTCGATTGGCTAAAGAAGGCAATATAAATGCTGAAGCTCTTGGTTTAACACCGGAAGAATTGATAAAATATGAGTATATTATAAAACAATCGCTTAAGGCGGGACTTACAGCTGCTACCATCACAATGGTACTGAAGGTGGCTCCGGAAATATATAAAGCAATTAGTTATCTCATAAAAGAGGGCGAGATAGATGAGGAACAGTTTAGGAAAGTTGGATTTGAGGCGGTTTCTGGTGCTTCTGAAGGATTTATAAGAGGAACTGTTGCAGGTGCCATAATGGCATGTTGCAAATCTGGTTTGTTGGGGGATGCATTAGTGAATGTTGAACCAACAACAGTAGGTACAGTTACGGCTATAGCATTTAATGTTATTAAGAATTCTTTTTTGGTAGCGAAAAATGAAAAGACACGTAGAGACCTTGCTAATGATTTGATAAGAGATATGTATATTTCTGCATGTTCTTTAATTGGCGGCGGCATATCTCAGATGGTAATAGAGGTTCCGGTATTAGGTTACATGGTTGGTAGCTTCATAGGTTCCATAGTAGGTTCATTTACATATAATGTTGAGCAAAAAGCAATTATATCGTTTTGTGTAGATTCTGGGTTTACTATGTTTGGCTTGGTTGAGCAGGATTACAAATTGCCAGAGGATATAATCAAGCAGATTGGAATAGAGACATTTGATTATGAGAAAATAGAACCGGAAACATTTGAACCAGATACATTTGAGTTTGAAACTTTTAAGTTTGATACATTCGAACCGGATAATATAGGGATAAACTATTTAAGTAGAGGCGTTATAGGTGTGCATAGAATTGGATATGTATAGAATGAAGCTTTTGGACTTTTCGTCCAAAGGTTGTGAAGGGAGGTATCAGATTGTCACTTAAAATTATTCGTAATGACATTACAAAAGTAAGTGCAGATATTATCGTTAATACCGCTAATCCGATGCCTACCTATGCAAGCGGAACGGATAGGGCTATATATGAAGCAGCAGGGGCAGAAGAACTGCTTAAAGAGAGAAAGAAGATTGGTGAGATTGCTATCGGAGATATAGCGGTCACACCTGCCTTTAAGCTTGATGCAAAGTATATTATCCATACTGTCGGTCCGGTATGGCTTGGCGGTAATCAAGGAGAATTTGATAATCTGAAATCCTGCTACCAGAAGTCACTTGATATGGCAGTCGAGTTAAAGGCTTCGAGTATAGCATTTCCGCTTATTGCAACCGGGGTATATCATTTTCCGAAGGATAAGGCTCTTTCGATAGCTATATCTACGATAAATGAATTTCTGATGCATCACGATATGACGGTATATCTTGTTGTATTTGACAGGCGCTCCTTCGAGCTGAGTGGAAAGATATTTGATGGTATTGACTCGTATATAGATGATCATTTTGTTTCCAATAGAAGGACTCATGAATACAGAAGAGACCTTGAAATGGGATATAGAGAATCTGGTAGTTCTGTTCGTGGCAATAGATTGCGAGAGGAAATTCTTGAAGAAACATCTGTTCTATGTTCTGATATAGGCTCCATCGCTGATATGGATCTGGATGATGTTATAAACACGACTGAGAAAACATTTCAGGAACGGCTACTTGAACTGATTGATAACAGTGGTCTTTCGGATCCGGAAGTTTATAAGAAGGCTAATATTGATAGAAAGCTTTTTTCTAAAATACGGTGCGATAAGGATTATAAACCGAAGAAAAAAACGGCAGTGGCACTTGCTATTGCTCTGGAACTGTCCTATGAGGATATGACGGATCTTCTTGCCCGTGCAGGTATAGCGCTGTCACCGAGCAGCAGGTTTGATATTATTATCCAGTATTTTGTGATGAAGAAGGTATATGATGTCTCTGATATAAATCTGGCGCTTTTCAAGCACGGACAGCAGACTTTAGGTGAATAATAATGGGAAGTGGAAGATGTCGCTTGGCATTCGACCACTTCTTTTTGCTTTTGTGATACATTTACATCATCAAAGGAAACCTTTGGACAAAAAATCCAAAAGTTGGAAGGAGGATATATATGTACGGAGCAATGTTAGGAGATATTATTGGTAGCAGATTTGAGTTCGACAGGGGTGGAAAGAGTAAGGATTTTAAGCTCTTTACAAATGAGAGTTTATATACAGATGATTCTGTAATGACTGTAGCTGTAGCTGAGGCACTTCTTAATGCAGGCAGGGATGCTGATGAAAAGATGGTTAAAGATAATCTTATCAAGTCCATGAAGGAATGGGGAAACAGAATTCCAAATGCCGGATATGGCGGAATGTTCTATAGATGGCTCTTTGAAGACAGAACGGAGCCTTATGGAAGCTTTGGAAATGGCTCTGCTATGAGAGTTTCTCCGGTGGGATGGCTTTACGATTCTTTGGAGAGAACAAGAGAGGTTGCCAGATGGACAGCTGAGGTTACTCATAATCATCCTGAAGGTGTGAAAGGTGCAGAGTCAGTTGCAGCTGTAATATATCTTGCGAGAAATGGATTCGATAAGGCATATATCAGAAGATATGTAATTGATAATTTTGGTTATGATTTATCCAGAACCTGCGATGAGATAAGACCTACATATCATCATGTGGAGACCTGTCAGCAGACTGTCCCTGAAGCTATAATTGCATTTCTGGAGGGAGAGCATTTTACAGATGTAATCAGAACTGCTGTTTCTCTTGGCGGTGATTGCGATACTCTTACTGATATAGCAGCTGCTATGGGTGAAGCATATTATGGATGTCCAGAAGAACTGAGGAATGAGTGCGAGAAAAGAATTGAGAAAGAAATGCGTAAAGTCCTTAGAAGATTTGTGAGAGCAAGACAGACAGTCGTGGCTGTAAAGGCTGACTGGAAGACTGAACCAATGCCGGAGCAGAAGGAAACATTTATTCTTAAGAGAAGCTTCACCAAGGAAGAGCTTGCAAATCTTCGCAGGGGAAATGTTCCGCAGGAGATGGAAGATAAGTGGTTCTTCTATATGAAGAGAAACAGATTATATGCTCACAGAAGCTGGACCGGAATTATGATTTTTATGATGAAAATAAATCCTGATGGTGATGAGCATAAGGTTACGGTGAATCGTTTCCCGGAGCAGTATAGCTGTACCAGTATCGAAGAGGATAGGGATATGCTGAATAATCTTCTGAATTGGTGGACTCAGGACACCTATGATTATTACAACGAATGGCTTGAGGAAACCGTAAATAATCTTAAGAAGGCCGGCAGAATTCCTTCTGATGAAGGGTAGGTGATATATATGCTTAAATATATGAAGTTTATGATTGGCGGATATTTCGGATGGGAGACCATAGAAGTTAGTGAGGCAGATGGAAAATATACAGTAAAGTATCAGAAAGCCCTTTGGGAGGACTGGCAGGTATTTGTAGCTCTTGATCTGAGTGATTGGAATAATAAGCTTGAACAAGTGCATATAAACAGATGGCGCAAGGAGTATATGAATGCTGGAATACTTGATGGTACCCAGTGGAACCTTGAATATAAGGTTAAAGATAAAAGATGCAGGCACATATACGGCAGTAATGCTTATCCTGATAACTTTGATGATTTTATGCAGGTTCTTAAGGATTTATATGATGTCATAGGAGTTCCTGCTTTCTGGGAAGGGGATGAAGAAGAATGATTACATACGAAGAGGCTTTTGAAATAGCAAAGAAGTACCTTGAAGGTATAGACAGATGTGTTGAGGATCCGGAAGTGTGGATGTTCTGCAATACGGTGAATATTCCGCGGTCGTAAGACCGCCTATCCGGACGAGCGGTACCGCGAGTCCATGACAATGATACCGCTAATCCGAAACAGCGTACCGGTACTATAATGAGTGCTTAGATAAGAGTTCTCT
>Ga0129307_1001932_pt1 | contig 19012 bp, 20 predicted proteins | sample P1105metagenome_FD_94437 | JGI IMG/M metagenome (GOLD analysis project Ga0129307, IMG submission 94437) | Capybara group fecal microbial communities from Wisconsin, USA - P1105 metagenome | ecosystem: Host-associated > Mammals > Digestive system > Large intestine > Fecal | place: USA: Wisconsin... | reverse complement strand
TCTTGCAAACTTCTATGAGCCGCTGATCGTTCCCGATCTTCCGTTCCTGTTCTCCGATGTCAATGCAGCCAGAAAAGCCATGAACGGCGAACTCGGCGCAAAGGCTACCGAGGGCATCGAATCCACCGGCATGTACGTTCTGGGATTCATGGAGAACGGTATCCGTCATACCACCAACTCCAAGCGCCCGATCAACACTCCCGAAGATTTCAACGGCATCAAGATCCGCACCATGGAGAACGAGATCCACATGAGCGCATTCTCCAAGATGGGCGCATCACCGACACCGATGGCATTCACCGAGCTGTTCACTGCTCTTCAGCAGAAGACTGTTGACGGCCAGGAGAACCCGCTTTACCTCATCGTATCCAGCCGTTTCTATGAGGTACAGAACTACCTTTCCCTGACCGGCCATGTTTACACAACCGGTATCGCAACTGTCAACAAGAACTTCTGGGACAGCCTTCCCGAGGATCTGCAGAAGGTCGTCAACGATGCATTCGCAGAAGGCCAGAAGGTCGAGTACGCAGCATGCGACGAGCAGAACGTTACCGCTCTTGAGACTCTGAAGGAGAAGCTCGAAGTCAATGAGATCACTCCGGAGAACCGCCAGCTGTTCATCGATGCCTGCGCTCCGACTTATGACGAAGTTGAAGCCAAGGTCGGCAAGGAGCTGATGGATGTCGTCAGAGCCGCTCAGGCTGAGTAATAAGTACACGGCCAAGGCACGCAGTACGATTTACACAATAAGCTGACAGATACGACCTGAAGGTCCGTATATTTGAAGACTTGATTCTGGGCATACGGAGCGATCTGTATGCCCGGTTTATTTAAGGAGAGTTAAGTATGCTAAAGAAAATCTGGGACGGATTCGAGGAGAATATCCTGATCTATTCTTATTTGCTCGTCATTCCGCTTCTGACCGCACAGGTCATTTTCCGCTATGTGCTGAACAATTCACTGACCTGGTCCGAAGAACTGGTCAGATACATTTTCATCTGGCAAGTATGGCTCGGCGCCGCGCTCTGCGTCAAGGAGAACCGGCATATCCGCATCGACGTTTTTACCAACAAGCTTTCGCCGAAGGTCTACAGGGTCTTTGAGATCATCATTACGATGATCAGTATCGCCTTCTGTGTCTTCATGATCATGAAGGGCGCGGAAGTCGTGAAAATGATCAGGGGCTTCAAGCAGTTCTCCCCGGCAATGCATCTTCCTATGTACCTCGTCTATCTCAGCGTTCCGTTCTCATCCGCTCTGATGGCGATCCACTATATCGAGCATCTCTATCAACTGGTGAAAGGAAAGGAGGAATAAACCATGGCACTGGCTGTACTGTTCATCTTACTGTTTGCCTCCATCTTCCTGACCATCCCGATCGGTATGTGTCTGGGCGGTGCGACGGCCATTACCATCGCGAACTACACCAAGCTGGGCACGGTCCTTTCCGCGCAGCTGGCAGTTACCGGTCTGGACAGCTTCACCCTGATCGCGATCCCGTATTTCATCCTGGCAGGCGAACTGATGGCGACGGGCGGCATTTCCCGCCGTATCGTCAACATGGCGCACTGCTTCGTCAAGAACCTGATCGGTTCCCTTGCGATCATCACCACCTTTGCCTGCACCTTCTTCGCTGCGATCAGCGGTTCCGGCCCGGCTACGGTTTCGGCCATCGGTTCCATGATGATCCCGGAGATGGAAAAGGACGGCTATGACAAGGCCTGGGCGACAGCTATCACCTGCTGCGGCGGTATCATCGGCGTCATCATCCCGCCTTCGATCCCCTTCGTCCTGTTCGGCGTCATTACCGGCTGCTCCATCGGCGAGCTCTTCATGGCGGGCTTCATCCCCGGATTCTTCATCTGCGCCGTGCTCTGTATCTACAGCTACATTTCCTGCAAGAAGTACGGTTTCGGCATGGATAAGACCGTCAATGTCCGCGAGGATATGGGCTTCTTCAGGACCTTCAAGGATTCCTTCGCAGCCCTGATGACCCCGGTCATCATCCTGGGCGGCATCTACTCCGGTATCTTCACCCCGACCGAGGCGGCCATCATCGCGAACGTCTGGGCGATCCTTGCCGGCAAGTTCATCTACAAAGAGCTTACCTGGAAGTCCTTCCGCACCGCGCTGAAGAACACCGCGCTGACCACCAGCTCCTGCCTGTTCACCATCGCCTGCGCCAGCGCCTTCGGATACCTGCTGACCACCATGCAGGTCCCGAGACGTTTTGCAGCCTTCGTGCTGAGTGTCACCGGAAGCCGCGTCCTCATTATCCTGATGCTGCTCCTGTTCCTGCTCGTCATCGGCTGCTTCATGGACAACATCACTTCCATGACCATCCTTACCCCGATCTTTGTTCCGATCGTACAGAGCTGCGGCTATACGCTGACCCATTTCGGCGTGTTCATGACCGTTGCACTCGCCATCGGCTTCGTTACCCCGCCTTACGGCGCGAACCTGTTTGTGGCTTCCGGCCTGACCGGCTTATCGGTGCCGCAGATATCAAAGCGGATCCTGCCGATGATCGGCGTGCTCATACTGTGCCTGCTGATCATCACCTTCGTTCCGCAGCTGAGTCTGTGGCTGCCCAGTGTGGCGTATAACCGGTAAACGACGCGTACGGACCGGAACCATGATCATACGGCGGGACTGCCCGCCGGCGCAGCTGAAAAGGAAACAATAATGGATGTTAAAAAGATCAAAGAATATATAAATCAGTGGCTGGACGACCATCGGAGCGAATTCTACAGGATCGCGGACCGGGTCTGGGAAAATCCCGAGCTGGGCCTGGAGGAATACTTTGCTTCCGGACTCTATACCTCGGTCCTGGAGGAAAACGGCTTTAAGATCGAGCGCGGTATGGGCGGCATGCCGACGGCATTTATCGCCACATACGGAAACGGCGGACCCGTGATCGGCTTCAACTGTGAATACGACTGTCTCCCCGGACTCTCACAGCAGGCCGACAAGCCCTATCCGTGCCCCGTCATCAACGGCGCGCCCGGTCAGGGCTGCGGACACAACCTCCTGGGCACGATGCCGGTATACTCCGCCATCGCCCTGAGCAAGGCAATACAGGAATTCGGCCTGAACTGCACCATCAAGGTGCTCGGATCTCCCTATGAGGAAGCCAGCGTCGGAAAGGCCCTGATCGCGAGGGACGGCTGCTACGATCAGCTCGATGCGGTCATGGACTGGCACCCGTGGAACTATAACCGCGCGGACTACGACAAGTGCAACTCCGTCTTCGTCATGAAGTTCCATTTCCACGGCAAGAACGCGCACGGCGCCTATCCGTGGGAAGGACGCAGCGCGCTGGATGCCGGCATGCTCTTCGGCATGGCCCTGGAAATGCTGCGCGAGCATATCAAACCCAACGGACCGGACGCTGCGAGCACTATCAACTACACTTTCCAGAACTGCGGTCCTTCGTTCGCCAACGTAGTCCCGGAGATCACGACGGTCCAGCTGTACGGACGATTCGCGGACATGGAGACATCCGAAGACGCCTATGAGCGCGTGCGCAAGTGCGCGGAAGGCGCGGCAATGGCGACGGGAACGACCGTGGACATTGAGCTCGTGACCTGGACGCACAACAAGATCCCCAACAAGACGCTGGCGGAAGTCGTGCACAGGAACATGGAAGCGTACGGCTCACCGGAGTTCACCGAAGAAGAGCAGAACTTCACGAAGGAAATGCAGAAGTTTATGGGTGCGGAACCTACCGGTCTGGATACGACGATCCAGCCGTTCGGTCCCAGCGAGACCATCATCTGCGACACCTCCGAGTTCTCCTGGAACGTACCCTATGTGACATTCTGGGTGACACTTGGTCCCCAGGGCGTGGGCTGGCACAACTGGATGGTCACTGCCAATGCCGGAAACAGCATCGGAAAGAAGACCTTAAGCAGGGCGGCCCAGATCCTGACCTCGTCATTCATCGACGTGCTGGCGGATCCGTCGATCCTCACCCGCGCGAGAGAAGAGTGGAAGGAACGCATGGGAGGCCGGACGTATCACTGCCTCATGCCGGATGAGCACAAGGCACCCCTCGGCGCGAACAGCGACGTTATGGAACGCTACTTCGGACCAAAGGAAGAGCGTCTGAAGCGCGCGAACGGCGAAGTGTGAGCATTGACTGTGCCATCTAAGGCATACTGTGTTATAATTTGCTAAATGCTTATTGAATGCGGAGCGGGCATTTGTCCGCTCCGTCTGTTTTTTGGGGTGCTGAAATGAAGTATCTGAAACAGATCACGATCATCCTGGGGATATCTTTCATAAGCGAATGCATGCACGCGTTCATCCCGCTGGCGGTCCCGGCCAATATCTACGGTATCGTCATCCTGTTTCTGTGCCTTGAGACCGGACTGATCCGGGCGGAAAGCGTGAGGGAGACCGGCAAATACCTGATCCGGATCATGCCCGTCATGTTCATTCCCGCGGGCGTATCCCTGATGAATTCCTTCGGGGTGATCGCCGACAGGTGGCTGCCGTATTTCCTGATCTCGCTGATCCCGACCTTCGTCGTGCTCGTGGTGACCGGGCATGCCACGCAGTTCGTGATCCGGCGGAAGAAAGAGGTGGGTGCGAAATGATCACTTTCCTGAAAGGGTCCGCATACTTCGGCCTCATGCTGAGCCTCGCGATGTACATCGTCGGCACTTACCTCAACCGGAAGCTTAAGACCCCGCTGCTCAACCCGCTGCTCTTTTCGGAAGCAGTCACGATCCTGGTGCTCCTGGCGCTGCACATCGATTATGATTCGTACAACCAGAGCGCAAACATCCTGACGTATCTCCTTACGCCGGCAACCATCTGCCTTGCGATCCCGCTGCACGAGCAGTTCCGGCTGCTGAAGAAGAACTGGAAGGCGATCCTGACCGGCGTTGCGGCGGGCATCATCGGAAACGGCACTGCGGTGTTCGTGATGGCACTACTCCTGAAAATGTCTCACGCGGAATACGTGACCTTCCTTCCCAAGTCCGTCACGACGGGCATCAGCCTCAGCCTTTCGGCAGAGTATGGCGGCATGGTCACGATCACCCTGATCTCCCTGGTCATCACCGGCATGTTCGGAAACATGTTCGGCGAATTCATCCTGGATAAGACGGGGGTGCGGGAGCCCGTGGCGAGAGGCATTGCCCTCGGTACGGCATCCCATGCGATCGGGACCGCAAAGGCGGCGGAGATGGGAGAGGCGGAAGGCGCCATGGCGGGCCTTGCGATGACCGTCACCGGACTGCTGACCGTCCCGGCGCTGATCCTGTTCGCGAACCTGTTATAAGATACTGTTCACATACAAAAAGCTGCGGCCGTCTCACGGCATCAGATGAAATAAAGGAGGAGAAACATGGCCAAAGTACCTATGAGAAGAAAAGACAGAGAGGTCACGGATTTTGATAAGATCGTGAAGATCATCGACCGGTGCGATATCCTCAGGCTCGGCATCGCGGACGGTGATTATCCGTACATCGTTCCCGTTAATTTCGCATATACCGTCGAAGGAGAACAGATCTGTTTTTATATTCACGGCGCCACGGCGGGAAGAAAATACGAGCTGCTGAAAAAGAACCCTGTATGCTCTTTCGAGATGGATTATAACCACGGCCTTAAACTGATGCCGGAAAAGAGGGATATTACGACGAGATACGCCAGTGTCATGGGCGAAGCGAAAGTGGAATTCCTCGAAGGCGACGAGAAAAGACGCGTCATCGAAGAGATCGTTCTGGGCAGGGATGAGAAGACCAGGAACTTTAATTACATGAATGAAAACCTGCCGGTGACAGCGGTCATCAAACTCACGGTCACAGACTTCAGCGCCAAGTCCAACATCAAAGGCGAGGCGGATATCTGAGCAATATAAAAACGATCAGTAAACGAATATGCGGATGGAAACAAAAGACCGTACAGGCAAAAACAGTACAGAGGGAAGAAAGAGAGTTTTCCGGGAATGGGCACAGATCGTAGCCGGCCTGGTCGTTTTCGCGTTCGGCGTGCACCTGACGATCTTCGCGAATATCGGCCTGGCGCCCTGGGACTGCCTCGGCATGGGCATCGCGAATCACACGCCGCTCAACTACGGTCTGGCAATGACGCTTTGCGGCGTACTTATCCTGCTGCTCGACATTGCCATGAAAGAGAGGATCGGCTTCGGTACGATCATCGACGCTCTGCTGACCGGCAACGTGGTCCAGCTCTTCAACTATATCGATCCTCTGCCGGAAAACCACAGCATGATCGCCGGCATCGGGATCATGCTCCTCGGCTACGTCTTCGTCGCGGTCGGCATGTGGATCTACATGAGCGCAGGACAATGCTGCGGGCCGCGTGACGCGCTGCTCGTGGCGCTCGGGAAGCGGCTGCCGGCGATACCGATCGGATTTGTCGAGATCATACTCTGGGCCGTGGTCACACTCGCGGGCCGGATCCTCGGAGGACCGGTCGGCATCGGCACGCTCATCAGCACCTTCGGCGCCGGGCTGGTCATGCAGGCTGTGTATACGGTCATACGCTTCGAACCGCGCGACATCCGGCATAAGGACGTCGTCGAAGTGATGCAGATGCTGCGCCGGTGACAGGCCGATTCCTCACAGGAACACACACATTGCCATATCCGGGCAGGTGAGTAAATCTGTATTTATTTATCCCGGCGCCGGGGCTTCGAAAGAGTCCCGGCGCTTTTTCTTTACTGCCGCGAATGATTCCGTTTTCCGGGTTCACGGGCCTGCGGCGCAGGAAAACTCCGCCGCTTCGTACACGGTCCCGTCCTCTGCGCGGTAAGCCGCGATCCAGACAGATCGGAACTTCGGACAGAGGATGTTGGAAGCATGCGAGGGCGAGCGGAGCCAGGCGGCAACGACACTGCCGGCAGCATTGAACCCTTTCGCAAGATTTTCTCCAAAGGAGGTGCCCGCGCCGGCAGTATACCAGGGAGAGCCGTCCGGGCGGGTATGCGACCAGCAGACGGAAGCTTCCCGCGCACGGATCTCAGCAGCCCGTGCCAATGCCGGCTCCGCTTTCAGAGCTACCAGCCCGGCTTCGGAACGGGCGTCGTTGATCAGGCGCAGGGTCTCCGTATCCAAAAGCTCAGACTGAGATCCGGAGACAGCGCTCTCTGTCTGGTCCGCCGCGGCCGCGGTGTCAGCCATAGCGTCGCAAGGCCCCTGCGGCAGCTCCGGACTGCAAGCCGCGCTCCCCGTGAGGAGGAAGCACGAGAGCAGCACGGCAAGCAGTGCGGAAGGCTTCAAGATGCCTGCGGCAAAGAACAGTTTATCAGGCAGATTCCGGCTGCGCGCCATCATCGCAAAAGGGCTGAGCGGCCTTGCGGTCGGCAAAGATCAGCCGCAGCTTTCCGTCCGCCGCATCGAAGCGGAGCGTCGCGCTAAAAGGCCTTCCCGCGCGGGAAACAAGGTCCAGGGGTCCGAGCTCCTTTCCGGCGAGCAGTACGCCGAGCTCTTCCGTCGAAAACTTATGTCCGAATGACTCTTTCCACACGCGCACCCCGCATCCGTCGCGCCAGTTCTCGCAGAACAGGCTCTTGCGGCCTTCGAGCATATGCCCGCCGCAGACGGGGCAGCGGAGATCATCGGAACCGGATGACATATTCATAAATCTTTGTTTACTCCTTTCTTTTAAAAGCAGTGCCCGGGATAAAGCCCGGGCTTTTATTGTACCGTTCTGTGGATCGGCAGCGGGATCATCATAAGCCCGCCCAGCGCCTTGCGATGCTGTCGGCACGGCTTTCATCCAGATGCTCCCGCTGCATCAGATACCCCAGCGCGGCAAGTTCCCCGTTCAATGCTTCCGCAGCCGAAAAGTCCGGCACCCCGACCTCCGTAAAAAGCGGCGGGGTCGTTTCACCGGGCAGAAGCGGCCGGCGGAAGCGGTAGAGACGGAGAGTGCTGTCATCAGAGTCCGGGTTCCCGGAGAGTCCGAAGAGCGACAGCAGGCCGCCGCCCTTTTTCGACTCCCCGACAAGGACGAAATCCGTTTCGTTGATATGGGGCAGCAGCGCCTCATACATCCCGTAAGGACCGTCCGCAAATGCCGCGCGGACCTTGGGGAGCCTGAGCAGGACGTAGCCCCAGGTGTCGATGTCCGCATCGGAGCGGAGGCATACTTCCCGGTGAAAGCGTGCGCGCGGGACGAGGCCGGAGGCGGAAGACTCCACAGAGCCGGCGCTTTCTTCATCCCAGCTGTCGATGATCGTGCCCGCGACCGTTGCGCTCTTTCCAGTCAGGGCCCACGGCACGGCGGAAGCGTTCGGCCGTGCGTGCGCCGAAGCAAGGAACAAAGTGACGCCCGCGGCAAGAAGGATGAAGATCAGAAGCAGGACAGGACCGGGCCGGCTGGGAACCGGACAGGCTGTCAGGGACCGGCGATTCATGACGCACCCCCTGCGAGATCCGCGCGGGTCAGCCGCCAGGTGGCTTTCAGGGTGCCTAGATCTCCGTCCGAGACATCGTACAGGAAATACCAGGTGTAAGTCCCTCCGCCCGGACCCTTTGCGGAGCCGGTATGGGCAAGCAGCTCACTGAAGTGGTTTCCATCACGCTGTCCGGCAAGGAGGTTATTGCCGTGGTACGTTCCGTCTGCATCCCGTCTCAGCCATCCGTAGGCCATGACGGCATCGTCATAGAAATAGAACCAGTGGAAGCCTGCGGGATCGGTCTGCGAGTAAGGGTTCCGCACTGCGATCCAGCCGCTTCGGGCCAGTTCTGATCCGACGCGGTAGTTCCAGATATGGCGCTCCGCATCGATCAGGATCCATTCGCCGTCGGTAAGGACGGGATCCTTCACATCGGGTGAGGGGTAGAGATGGATGCCGGGTCCGGCGGAGGCGGCAGTTCCTCCGGAAGGACCGCTGCCGTTTCCGGAGCTGCGTCTGCGGCCGTCCGTCCATTCGGCGGTCTTACGCCGTTTCGGGGTATTGTCAGGAGCGGGATCCGCCTGTGTTTCTGCCGGGTCATACGCCGCGGCTTCCGAGATATAGCAGAACTTCGCCTGCAGCAGGCGGTTCTGATATTCGTTCCCCGCGTCTGCAGGGAAGGCATAGCGGTAAGTAAGCGTACGTGACGCCCCGGGCGCAAGGGTCACGGGAGCAAAGGACGCGCCCGCAAGTGGTCCTGAATACAGGATCTTATCTGAGCTGATCTCCAGTACGAGCTTATCAAAGAGCAGCGTGTCACTGATCTCGGATACCGCTTCCTTCAGATAAAAGCTGACCGGCTGTGCTGAGCGGTTTGCCGTCGTGACCGTATAGGACCAGCTGTCTCCCGGGGTGAGGTGCGAGAGTACGTCGCCGGGAAGCACGGCTTCCGCCGGATCACCGGTCCCGCCGGGTCCGTAGCCTGCGCCTTCATCTGTCGTAAAGGTGAGATTTCCCTTCCCGTCGCTGCGGATCTCCGCGTGATAAGCGGGTACGGGTTCCAGCGGCGCGGCATATGCATGCTCCGCGCACAGCGCTTCCTTCCATGAGAGCGAGCCGAGCATCCCGAGCACCGGGGCGAGCCAGTTCGCGCGGGCGACGACCTTGCCGTAGATGCATTCGCGGCTGACAGGCGCGTAGTCCGGCGCCGGATTGTTGTCGCCTTTGGTGATGACGGAGCCGTCGGCATTGTCCGCAAGATAACGGTGGAGTATCCAGGCCCCGCCGCTTCGGAACATGATGATATCTCCCGGCTTCACGTTCCGCGTCCGCCGCACGAGAACGAGCGAGTGCGTCATGAGTTCCGGCTCCATGGAACCGCTCATGACGATGACCGGTTTGAAGCCGAAGAGGCTGACAGGCATGGAAGCCTGAGCATTCACTGCGGGGAGGACGGGAAGTTCGGAGATCTGAGCATTTTCAGTCCCGGTGCCCGCCGCCGTGTCAACCTTCTGGAACAAGGTCATGCCGAGGAGCGCGAGGGAGAGTGCGAGGAGGACTACGCTGATGATATCCTTCGCGCGCCGGTTCCTTACGAGCAACCGTATGATATAGAGCGGCTGCATGAGCCGGCGGACGAGGCGGTAGGCGGAGATACTTTCTTTCAACTGAATTTTCATTTATTATGTTTCTCCTGTGTGCCCGCAGGCATTTCGGGCTCTGAAAATACAACTGAGAAGCTGAAATATCGGCATTTCCTCTGTGCCTATGGGCCATTCCGGTGGTAAAAATACAACTGAAAACCGAAAATGCCGGCAATTCCTCCGTGCCTGCGGGCAATTCTGGCGGTGAAATTACAACTGAAAACCGGAAATGCCGGAGATTCCTCCGTGCCTGCGGGCAATTCTGGCGGTGAAATTACGACTGAAAACCTGTAATTCCGGGATTACCTATGTGCCCGCAGGCATTTCGGGCGTCTTCTTTATTTAATGGTTGCCCAGGCCTTTGCGTCGCGGACAGCGGTCGCGAGATCGACGCCGAGAGCCTGCTCGGTGAAGCCTTCAACATCGAAGGTCGTAGCCAGCTGGCGGCAGCGGCAGAAGTTCGGCACGCTGACGCTGTCGAAGATCGCGGTGGTCATGCCTTTCGCGGCGAGCATGGTCGGGGTCTCGGCGTCGGAGCCGTACATATAGAGGAGGATACGGTCGGAGCCGTTGACCGACGGGCGTTCTCCGATCAGGGTCCAGCCGTCATTGACCGTAAATGTGAGCGCATCCATGTACTCGCTGTCGTCCTCGAGTTCGATCGATGCAAATGCCTGCGGGACCTCGAGCTTCATGAATGCGTAGGTCTCATAGTCAACGCCGGAATGGATCTTGGGATCCTTTGCGACAGTCGAGTTCGGAACGAGGTTGCGGGCGTTGTCCTCGACCCAGTTCTCCTCGACGATCTCGCCCATGACAATGTCGCGGTTGCCGCCGATGATACTGAAGTGGTTCGCCTTGGGCGCCGTATGCGCGTTGAAGTAGGCGATGGCGCCGCCTGCAGCGAGCACGAGGGAAGCTGCGAGGGCGAGAGTGGTGATGAGGTTCTTCTTGTTCATACAGAACTCCTTTCAAAAAACAGGTGATTTGGGTAACGGTGAAAGCGCTGTGATGCTTCGTCTGACGATCCTGATCAGGTAAGCAGGCTTCCCTGCTCAGTCCGTTTTACGGGTGCTTTCATGGGTAATGGTGAAAGCTCCGCGATGCTGCGTTGCTCTGCAACTCCCGCATCGCTGACAAACATTCGCAAATCGCTTCGCTTGCTTTGCTGCGCGCAGCTTTTTTGCTCATGTCTGTTGCCCCGTCAAACGTCCCTGATCAGGCAAGCAGGCTTCCCTGCTCAGTCCGTTTTACGGGTGCTTTCACCATAAAAATGGATACAAGTTCGGGAATTGACGGGCGGACAGCGGAAAAATACAATGGAAATACAATCTGCATCCGTTCCGGGACTGAAAGCCGGGATCAGCCCGCCGCTTACAGTTCGAAGAATGCGAGCAGTCCGGGGAGCTTCTCCTCATCATCCGTGTGATCGAAACTGTAGCCGGAGGGCGTGGCGACTGCGGGTCCGGCGGCGCTTTCCGCTGCGGTATCGCCCGGATCATTACTGTCATGAATGATGCAGTCCGATGGCGTTGCAGTCTCCGGGGCAGTGCAGTCGGACGGGGTCGCAGCATCGGAGGCGTCATAGTCTCCGGGCGTCGCTGCGTAGCTGATAACGAAATGCGGCAGGGAAGAAGGGCTGACGCTGAACATAGCCGGCGCGCTCTGACCGGAGTCGACGCCGCTTAAGGATAGGTGGTTCGGAAGTGGCGCGGTGTGTCCGTTGAAGTAGGCGCAGGCGGAGATGACCGTGGCGGAAAGTGCCGCAGCTGCGGATACGGCGGCGACGGACAGGGTCAGCGCCGTTGCTGCGGTAAGGGTCAGTTTGCTGAAGTTACCGGGTTTGATCATAAGGTTCCTTTCTGTGAGAGATGGAAGTGCAGTGGTTCAGCCGGCTTTTTCCTGCTCTTTTGCCGCAAAGTATCCGGGATAATTGATCCTCCCGAAGGAGCAGGCGGTGCAGGGATGGCCGACCAGATAGCCGTCTTTGTCCTCGTGGATGACGAGGCCGCGGTTCCGGCAGTGCGGACAGACATCCGGACGCATGCGGGGGCCGGTCAGGCACTGAGAAAGCTCCCTGGAGCGGCGTTCGCTCCGGATGCGCCGTGTCTCCGCGATGAGTTCGGCGATCGTCGGGCGGTGCGAGGAGTTGCGGATGAAGCGGTCGCAGGCGTCGCGGACATCCTGGTAGCTGTATTCGCGGAGGTTGTACATCCAGACCTGCTGTGCTTCCGGATCCGCAAGCATGTTGTAGGCGCCGCGGAGACGCTGGTTGATCGAGGCGTATTCGGATTGGGTCATGATGAACTCCCTGTTATTTCTCGAGCCAGCTGATATCCAGATCGGCGATGACGGCTGAGCGTTTCGCGTAGTTTCCGTCCAGGACCTTGATGAAGTTGTTCGGCCGGACGAACCAGTCGAAGGTGATCACCCAGTTCTGTTTGTTGACGCCGCGCAGGAAATCGCTCTCCCTGATGCGGTCAATGGCCGCAAGGACTTTGTCCGTTCCGTGCTCGCTCAGGCGGGCGTTGAGGGCACGGTAACGTTTGGTCCCGGGACTGAGTGTGCTGACGGTCTGGATCCCGGATGACGAAAGGGAGTTCCATGCATCGATGACGCGGCGGATATCCTTTGCCCGTTCACCGGTACGGGTCGCAGAGGGGATTCCCTTGACGGGTTCTTCACCCGGAGCAGTGTCCGGCAGCAGGTCAGCCCCGGCTCTGGGCTGACGATCAGTATCTGAGACGTCAGTCGAAGATACTGATAAACATTCTTTTTCTTTTTTTTCTTTTTCTATTGCTGCTAAGGAGCTGCTGTCCGCCTGCCGATGATCTGTCGAGAAGCTGTTGATGTTCTGATAATGATCGTAGTTGTTGACCGTGATAACGCGGTATTTGCCCTTCATTCCGCTTGTCAGTTCTCCGGTCGAAGTAAGATGCTTCAGTGCGGTCCGTACTTCCGCTACGCTGAGTCCGGTATCGGCGGCAAGATTCTCCAGAGTGGAGACAAACTGGCCCCTGTCGATATGGTGACCCCTGTATTCAGCAGGTTTCCAGTTCGCCCTCATAAGGCAGTAGAGGAAGAGCATCTTAGTCTTGAGGTCTTTGTACCATTCCCAGTCAAGCATGCTGCGGTGCAATAAAATATATCCGTCGTTCATATGTGTTTCCTTTCGCTGATGCCGGTGCCCCGTGAAGAGGCACCGGTGATAAGTGTGGTTGATGTCAATGTTTCAGGCGGCTTCTTCCATGCCGTCTTCCTGAAGGCTTTCATCTGTCAGGACTCTGCGGCCCGCGCTGCTGATGCTGACGATCTTTCCGTCCGCAGTCCCTTCCTCCGGGGACAGGATGCCGCTGTGCGCGGCATTGCGCACGGCCTCATAGCAGGCGCGGAACCATCTCCTAAGCAGGACCGGCGTCATGCGGAGCCCCTGGCGGCGGAAATAGATCTTCGCGCAATCCATCGCCCAGCCGGACGGCGTCTTGATGAGGCGGTCATCCGCGGCACAGATCATCATGTAGGCCGGGACATGGAGATGCGGATAGCGCTGCGTCAGGACCTCCTCGACGTATTCGAGGTCAAAGGCCTCCTCGATCTGCTCCCAGGTATGGTAAGGCACGGCAACGAGCGAAGCGCCGTAAGAATGCGTCTTCGGGACAGGGAGTCCGTCTGCCGGGAGCTCATGCCGCGGACGTCTCGCCTTCATCGCGCGGTAGCGGAAGTTGCGCTGCTCCGAGGTCATAAAGACCGAGCGGGAGCCGATCCAGCCGTTCGGACGGGCGGCGATGACGAGGCGAGCCTCGATGGACGGGACGTCCGGGACGGTCACGGTCTGCAGGTATTCCCAGCAGAGGTGGCAGAAGTCGAGGATCGTGTCCGGGTCTTTTCGCTGGAGCGGCATGTAGTAGGTGATGTTGCGGCACCAGGCGAGCGCAACGGCCTCGCAGAGCGCGTAATTGACCGGCCCATCCGGTTTGGCAGAGAGCCGGCAGTCCGCGCGGAGGGAAATGTTGCGGATGACGATGTCGGGATCGATGACGAGCATACTTTTCAGCGCCTCGATCTCCCCCGCAAGCGAGGGGTCGTTGTCCGCGAGGATCTGCCCGCAGAGCGCGAGCTCATCTCTGGACCAGCGGTCCGGTGAGAGCGCAAGGAGCGCGCCGATATCGTCAAAAGAGTAGGAGTGGGACCAGGGGATCTCCGGAGCGTCGGAGTCTACGGAGAGATCCGGGAAGGCGGAGCTGCCGGAACCGCCGGAACTGTCAGAGCCGTCTGTGCCGGAAGTTTCCGCATCACCGGCTTCCGGAACATCGGCATCGGCGGTATCAGCAGCTTCCGGTACTTCAGACTCCGCGGTTTCAGGATCCGGGATCTCGTCCAGATCGACAAAAGAAATGCTGGTTTCGGTCAAATATTATCCTTTCTGCCCTGTGACCCGGGGCGGGGGAAATGAAGAGTAGTGTTACAGCTTCCTTTCCTTAAGGGGAGATTTCCCCAAAAGAAAAAGCAGCACATGCGTGATGTGCTGCTTCTGAAATATCTGACCTGATTGAATTGTAACGCTCAGATCCGGTCTGTGTCTATATGCAGTTAGGTATGCAATTACTTATGCAATCTCATCATCATCGGTGATGCTGCTGCGCGCATCACTTATAGCATCAGAGATATCACTCAGTGAAGGATCATCGGTATAGACAAGCTCCTTTCCCTCGATGTGGTAGTGACTCAGACCGTTGCCGATCATGATGGCGTACAGCTCGTTCTTACTCCTGTTTGTGGTCCTGGAGTAGCCGCCGATGACTGTATCGTAGATCTTCGGGATCCTTAATGTCGTACGTAAGAATCCGTCCTCGCCGATCAGCGGTTTATGCATTATCCGCTCCGGACGGATACAGACGGGCTGTCCGTCGAGAGGGTTTAGAAGACCGGTAAGTGTAAGATCGCCGATGTCTCCTGTGACCGGCTTTTTTGTTTTCCTGCTCATAAATGTTTGGTTTTCTTTCTCCTGGGCTTAATGCCCTTTTTCAGGTGGTCGAGAATCTGCAAGGCGGATCATATGCCTTATTGCAAGTCGGAATATGGATGTCCTGCTGTCATTCAGACCGGGGTCGTGCTGTCGGTCTCGGTGAGAAGACGAAAGCGGGTTTCGATCGCTTACAGCTTCATACTCTGGATCCATAAGAACTGACCGGAAGCGATTGTGCCAACATTACACTAAGAATGCATGGGTGTCAATAATAATAAAATCTATTGTCCATGTAATATGTCATTATATATACACTTGCTATAGACATTATATGGGGAAAAACAGAAGAAAAGCATGCATCTTGTGGTCCGGCGGTGAAGGGCAGGGAGAGACAGCCTATAAAAAATACAATATGCAAGAAAAGTGCAATCGATAATAAGGGAAAACTTGTAGTCACGATGCAAGACCGTCAGCGTTGTCTTTTCCATCAACAATAGTATAATTAGGGTAATGACTGGCTTGCAAATAATGCTTCATGCCCGATGATTGTTATTTTTGTCAGTTCAACTAATAGTATGGATGAAGCCTACCGGAATGCAGCAGATAAGTATATTAAGCATTTATTGTGAGCTATGTGTAATATATTTGGTGGTATGAGTATTATTTTGCACCGTTTATAAAATTATGATAATCTATCGCGAAAGTATCGGCAAGTTCATATCGCAGTGTTTTGATGGCACAGGCGCATTAGACATTGGGAGTATCATATCCCGGCAGATGCGTCTTTGTGGCATCAGTTATTTTGGTGACTCTCAGGTAAAGGCTTGGAATGCTTCACTTCCGGAAATCGCAAAGGTGCTGAAAGATTCGGACATAGACCGCGAGATCGATGTGGCTGTCGAGTATAAGCTGGTCCAGTCCAGAGACAGAATAGATTTTCTGATCTGTGGTAACGATGATGATGGGCATGAAAATGTCGTTGTTGTAGAGCTGAAGCAGTGGTCTCAGGCGCGACCGACGAACAAACAGTACTTTGTGAATACTTTTGGCGGCAATGGCGAAGGGGATTACTGGCATCCGTCGTATCAGGCGTACAACTATGCGCAGATCCTGATCAACTTCAATGAATTCGTACGGAAGAATCATATCGGGTTGCCTTCCTGTTCATATCTCCACAACATGCCGGAGGGTAATGCGGTTCTTCTTGATGATAAGAAGAAGTATCCGCTGGTAGAAACTGCGCCGGTCTTCTATCAGGGACAGACGAAAAGGCTCGAGGAGTATATAAGGTGCTTTGTTAAGAAGCCGAATAAAGGATTGCTATATCAGATCGAAGGCAGCAGGATCATCCCATCGAAGTTTCTGGCCGGCATGCTGGTAGACGCCATCAAGGGCAATCCGTTCTTCTCCTTTGATGAAGCGCAGGCAACTTCAGTTGCACATATTGTTGAGACAGCTGTTGACTCTGCAAAGTATGGCGGCAAGCGCACGATCATCATCAAAGGCGGTGCCGGTACAGGTAAGTCAGTTGTGGCGATCAATGCACTGGGTCAGATGATCAACAACCGGGATGCCGGGCATCGTCTGAACGCAATCTATATTGCATCGAACGCTGCTCCGCGAACTCTTTATACAGAAGAACTGGTAGCTGGTGACTATCGGAGAACAACGATCGAAGGTCTGTTCAAGTATCCGACGGTATGCTGCCATGTGGGAGAGGATACGTTTGACTGTGTGCTCGTGGATGAAGCACATCGGATCTTTGACTTTAAAGGCGGCGTTGGTATTACCACGGGGACCCACGTGCTGGATGATATCATTCGCTCATCCCGTGTCAACGTGTTCTTTATCGATGAGGATCAGGCTGTAGTGAAAGATGATTTTGCTACGATCGATCGGATCAGGGATGCTGCTGAGAGAATGCATTCAAAGATAATAGAAGGAGCTGCACTCGAACTGAAGACGCAGTTTAGAGTAACCGGCGGTGAGACTTATATTTCGTTCATCAAATCGTTCCTTGGATATGATCAGGACGTGACCTCGTTTCATCCGGAACATTATGAGTTTAAAGTCTTTGACTCAGCAGCAGAGATGGAGCAGGCGATTCGGGAAAAGGATAACTTATATAACCAGAACCATACTGTCAGTGGAAAATGCCGTATGGTAGCCGGTTATACCTACGAGTGGGTGAGCAAGGGGCAGTATCGTGACGGATTCGATTACGACATCATCCTGGATAATGGTGCTTTTATGGCCAAGTGGAATTTGCGTTGTAAGGACCTTGGCACGCATTATTCCTGGCTGAACGATCCTGAGTCTGTTGATGAAGTGGGCTGTATCCACACATGCCAGGGCTTGGATATGAACTACTGTGGCGTGATCATTGGAAAGGATCTGCAGTACCGGGATGGTAAGATTCTGTTCTGTAAGGACCAGATTGCCCGCTCGGATCGAAACAGTGGTATCCGGACTGCAGACGATGAGACAGCGAAAAAACTGATCCGGAACACCTATCATGTCCTTTTGACGCGTGGCATGCTCGGCACCTATGTGTACTGCGAGGATGAAGGCCTGCGGGAACATTTGAAGAGCATGATAAGGCTGTAAAGATTCAAAGCATTTTGAAAGCAAAAAGAAAGAAGCCATTATGAGAAACAACCCTCGCTGTTTATATGATAATAGCTTTCACGAATTCATAAATGAAACTGAGATGTCAATACTTGGAGTACTGTGTGATAACTACCATGGTGATGCACGTACAACGACAAGAGAAGCCTGGAAGGGTGAAATCCTCATCATGCAGGAAACATTGGCAAGATGTGAGATGGCAGATGGGCGAATTATATTTGAGTATGATATCCCACGTTTAGGTAAACGCGTTGATGTTGTATTGCTGTATAAAGGGATAATTTTTGTCGTTGAATTCAAAGTTGGAGAATCTCAGATACTGGAAGCAGACGTGGATCAGGTGCTTGACTATGCTTTGGACTTGAAGAATTTCCATAAGGATAGTCAGGACAAAGTGATTGTACCGATTCTAGTTGCGACTAAGCATAAAGAGACCTCTAGTGTTGTTCGAATGTCTGGATATGATGATAGGGTCGTAAATCCTCTTATTACAGGGGAGAGCGGCTTATTTGATTTAATTACATTAGTATTGCATAGTTTTCCAGAGGAAGAGCCTGTTGATGAAAACTGGATTATTAGCCCTTATGCACCAACACCTACTATCATTGAGGCAGCAAGATCTTTATATGAAAATCATTCTGTAGAAAACATTACAAGGCATGAGGCAGATAAAGTTTCTACGGATCGAACGATTGCTTATATTCTGCAAGTAATAAAGGAAAGCAAACAGAATCTAAAGAAAAGTATATGTTTTGTGACTGGAGTCCCAGGGGCTGGAAAAACACTGGTTGGACTTGATGTCGCTGTTAAGCAAACTTACCAAGGAAATGATGAACCGGTAAAGGATGAGGGCGCTGTCTATCTATCTGGTAATGGCCCTCTCGTAGCCGTTCTAACAGAAGCTCTTGCAAGAGATAATGTAGAAAACTGTAAAAAGAGAAACGAGAAAAAGAATATAACGGATTCCCGTCGTGAAGTAGGAAAATCCATACAGATGATTCACCGGTATCGTGATAATATGTTGGCGAAGATTAAGAATCCGGTTGAGAATGGTAAGCTTGAAATCGATCCTGAGAAGGCAATAAGACTTGAAAAAGCTGGATTTGGTGAGGTTGAGCATGTTGCAATATTTGATGAAGCCCAGCGTTCCTGGACTCATAAAAGGCTTGCAGAGTATCTTAAACGTGGTGGAACCTACGGAAATAAACTGAAAGTGCCTAATTTCCCGATGTCTGAAGCTGCCTTTTTGATTTGGTCGCTTGACCAAAGAGAAGACTGGGCAACCGTCGTTTGTCTTGTAGGCGGCGGGCAGGAAATCAACACTGGAGAGGCCGGAATCTCTGAGTGGATTAAAGCATTGAATGAAGAATTTAAGCATTGGGAGGTCCATATTTCTCCTAG